>Ga0187819_10000293_pt1 | contig 24418 bp, 17 predicted proteins | sample NC_wetland_sal_i_15_FD_132411 | JGI IMG/M metagenome (GOLD analysis project Ga0187819, IMG submission 132411) | Wetland sediment microbial communities from Neuse River Estuary, North Carolina, USA - SO4_4 | ecosystem: Environmental > Aquatic > Freshwater > Wetlands > Sediment | place: USA...
ATGCGAACGCTCTTTTCACCGAGTTGGTGCAAGGGCCGGTGCGCAGGGGTCAGTTCGGGCAGACGCTTTCGATTTCACATCCTCTCCCGCACCGGCTCTCGCTGTCTGGCGAGATCTGGCATCTCACGCAGCCGTTCCTGCGCAGCAATACAGTCGGCAATCTGTGGGCGGTGGGCTACTCGGCGCGGAAGACCCTCGTCTTTGACGCCGGATTCAACCGTGGGCTCACCGGCACATCCACGCGCTGGGAGGAGTTCGTAGGGTTCACCTACCTGCTGCCGCACTGGCTTTGGAAGGCTCACGACGGCAAGCCGCACGGGGACGCAGACGGCGGCACCGGTCCTCCGTAAGCCGCGCGAAGCCACTTGACTGCTGCCGGGGCATATACTATACAGGGGTATAGTAAAATGGCGGGAGCCTATGGCGCACACTTCCAAGGATAAAAAGAAGCTGGTCAGCCGCGTCCGGCGTATCCGTGGACAAATCGAGGCGCTCGAGCGCGCCATCGAGCAGGAGAACGGGTGCGCCGAGATCCTCCAGCTCGTGGCCGCCTCCCGCGGCGCGTTGAACGGCCTCATGTCGGAGCTGATCGAGGGTCACATCCTCTTCCACGTTCTTCCTCCCGGGCAGCGGAGGGATTCGCCCCAGGCGGAAGCCGCTGAGGAAGTCGTGAACGTCGTTCGCGCCTATCTGAAGTAGTGCGCCAGCCGCGGAGGTGCATTCCATGCACGAGGAAAGCGCTCACCCATCAACGGTTGCTTCGTCCGCCACAATCTCAGCAGCCGAGTCTTCCGATTCCATTGTTTCTCGCGCCCCCGCCTCGTCTCCCGAAATTATTCCTCTAGGCGAAGCACACAGCGAGCTGCCGAGCGCGGGAGGCCATGAGCACTCCATTGATTGGCGCGACCTGGGTCTCATCGCCTTCACTGCCGCCGCGGCAGTCGTGTTCTGGTTTGCCGGCTCCGCACCCTCCGGCCTGGTGACCGCCGCTGGCGTCCTATGCGCTCTTGGGGGAGGCTTCCCGATCTACAAAGAGGCGCTCGAGAACATCCTCGAGCGCAGGATGACCATGGAACTTTCCATGGCCATTGCCATCCTGGCCGCGCTGGCCATCCGAGAGATTTTCACGGCGCTGGTGATCACGCTCTTCGTGCTGGCCGCGGAGGTGCTCGAAGGCCTCACCGTGAGCCGCGGCCGGCGTGCCATCGAGAAGCTTCTGGATCTCCTGCCGGACACCGCGATTCTCCAGCGTTCCGGGGCATGGACGGATGTCCCTTCGCGGGCCGTCTCGGCGGGCGACCTCGTACTGGTGAAACCCGGCAGCCGCATCCCTGTGGATGGATCGGTGGTCGCCGGCCATTCCTTCGTTGACCAGGCGGCCATCACCGGGGAGTCCATGCCGGTCGAAAAGGTCGCGGGCACGGGAGTTTTCGCCGGCACCATGAATCAGTCCGGCGCCCTGGAGATCCGGGTTGAAAAGCTCGGCCGCGACACCACGTTTGGAAAGATCATCGAGGCCGTGGAACGCGCGGAACAAACACGCGCGCCGATTCAAAGAATCGCGGACCGGCTCGCGGGCTACTTGGTTTATTTCGCTCTGGGCGCGGCCACGCTCACTTTCCTGGTCACCCACAACATTCGCTCCACCATTTCCGTGGTCATCGTGGCCGGGGCGTGCGGGATCGCTGCCGGCACCCCTCTGGCCATCCTCGGAGCCATCGGGCGCGCTGCCCGGCAGGGCGCCATCATCAAAGGCGGTCTGTACCTGGAGAAACTTTCCGAAATTGACGTGGTGCTGCTCGACAAGACCGGCACGCTCACCTTCGGCACGCCGGAAGTTCTCGAAATCCGTCCCGTTGACGGAATTGAGCCCCGCTCCGTGCTGGAGGCCGCGCTCATCGCCGAGTCGCGTTCCGAACATCCCATTGCCAGGGCCATTGTCCGGGAAGCCTCCAAGACGCGCGTTTCAGCTCCCGAGCCGGATTCCTTCGAATACACGCCAGGAAAAGGCATCGCTGCGAGTTCAAATGGGGACGCAATCCTCGTCGGCAACCAGCTCCTGTTGCAGGAACACGGAGTGGAGCTGAAAGCCGATGGAAATCAGACCAGAGGCGCGGAAATTTTCGTTGCGCGGCGCGGTAGCCTGCTCGGATGGCTGGTCATCGCAGACACGGTTCGCCCTGAGGCGCGCCAAGCGGTTCAGTCGCTGAAGGCCATGAATCTCAGGACCGTCCTGCTGACCGGGGATGCCCGAAGCGTTGCGCAGGACGTGGGCAATCAACTTGGTGTGGATGAAATCGTGTCCGAGCTTCTGCCCGAAAAGAAGCTGGAGTACGTGGTCGACCTTCAGAAGAATTCACACACGGTGGCCATGGTGGGAGATGGGATCAATGATGCGCCGGCCCTGATGCAGGCTTCGGTCGGCGTGGCCATGGGCTCCGGAACCGACGTGGCGCGGGAAAGCGCCGACATCGTGCTCATCGGCAACAATCTGGCCAAGCTGGTCGAAACCGTGCGCATTGCCCGGCGCTGCCGCCGCACGATTATGCAGAATTTCGTGGGGACGCTACTGGTGGACAGCGTGGGCGTAGGCCTCGCCGCCATGGGCTTCCTCAATCCACTTTTGGCCGCGTTCATCCATGTTTCCTCCGAGATGACGTTCATCCTCAACTCGGCCAGGCTGCTGCCGCGAAGCTCTTCCGCCGTCACTTCTTCCGCTCCCTGATCCCGGCGCGACGCTTTCTGCAATGCGAAGCAGCTTGCACTGCCGCGAAGTCCGGTGGCCTAATGCCGTTTACACCTGCAGAACGTCGCCTTCCCGCGCCACCATCTGGTACATCACCGGGCTCACGATTCGTCCCAGGAAGAGCCGGGAGATCAGTCCCGCCACCACCACGATCGCGAACGGCTTCTGCGAATCCGAGCCGATGCCCGTGGAAAGCGCCGCAGGCAGCAATCCCAGGCAGGCCACCAGCGCGGTCATCATGATAGGCCGCAAACGGATGAGCGATCCCTCGAAGGTGGCTTGGCGAATCCCCTGGCCCTCGAGCCGGAGCTTGTTGATGTAGGAAACGTCGATGACCGCAGTTTCCGCGGAGACTCCCAGCAGGACCAGGAGCCCCAGCACCGAAGAGACACTGAAAGGTGTGCCGGTGAGTTTCAGCGCCAGCAGCGCCCCCACGGGCTCGGTAATCACCACGCTCAGGACCACGATGAATGGAAACTTGAAATTGCCGTAGAGGGCGAACAGGATCAGGAAAATCAGCATCACCGTCAGGGGGCCGATCACGTTGAGCTGCCGCCGAGCCTCCAGGAACTCGCTGTATTCCCCGCCCCAGGACATCCGATAGCCCTGCGGAAGGCTGACGGCCCTGCGGACGGCCTTCTGTGCGTCGTCCACGGCGCGCGCCAGATCGCGGCCCTCGATGCTGTATTGCACGCCGATGTAGCGCGAGTTGTTTTCGCGGTAGATGAAGGAGGCGCCGTTGCCCTGGCGGATGGTGGCGAGTTGTGCGAGCGGGATTTGCTGGCCGGAAGGCGTGCCCACAAGCAAATTGCGGATCTGCTGCGCGCTCTCGCGGTACCGCGGCTCCATGCGCACGACGAGGTCGAACAATTTTTCGCCCTGGATCACCTGGGTGGCCGCCTGGCCGCCCACGGCGGCCTGCACAATGGCTTCCACGTCCGCCACGTTCACCCCGTACCGCGCAATCTTTTCGCGGTCCACATCCACAATCAAGCTGGGCTGGCCCAGCTCGCGCACCACGGTCAGCTCGGTGAACCCCGGAACCTTTTCGAGGATGCGTTTGATGGCCAATGCTTTCTCTTGGAGCACATTCAGGTCCGGCCCGTAGACTTTCACGGCCAGGGCGCTCTTCAACCCGGTGAGCGCCTCGTCCACCGCGTCTTCGGCCGGCTGCGTGTAGTTGAAAATCACGCCGGGGAAGGACTCCAGCTTCTTCTGCACATCCGCGACGAACTCTTCCTTGGTGTGCGCGCTACTCTTCCCCCAGGCTGGATCCTTGTATGGCTTGAGTCCCACGTAAAATTCGCAGTTGAAGAAGCCGGTGGGGTCGGTACCGTCGTCCGGGCGTCCCAGCTCGGAACCCACTTCGGTCACCTGCGGGTAAGCCATGAGAAGTTTCCGCACCTGCGGCGCGAATTTCGCGGCCTCCTCGAACGATATCGTATAAGGCAGTGTGGCGCGCACCCATAGAGCGCCCTCGTCCAGATGCGGCATGAACTCGCCGCCAATGGAGGGGATGAGCAGAAGGCTGGCGGCGAAAATAGCGGTGGCCAGCACCAGGGCGAGCGCGGGCCGGTCCAGAAACCAGTGAAGTTCCCGGGCGTATTCCCGCCGGATCCAGTCGTAGCCCGGATTTCTGTGCTCGCGCACCCCGCGCTTGAACCAGTAGGAGCACATCACGGGCACAAACGTGAGCGTGAGGATGAGCGCGCCCACCAGCGCCACGGACATGGTGTCCGCCATGGGATGAAAAAGCTTTCCGGAAGGCCCGCCCAGCGCGTAGATGGGAATGTAGCCCGCGATAATGACGGCGACAGAGTAGAAGATGGGGCGGTCCACGTCGCGCGCCGCCGCCCGGATCACGTCGTGCAGGTAGTAATCCGAGCCTTCCCGCAGGCCCAGCTCGCGATAGATGTTCTCGACCATCACCAAAGTGCCGTCGATGATGATTCCGAAATCGATGGCGCCGATGGAGAGCAGGTTTGCTGCAACGCCGTTGGCGTGCAGGAAAATGAAGGAGAAGAGCAGCGCCAGGGGAATCGTGAGCGCCACGATCACCGCCGCGCGCGCGCTCACCAGGAAAAAGATGAGCACGATGAGCACCAGGATCATCCCGCGCAGCAGGTTGTTCTCGACCGTGTCCGTGGTGAGCCGCACCAGGTCGCTGCGGTCGTAGAACGGATGCACCTTCACATCCGGCGGCAGGATGCGCTCGTTCAGCTCTTGGGTCTTGGCTTCGACGCCCTCCAGCACCGTCTGCGTTTGCTCGCTGCGGCGCATCAGGATGACGCCTTCGACGGCGTCGTCGTTCGATTGGAAGCCGAATTCGCCGAGCCGGGGGGCGTGGCCGATGGTCACCTGGCCGATGTCGCGGACGCGCACCGGGGCCCCGTTCACCGAGGCCACGATGATTTCGCCGATGTCGTGCGTGTCGCGCACCAGTCCCAGCCCGCGAACGTAGAAAAACTGGCCGCCCTGGGAATAGAAGCCACCGCCCGCGTTCGCATTATTCGCCGCGAGCTGCTGGATCACCTGCGGCACGGTGATGTGATAGTTGTAGATCCGTGTGGGGTCGAGTAGCACCTGGTACTGCATCACTGTGCCGCCGAAGCCGGAGTCGTCCGCGACGCCGGGCACCGACCGGTAGGCGCGCTCCACCACCCAGTCCTCGTAGGTCTTCAGCTCCTGCGGGGTCCGGTCCGGGCTTTCCAGCACGTAGCGGTACACCAGGCCGCTGGGGCTGAACAACGGCGCGAGCGAGGGAGACACGCCAGAGGGGAGAGTGGGCTGCGAGAGCCGCTCGAAGACCACTTGGCGCGCGAAGTACGGGTCGGTGGACTCTTCGAACGTCAGGATAATGTCGGAGAGCCCGTAGAGAGTGATGGAACGCATCACCTCCATTCGCGGCACGCCGTTCATTTCGACTTCGATGGGCAGGGTGACCAGCCGCTCGCACTCCTCCGAGGCGTGGCCGGGCCACTGCGTGATGATCTCCACCATCGGCGGCGAGAGATCGGGGTAGGCGTCCACCGGCATGCGCTTGAACGCCACCACACCCGCGATGGCGATAGCCGCCGTCATCATCAGCACCAGGAACTTCTGTTTCAGCGCGAATTGGACGATGCGATGAATCATGGAATCCCGGCTCTCGTCGCCCGGTGTCCTCTCCCGTTCCCTTCCGCTTCAGTGCTGGATGGCGTTCTGAAATTGGAGAAACAGGCTGCCGTCCCCCACGATCTTGTCTCCCGCGGAAAGTCCGCGAAGTACCTGCGTGCGGCCGTCCTGGCTCTGCCCGGTTTCGACGGAGCGGCGGCGAAACTTGTTCTCCCCGGCGGCCACGTAGACGAACGTCTGGTTCTCGTCGTCGCGGAGCACGGCGGAATCCGGCACGGCGATGGCATTTTCCACGCGTCCCGCCTTTACGGTGACGGTGACATACATGTCTTTCTTCAGTTTGCGGCCGGAGTTTTCTACCACGATGCGCGCCTGGAGCGTGCGCGTATTCACGTCCACGGCCGGTGCTAGGTAGGAGATCTTTCCGCGAAAAATATCGGGAAAGGCGTCGGAAACCACCTCCACCTCCTCACCCGGCTTCACGTAGGCGAGATCGGTCTGGTAGACGTTGGCCAGCACCCACACGGTGCTCATGTCTGAAATGGTGAAGGCCTGCGAGGCGCCCGCCTGCAGGAGCTGCCCCGGGGAAACCAGGCGTTCCACGATCTCTCCGTCAATCGGGGAGAGCAGCGGTATCGCCGGCGATGCGGGGGCCTTTTCGAGCGCGTCCGGCTGCGGAATTCCCAGGATGCGAAGCGCCTGCTCGTTGGAATCCAGATCCGCCTTCGCCTGGTTGCGGTCGGATTCGGCCTGCAGCAGGTCGCGCTCGGCAATGGCGCCGTGCTTGTAAAGGTCCTGCGCGCGGGCAAAATTTTTGTCCGCGACGCGAAAGATGTCGCGAGCCTTCAGGTAGGAAGCTCGCAACTGGGCATAGTCGGGGCTGCTCACCTCCAGGAGCGGCTGGCGCAGCTTCACGTGATCTCCCGGAGCAACCAGAATGCGGGCCACCGGGCCGCCCACGGGGCTGATCACCGGAGTGGTGCGAAACGCGTTGTAGGCCACCGCGCCGGAAAGGCGCAGCGAGCGCGCCAGCGGCGCCACAACCACGGTGGTGATCTGGAGATGAGACATCTGCTCAGGCGAAACGCTGAACAACTGCGCGGTTTCCCCCTGCGTGGCCTTCGCGGAATAGGAGGTCATTTGGCCGGCGGAGTCGCCCGCGCCGCAGGCGGCCAGGGCCAGGGGAATCGCGGCGGCGAGGGCCGCTAAGGTCGCGACGCCGGGGGCCGCGGAGCGCGTCATGGCAGGCTCCTCACTCCCGTCGCTTCGCGCAGCTGCTCCACGGCCAGCATGTAGGAGGCAAGTGACTGGCGATAGGCGAGCTGCGTGGCGCGGTAGCTGCGTTCCGCGTCCAGAAAATCGAGCAGGCTCGCGGCGCCGCGCTTATAGGCATACTCGCTGATCTCCAGCGACAGCCGCGCCTCCTCCAGATAGCCGGAGCGGTAGAGCCGGATAATTTGATCGTTCGCCGTCACGCCCTCATACGCGCCCGCCACGTCCCCCTCCACGGTTTCCTGCGCGGCGCGGCGCAGCTCCTCGGCCTGGGTGATGGCGAAGCGCGTGCGGGCGATTTCGCCCTGGTTGCGGTTGAAAATGGGCAGTTCCATGTTGAAGAAGGTTGTGGCCGAGCTCAGGCCGGAAACGTGGGAGTAGCTCACCTGCAGGGTGGGATCGCGTTTTCCGTTGGCGACCGCCAGATCGTACTGGCTCTTCGCCGCCGCTGTCCCCTGGATGGCCGCGCGCAGGTCGGGACGATGCTCGGCGGCCAGCGCCAGCGCCGCATCCTCGGTGGTTTGCACCGCGGTGTAGTCCAGCGCGCCGGCCACGTCGTAACTCGCGGGCACCGACTCGTAACCCAGCAGCTCGCGCAAGCCCACCAGCGCCTGTACACGCGCCAGCTGGGCCTGCGACACGTCCGTCTGGAACTGCAACAACTGAAGTTTGATCTTCAGGAAGTCGCCCTCGCTCAGATCTCCGGCCTTGAAGCGCGCATCGCTGATATCCACCGTGCTCTTGAAGCTATCGAGGTCCTTCTGCGCCAGGTCTAGGTTGGCCTCGGCCAGCAGGACGGCAACAAACGTAGAGGCTACGTTGAAGGTGAGCATCCGTTCGCTGTCCGCTACCTGCGAGATGGTCATCGCCGTCACGTCTTTCGCGGCCTGCAGCCGGTGCTGCCGCTTTTGCCCGCGCTCGAAGAGGTAGCTCACGCCCAGATCGAACTGCGAATTCTCGTTGATGTAGTCCGCGGTGAACCGGTTGGGATTGAAGATGGGCAGGAACTGCGCGTCGGCCAGCAGCACCGGGTTCGGCCGCAGGTTCGCCGTGGTTTCCTGCGCTTGGCTCTGCTGGATGGTTGTGCGCGCGGCTGCCAGGGCGTGGTTGTGCGCCAGCGACAGGCGGACCGCGTCGTCGAGCGTGATCCGCACGGGCGCCTGGGGCGTGCCCGGCTGCGTTTGTGCCCGGACGGACGGCCCCCACACAAACACCAGGAAAGCCATTGCAGTTAGAAGACGGCGTGCGCGCATGGAAGTTGCTCCCTTTTCGTTCGATTCCGGGAAATTTGAGTCTGGGATCGCCGCCGGCGTTGTCTCGCAAAGCGGGCTCAGGCGGATCTCTCGAGTGTGCGGTCCACGAGATCGAGGCAGCGCTCCGCCCGCTGGCGAATCTGGCCTTCGAGTTCCTGCTGGCGGGCGCGCAGCTGGAAGACCTCGTCGGCCAGATGGAGCGCCGCGAGCACGGCGATGCGCAGCGAATCCACCGCCCCGGTCACCTCCGCCACGGCACGCATGCGCTCGTCCACGTAGCGCGCCAGCTCCTGCGCCTGCACATCCTGTGATTCTCCGCGCAGGTGGTACACCTGGTCGTAAATCTCAACACGGACCGAATGTTCCACGGTCTCCCCCCGAACTCGCCGGCTGCGGCGGCAGGGTCGCGCGGCCTGTGCGATGAAGCTGGCCACTATTGTGAGAGTCCGAGGCGCCAGGCGCAACTGTGGAGTGCGGCCACGAGCCACGCGGGGCCGCTTTTCATCGCCGGAGCATGTTCCGCGGCGGGGTCCGGCGCTGATCGATGGCTGGGGCGTTTTGCGCGGCGCCCGCTCAGCCCGTGCGCAGCGCGGCGCCGAGCTCGCGTTCGAGCGCGGCCACCACGCGCCCGCTCACTTCGCTCACCTGTGCATCGGTGAGCGTGGCCTCGCGGCTTTGCAGTGTGAGGCGGACGAGCAGCGAATACTTTCCGGCCGGGATCGCTCCGCCGCGAAACACGTCCACCGCCTCGATCCGTTCGATTTCCGGCACGCCCAGCGCGTGGATGGCGCGCGCCACGCGGTCGAACGTGACGCCGTCGTCGAGCACCAGTGAAAAATCGCGCTCGACGGCCGGAAAGCGCGGCAGCGGCGCAAATCGCCGCGCGGCGCGATGCTCCTCGAAGGCGCGGGCCAGCGGCTCGAGCCGGAGTTCCGCCACCCACACGTCCTGCTTCAGTTTGAAGCGTTCCGCAACGCGCCGCGCGAGCTGCCCGGCGACGCCGATGGCAGCCGCCCCCGCTGCCCCGTCCCCGGAAGCGCCTCCCTCCTGCCGGCCATGTCCCACTCGGAGCGACACGCGCACGGCGCGGCCCGGGTGCAGCCATCCCGGCCCGCCCGGCGCGGCCTCCATGCCGCCGCAGATCTCGAGCAGCGCTTCCAGGTCGCCCTTCAGGTCGGGGAGGCCGAATGTCCGCGGCAGGTCGTACACACTCTTTTCGCGAGCCAGCCCCGCGGCGCCGAGCGTCAGGACGGGAGCCTCCACCGGATTGCTGCCGGCTATTCCATACACGCGCCCGATTTCGAACAGGCGCAGATTGCGCTGGCCTCGGTTTAGGTTCCATTCGATCGAGCGCACCATGGTGACCACGCCGGTGGACCGCAGCACGGAGGCGTCCTCCGCCAGCGGATTGGCGATGCGCGCGACGCCGGGGCTCCCGGGCGCGCCCTCCTCGCGGAACATCGCGTCGTGCGCCTCATCCACGAAAGGGATGGAAACCGCTTCCAGGTAGCCGAGCGCGAGCAGGCGCTCGCGCAGGCAGTCTTCCGCTTCTGCGTGCGGCCGGCGCCGGGCGGGCTGGCGCGCCGCGGGCAGCCGCGCAGGGAATTTGTCGAAGCCGTAGTGGCGCGCGACCTCTTCCACCAGGTCCACTTCTCGCGCGACGTCGTGCCGCCAACTCGGCTGCGAGCATTTCCACACGGCCACCAGGGAGTCGCGGCTCGCGCGGCTGCCGTCCGCGCGCTGGGGCGCGAAGCCCAGCGCGCGCAGGATCGCTTCGATTTCCGCGTCGGGAATGTCCGCGCCTATTACGCGGAGCAACTCATGGCGCGTCAGTTCGAGTTCGGCGCCGGGCTGGCGGCTGGGATACACGTCCACCACGCCGGCGAGCACCTCGCCGCCGGCAATCTCCTGGATCAACTGAGCGCAGCGGCGCGAGGCGCGCTCGGCCATTTCCGGATCGGCGCGGCGCTCAAAGCGGATGGAGGCCTCGGTGCGCAGGTTCAGCGCCTTGGAGGTGTGGCGGATGGAAATGGGGTCGAACCAGGCGCATTCGAGGAGCAGGTTGCGCGTTGCAGAGCTGATTTCGGTTTCCGCGCCGCCCATCACGCCGCCCACGGCGACGGCGCGGCGCCCGTCCGCGATCATGCACATGTCGCGCGTGAGCGTGCGCTCGATGCCGTCCAGCGTGCGCATCTTTTCGCCGGGATTGGCGCGGCGCACCACGATGCGCCGCTCCGCCAGCGTGTCCAGATCGAAGGCGTGCAGCGCGTGGCCCAACTCGAACATCACGCAATTCGTCGCATCCACCACGTTGTTGATGGCCGTCTGGCCCAGCGCCTCCAGCCGCTCGCGCAGCCAGTCCGGCGACGGCCCCACGCGGACGCCGCGGAGCACCCGCGCCGTGTAGCGCCCGCACAGGTCCGGGCAGGTGATTTCCACACGCGCGGCAGAATCGGCTCGCTCGGCGGATTCCGCCGGGTGCGGCTCCGGCATGTGGAAGCGCGCGCGCAGGATTGCGGCCACCTCCCGCGCCACGCCCAGGTGGCCGAGCAGGTCGGGCCGGTTCGTGGTGATTTCCGCGTCGAGCACCGGGCCCGCCGGCGAATCCTGGATGGCGTCAATCGCCACGCCCGCCAGCGACAGCCGCACGGCCAGCTCCTGCGGCTCGAGCGGGATGGCCACGAATTCCTTCAGCCAGTTGTAGAGAATCTTCATCGCCGCCAGTGGCGCAGCCACTCCTGGCTGCGCTTTTCAGTCGCCTTCCCGTCCCAACCGCACAGACACGATTGTCTGTGCTACTCAAACTGCCGCAAGAACCTCACGTCGTTCTGATAGAAAAGCTGAATGTCGTTGATGGCGTAGCGCATCATGGCCATGCGTTCGACGCCCATGCCGAAGGCAAAACCGGACAGCCGTTTGGCGTCGTAATTCACAAAGCCGTAGACGGCCGGGTCCACCATTCCCGCGCCGAACAGCTCAATCCATCCCGCATGCTTGCAGATGCGGCAGCCGCGGCCATCGCAGGCAAAGCAGCTCGCGTCCACCTCCGCGGAAGGCTCCGTGAACGGGAAATAGCTGGGCCGCAGGCGCGTGCGCGTCTTCGGGCCCAGGAATTCGCGGACGAAATATTCCACCGTGCCTTTGAATTCGCAGAAGGTGATGTCCGTGTCCACCGCCAGCCCTTCGATCTGGTGAAACGCGAACGAGTGCGTCGAATCCGGATTGTCCCGGCGATAGCAGCGCCCCGGCACGATGATTCGCACCGGCGGCTTCTGCCGCTCCATGGTGTGGATCTGCATCGGCGAGGTGTGCGTGCGCAGCAGCAGCTCCGGCGTGCCTTTCGGCAGCGACAGGTAGAACGTGTCCATCGTGTCGCGCGCCGGGTGATGCTCCGGAATGTTCAGCGCCTCAAAGTTGTAATAGGGCGTCTCGATCTCCGGCCCTTCCACCACGGAAAATCCGATGGAAAGGAAGATGCGCTCGAGTTCCTCGATCGTCTGCCGCAGCGGATGCCGCGTGCCGAGCGGATGGCGCACGCCGGGGAGCGACAGGTCTAGGCGGTCGGCGCCGATGCCTGATTCCGCGGCGGCCTCCGCCCGCGTGCGCAACTCCGCGAGCGTGTGCTCCACGTGACCCTTCAGCTCGTTCAGTAATTTCCCTACCACGCGCTTCTGCTCAGCCGTTGCAGGCTTCAACCAGTTGTCGGCGATTCCCGTCAGAACTCCCGAAGCCCGTCCCAGCCACGCGTTGCGCAGCGCCGTCCAGGCGGCCAGATCCCCGTCCGCGAGCCGGCCGGTTTCGCCATCAAACCGCGCGCGCACTTCGGCAAACCGCGCGAGGATTTCCGCTTCGCTGCGCGCACCGAGCGCTTCAAGTGTCTGCCGGGTTGGGTCCGTCGTCATGACTGCTCCCCGCGCATCGCTAGCATGAACCCCGAGCCATGGGGCGCTCCGACTCGTCGGAGCGCTCCTGGATGGCACCCACTGAGTAATCCGTGCGCAGCCCCTTCGTTCCTCAGGGCAGGCAAGAGTGGCTGCGCCACCAGGCTACGCCTTGGCGGTCTTGGCCTGCTCGATGAGCAGCGTAAACCCCGCGGCATCGGACACGGCCATCTCCGCCAGCATCTTGCGGTCAATCGTCACGCCGGCCTTCTTCAGCCCGTTCATGAGCGTGCTGTAAGTCATGCCGTTGTTGCGGGCGGCGGCGCCGATGCGCTGGATCCACAGGCGGCGAAACTGCCGCTTGCGGTTGCGCCGGTCGCGGAAGGCGTAACGGTCGGCGCGATTCGCCGCTTCCTGCGCGGACTGGAAGAGCTTGCTCTTGGTGAGAAAGAAGCCCTTGGTGCGGCGCAGATACTTTTTGCGCCGCGCGCGGCGCTTGGTGCCACGTTTTACTCGAGCCATGGTGCGTCTGCTCCTTGCGGCGGAGATGCGCGCCCGTAAGAATGGAACGGGCCTAGTCGCCCGTCCGGCGGGACGGCATCTCCACGGCGTGTTTGGGCGGCACAGGCAATCTTGCCTGTGCGGTTCATCGCGAGGGCAACAGCGCACAGACAGGATTGTCTGTGCTACCTCGCAGCCGGCCGGCAGGCCCGCCGTGGCGGGAATTGCGCTGCCTGGCTCGGCGATTCGTCCCGGTCCCGAAGCTTCGGGATGCGGGACAAAAATTCTACGCGTACGGCAACATCCGGCGCACCTTGGGCGCGTCGGAAGCGTCCACCACCGTCAGCTTCTTCAGCCGGCGCATGCGGTTGGAGGCCTTGGCGCCCATCAGGTGCCGCTTGCCGGAGTGCGAGCGAATGATTTTTCCCGTCGCCGTCACCTTGAAGCGCTTCGCGGCGCCGCGGTGCGTCTTCAGCTTCTTGTTACGCATTCGCTCCTCCGGATTGGGGCTGCGCCGGGCGCACGGGCGGGGCGGGCACGGCGCCTTTCTTCGGCGCCAGCACGGCCAGCAGGATGTTGGCTTCCATCCGCGGCGGGCTTTCCACCTGTCCCAGCGCCTGAATATCCTTTTCCGCCAGCAGGCGCGTCATTTTCTGCCGGCCGACTTCCGGGTGGGCCATTTCGCGCCCGCGATGGAAAATCATGGCCTTCACTTTGTACCCGTCGGTCAGGAAATCGATGATGCGGTTCTTCCGCACCTGGTAATCGTGCTCGGCGGTGGACGGCCGGAACTTCACTTCCTTGATGTGGCCGCCGCGATGGTGCTTGCGCTGTTCGTGCTCCCGCTTGTTTTCCTCGTAGCGGAACTTGCCGAAATCCATGATCTTGCAAACGGGAGGCACGGCGGTCGGGGAGATTTCCACCAGGTCGAGCCCCGCTTCCCGCGCCTTCTTGATGGCCTCGAAAGGCGCCATCACGCCGAGTTGCCCGCCGTCCGCGTCAATTACGCGGATCTCGCGTTCACGGATGCGTTCATTCACGCGGTACTTACGATCGATGCTGATACGAATGCCTCCTTCGCATTAACTGACACGAGAGACAGCTTCCCCGCCCACTATGGAATCGCTGGAAAACCCACCCCTGGGCGGATACGGACCGGCGGGAGACCGATGCGCAACCGCGAAGTATAGCATGACTGCGTGGCGCAGCCACTCCTGGCTGCGCGGCCTTCACTGCGCGACACGGTTTTCCACTTCCTCGAGCAGCGCGGCGACGAAATCCGCCACCGGGCGGGCGCCCAGGTCACCCTTGGCGCGGTGGCGCACGGAGACGGTTCCGGCCTCCGCTTCCTTGCCGCCCACGATGAGCATGTAGGGGATTTTCTCGAGCTGGGCGTCGCGGATTTTGGCCTGTAGCTTTTCGTTGCGGTCGTCCAGGTGCACGCGGAAGCCGGCGTCGCGCAGCTTCTGGGCCACGCCGCGAGCGTACTCCTCGAATTTCGCGCTCACCGGCAGCACGGTGGCCTGCACGGGCGCGAGCCAGGCGGGAAACGCCCCGGCGTAATGCTCGATCAGCACGCCGAAAAAGCGTTCCTCGGAGCCCCACAGCGCGCGGTGCACCATCACGGGCTGGTGCCGTGCCCCGTCTTCGCCCACGTACTCCAGCCCGAACCGCCGCGGCAGGTTGAAATCAAACTGCACGGTCGAGAGCTGCCATGGCCGGCCGATCGCGTCCAGCAGCTTCACGTCGATCTTCGGCCCGTAGAACACCGCCTCGCCGGGCATGTATTTGCAGGGGATCTTCATGCGCTCGAGCGAATTCTTGAGCGCGGCCTCGGCGTGCTCCCACTCCTCGACCGTCCCGGCGTAGTTTTCCGGATGAGCGGGGTCGCGCGCGGAGAGCTCCACCTCGAAGCGCTCGAAGCCGTAGGTGCGCAGCACGGCCAGGGCGAAGTCCACGCAGCCTTCGATTTCCTTTTCGAGCTGGTCGCGCATGCAGAAAATGTGCGCGTCGTCCTGCGTGAACCCGCGCACGCGCAGCAGGCCGTGGAGCACCCCGGAGCGTTCGTAGCGGTACACCGTGCCCAGCTCCGCCAGCCGCAGCGGCAGCTCGCGGTAGCTCCGCAGCCGCGACTTGTAGATCAGGATGTGCCCCGGGCAGTTCATGGGCTTCAACTGGTATTCGGCCTTTTCGACTTCCATGGGGCCGAACATGTTTTCCTTGTAAAAATTGGTGTGCCCGCTCGTCTCCCACAGATGGCGCAGCATCACGTGCGGCGTGAACACCAGGTTGTAGCCGCGGCGCAGGTGTTCCTCGCGCGACCAGTCCTCCATGATCTTCCGCATCAGCCCGCCCTTGGGATGCCAGAAGATCAGCCCGGGCCCCGCTTCGTCCTCGATGGTAAACAGGCCCAGCTCCGGCCCCAGCCGCCGGTGGTCCCGCCGCTTCGCCTCTTCCAGCCGGTGGAGATAGTCCGCGAGCTCCTGGTCGGTGATGAAGCAGGCGCCGTAGATGCGTTGCATCTGCGGATTCGTCTCCAGACCCTTCCAGTAGGCGCCCGCCACGTTCATCAATTTGAAGGCGCGGATGCGCCCGGTGGACGGAATGTGCGGCCCGCGGCAGAAATCAATGAATTTGCCGGTGGTGTAGAACGAAACCATCGGCTCGACGGCCTTTTCCTCCACCAATTCGCACTTGAAGCCCTGGTCCCACTTCTTATACAGCTCCAGCGCCTCCGGCTTGGGCAGCATCTTCCGCTCGTTGGGAATGTTCTGCGCGGCCAGCTCGTGCATCTTCTTCTCGATGCGCGCCAGATCCTCCGGCGTGAACGGCTCGTTGCGCAGGAACTCGTAGAAAAAGCCGGTGTCGATCGGCGGCCCGATGCCCAGCTTCACGTCCGGGAAAAGTTCGAGCACGGCCGCCGCCAGCAGGTGCGCCGCGGAATGCCGGAAGACGAACAGCGCGTCGCTGTCTTTGGCGGTCAGGATTTCGAGTTTGGCGTTGTCGGTGAGCGGCCGCGAGAGGTCCACCAGCTCGCCATCCACGCGCGCTACGAGCGCGTCTTTCGCCAGCGACGCCGAAATCTGCCGCGCGATTTCCGCCGGCGTGGTGCCCTTCGGCACCTCGCGGCGCGCCCCGTCCGGCAGAGTGACGGCAATGGTGTCCATGTATGTGTCCCGTGTAATCCGGGGAAACTCCACGCTAACAGAGGGCTTGGAGCAGGGTCAAGGCGAGGTGGGAGACAACTTTCCGCGCGTTCGCAGCCGGGACAGGCTCCATCGGTGGTTACCGCTTCCGCGCCTCTTCCATCTTCTGCCACACCGCTTCCGGCAACTCGCTCAAATCGTTGAATTCGCCCGCGCCGCGCAGCCACTGCCCGCCGTCAATCACCACGCATTCCCCGTTCACGTATTCGGCTTGTGGCGCGAGCAGGTAGGCGGCCAGGTTCGTCAGCTCCTCATGGCGGCCGAACCGCTTCATGGGGTGGTGGTTGCGCGCGCGTTCCTCGTAATCGGCAGACGGCATCAGCCGCGACCACGCGCCCTCCGTGGGAAACGGTCCCGGAGCGATGGCGTTCAGCCGGATGTGATACCGCGCCCACTCGACAGCGAGCGAGCGCGTCAGCGCCAGCACGCCGGCCTTGGCGCACGCCGACGGCACCACGTACCCCGAGCCCGCTCCTGAGGATGCGTACGTCGTGACGATGCTCAGCACGTTTCCGCCGCGCCCCGCGGCAATCCATTTCCGCCCCAGCGCCAGCGTCGCGTGAAACGTCCCATTCAGCACGATCCCCACGACAGCGTTGAAGGCGTTCGGCGAAATCCGCTCGGTCCTCGCGATGAAATTCCCCGCGGCGTTGTTCACCAGCGTGTCCACGCCGCCCGTGGCCTTCTCCGCCTCCTCCACCATGCGTTCCACCGCCGCAAAGTCGCGCACGTCGCAGCAGGAATACGTCCCCACACCGCCCGCTGCCCGGACGGCCTCGCACGTTTCCTTGAGCGGCGCTTCGCGGCGCCCCGCGAGATGCAGCTTCGCGCCCAGCTCCGCAAATCGCAGCGCCATCGACCGCCCCAGGCCCGTCCCGCCCCCCGTGATCAGGATCGCCCGCCCCGCCAGCAGGTTCTTTTCAAACATGGGATTCCTCTCCTCCCGCTTTGCTCCACGTGGCCGCGCCGTTTAGATTTGCCGCCACATTTCCTCGACGGCCGCCCGCAGCGAATCCGTTGCCGCGGCATAGTGCGCCTCTGCATCGCGCCGGTCGCAGCCCGCAGGCAGCGGCTCGGGCGGCGGCAGCGGCCGGCTAATCGCAATCCGGATGCGCCCGCGGCCCGGCAGGCACCTGCTCCACTGAAATCCGCGCGCCCGCGGCCAGAACTCAAACGATCCGCGGATGGCCACGGGCACGATGGGCGCGTGCAGGTGGAGCGACAGAATGGACGCGCCCTTCTTGAACGTCTTGATCTCGCCGTCCACCGTCCGCTCTCCCTCCGGGAAGAGCACCAGCATCTTTCCGTGCCGCAGGCCGAAGGCTCCCGCCTGCATGGCGAGCACCAGGTTCGCATCCGGGTCCACGGGAATCACGTGGACCGCGCGCGCCACGCGCCGCCGCAGCGGTGTGGCGTAGTATTCGCTCGCGCCCACGAAAAACATCCGGCGGAAGTCGCGCCAGGGCAGCGCGCCCGCCAGCAGGAACATGTCCAGAAACCCCTGGTGATTCGGGGAGAGCAGGAACGTCCCCTCGCGCGGAAAATTCTCTTCGCCCGTAATCTGCAATCCAAACAGCACCCGTGCAATCACGCGCAGAATCCTGGCTCCGGTGAACAACGCAGCGCTGGTGAACGAATGCGCTTCGAGCAGTCCCTGGAGCAGCGGGTCGTCCTCCGGCACGCCGCCCGGACCCGCCGCGAGCAGCCGGCCCCAGGCGTCGCCGCCGCGCGCGCCGGCCGCGGCCGCGCTTCCGTCTTTTGGCAGCACCGCCTCCACCAGCTCGCGCACCGTGTAGATCTTCTGCCGCACGTCGTCGGGCACGGTCGTACCGAACATCTCTTCGAGTTGTGTGAGCAGCTCGACGCGCTCCATGGAGTCCAGGCCCATTTGCAGCTCGATGTTCGCGTCCGGGGCCACCGGAATTTTTTCTTTGCCTGCCTGCGCGATCACGTCGAGAGCGCGTGCCACCTCCGGCAGCGCGCACCAGGCCGCGTCCGACTCGGAAAGCGGGCGCGCGCCGTCCGCCCGCGCTGCCCCCCGCCCTGCGGCGGCTTCCGCGGCCGCGCGTTCGTGCGCCCGGGCGGCGATTTCAAAACGCTTCAGTTTGCGCGTGGTGGTGCGGGGCAGGTCTTGCGTCCACACTTCGAAGCTCAGCACGCGTTTGTGGCTGGGCAGCGCCACCCCGATGGTTTCGATCTCGAAGCGCAGCACCTCGCGCATGTTCAGCACTTTTCGCTCGCGCATCACCTCCTGGTTCGGCACCACCACGGCGTGCAACCGCTCCGCCGCCGGCTCTCCCGGCCGTTCCAGGCCCATCACGCACAGCTCTTTTATGTACGGCGAGTGCAGGTATTGGGCCTCGATTTCCTCCGGGTAGATGTTCTTACCGGAGCTGAGCACGATGATTTCCTTCTTCCGCCCGGTGATGCGCACGCGTCCGGCCGCGTCCATCACGCCCAGGTCGCCGGTCATCAGCCAGCCGTCGCGCAGCGTCTCCGCGGTGGCGTCGGGCCGGTTGTAATAGCCGGGCATGACGATCGCTCCGCGAATCATCACCTCGCCGTCCGCCACGCCGTCTTCCGCTGCCTCTCCCCGCGGACCGATCTTCACCTCGACGCCATATATCGGCTGGCCTACGGTGTCCACCGCGCGATCGCCCGGACGCGTCACCGTGGCCCCGCCCGTGCATTCCGTGAGCCCGTAGGCTTGCATGATGTTTAACCCCATCGCGTAGAGTTCGCGGCCGATGGCGGGATCGAAGCGCGAGCCTCCCGTCACCAGCAGCCGCATGCGCGGCCCGAGCACGCGATGCACGCGCGCGAACAGGCGAGGCCCGGCGTTGATCCCCACGCGCCGCAGCGCGGCGTTCAGCCGCAGCAGCAGCCGGAAGGCCGCCCGCCGCGCCCCGCCCGCCGCGGCCAACTGCTGCCGCACCTTTTCGTGGATCAGGTAAAAGAACTGCGGCACGCAGCACAGCGCGGTGATGTCGCGCTGTTCCAGCGCGCGGAGGAGCTCGGTAGTGTTCATCGTTTCCAGGTAGACCACGCGGCCGCCGATCGAAAGCGGCAGGAGGAGATTCGTCACCAGCGCCAGCGCGTGGTAGAGCGGCAGAACACCGAGCAGCGCGTCCTGCTCGTCGAGCCACACGGAGCGCACAATGCCTTCCATCTCCGCCAGCAGGTTGCCGTGTGTCAGCACCACGCCCTTGGGGTCGCTCGTGGTGCCGGAGGTGTACAGGATTACCGCAGCAGCGTCGCGCATGACCGGGCACGCGGGGCGGCCCGCGTCCTCCGCGCGTCCCGCGGATTCGCCTCCCCCGAGCGGCAGCACCAGGCAGCCTGCCCCGAGCCCCTCGGTGCCTGCCCCGGGACTCGCGCTGACCTGTGCCGCGGCCTGCCGCGCTGCGGCTTCCATGCGCGCCGACGCCACCAGCAGCCGCGCGCCGGAGTCCTCGAGGAGCCGCGCGATCTGCTTCGGCCCGTAATTCGTATCCAGGGGAACGGCCACCGCGCCGATCTGCAGGATGCCCAGGAAGGCGGCGCACCACCGCGCATCGTTTTCCGCCAGAATCACGCAGCGGTCGCCCGGCCCCAGGCCTTTCGCGGCAAATCGCGCGCGGGCCTGCGCGGCCATCCGTGCGAGCTGGTCGTAGGAAATCGACTCCACGGTGTCGCGGCGCTGTACTTCGACGGCGGTGCGCGTGCCATATCGCGCCACCGCATCCGCGAAGGCTTCGCAGAAGTTGTTCCACTGGGGCGGTCCGGTGGATCGCGGCGCCTGGCGCGGGTCCACGCGGGCGGCGGGCGGGGCCGTGACGCTGTGATTTGGGGTGGCCGGTGCGCTCATGGCTTTCTTCGCTCGGCCCCCGGCCCGCCCATTGCGGCCAGCACGGCCGACCGCGTGTGCGTGAGCAGGCCCACCAGCGATTCGCGCGGCACGCTGGTGACGAACGGCTCGATGATCGGCTTCAGCAGCCACGGAATGTTGCGCGTCAGCGTGATGGATTCGCACTGCACGTACGTGCCGCCGTCTTTCTCCTCGAACTTCCAGTAGGTGTTCATGCGCCACAGGAACCCGCGGTCGTCGCCCTCCGGGCGCAGCTTCTCATCTGGCTGGCCCTCGTTTTCCACCTCCTGCGCGCGCGTGATCCGCGAGCGGTGCACCTCGCGCGTGGGGCTGATCTGCCGGTACCACGCCTCATGCCACGTGTCCACGGTCACCGAGAGGATATGCTTCTTGTGGAATCGCAGGTAGGTCAGAAAGTGGCCGTCGTCATGCTCGAGCAGCTTCGACCGCGCCACCTCCGGCGCGTAATACTTCGAATGGTTGTCGTAGTCCTCCACCAGGCGCACCACTTCGGCCAGCTTGGCCCCCGGCACGAATATGATTCCCAGCCAGTGGTGCACTTTCCCGTCGGGAATCTCGAACTTAGTCCCGTCCACGCGCCGCCCAAGCTGCTGGATCACCACTTCTCCGCTCTGCAACTGCGCGTAGTACTCCTTGCGCTCCGCGTCTGGCTGCACATCCACCCACAGGAACGGGTCGTGCTCTACCTCGGCGTCGAACTGCGCGTCGCGCGCTGCGGCGTAGCGTTGGAAGGCCTCGAGCGTCCGCGGCTTCAGTTCCGTCGCGCTCGTGGGGCCCGCCACGGGCCCGCCGGCGAGCAGCAGGGCCGCGAATACCAGAGGCAGTTTCGGTCGGAGAGTGTTCGCCATTTCGCGGGGAGTCTACCGCAGCCGCTGCGAGGAATGTAGAGGCGGCTTTATGCCGCCATCCCACCGCCGGCTGGCGGAGTAAACCGGCCATTACAGCGCCGTGTCGAACTGCAGCTCCTCGATCATCCGGTTCAGCTCCGCCTGGGCCTGCTGGCGCTTTTGCTCGAGGTCGGCGCTTTCCTTGCGGATGGCGTCCAGCCGGTTCTCCTGCTCGTCCAGCTCTTTCGTGTAGCGTTGCAGCAGCGCCTTTTCCTCCGCGGTGCCCTTCAGCGCTTTCATGTTTTCCCGCAGGCGCTGCTGGTCGTCGAAGATGCGTTTGGTTTCGTTGTTCCGCGCCTGGATCTCGCGGTCGAATCCGGCCACCACGCCCTTCTGCGCCACGATCTTTCGCAGTGCCTGCTCGATTTCCGGGTTGATCGTTTTCTGCCGGATGAACAGCGTGATCTGATCGTCGGTAATATTGTTGATCACGTAGCGCGTTTCGAGCGGCTTCGATTCTTTCACTGTGAACGTTTCCGTCTTCTTGGCCTCCACGGGCACGCGGAAGCGGTACATCCCTGCGGTGGTTTCCGCGGGCTCCAGGCCCGGGGCCAGCTTGTAGTCCGGCCGGCGCGGGTGCTCGATCACCACCGTGCGCGCGTGCGTGTCCTCGTTGCGGATCGTGTAGGTCTTCTGCTCGCGCACCTCGCTGGTCTGCGTCATCACCCCGCGGTAAATGCGCACGCGCGTCACCGGCTGCGACTGGCTCTCGGCCTTCGCGTCCACGCGCACGCCCAGGTCCGCGGCGTAGGAGAGCAGCCGCTTCTCGCCCGGTTTGATCGGCTCGAGCAGCCCCTCGCCCGCAAACGTTTCCTCTTCGAGCACCGTAAAGCTGCCGCCGTCCAGCGTCAGCCCGCTCGTATTCGTCAGCCAGACGGCCAGCAGCGGCTGCGGCCGCCCGGCCGCTTCGCTCCACAGCGAGACCTTCTCCGCCGCCACGTCCGATTGCAGGATCGGCACCAGCGCCGACTGGTTCTTCCGGATGGTCACCGGCTGCTTCAGTTTGTATTCGAACAGGTCGCCCAGCTCGCGCGCCTGCGCCGCAGCCTGCTGCGCGGCTCGGGTGGAAGCGACCACGCCCGGCTGCATGAGAGCGAACGTGTTGACGGCGCGACTCTTCATCGCCTTTGCTGCAGACCTAGGAAGCGACATCAATTCGGCCCCGGCGGCGGCCTGCACCTCGACCGTTTCGGTGGATCCTCCGATCCCCAATTTCATGTTCTCTGTAGTTTCCTCCCCCCCGTTTATAGCAACGTTATTCACGACGAGCTGCTGGAACCCCGTTTGCTGCACTTCGATCCGGTAGTTTCCTTCCGGGAGTCCGCTAGCTTCGTAATCGCCGGACTCATCCGTCGTCACCGTGGCCACCAAATTGTTGCTCGCGTCGTAAACGCGCACGGTGGCGCCGGAAACTGTGGCCCCGCTCAGATCTATTACATTGCCCGAGAGCGTGCCGTTGCCGGGAATCAGCGTGGCCGCATGCGTCTGCGGCTCGAGCTGCACGCTTTCCGGCAGCGGCACCACCGGCCGCCGCGAATAATACGGCTGCGAAAGCTGCTGGATGAACGACTGCGGCGCTCCCGCCACCAGCGACAGCTCCACGTTTTCCCAGTCTTCGCCTACTGTGTTGTCCACGATGGCCCAGCCTTGCAGCAGCGGCTTCGCGCTGGCCTTCGACGGCATCACGATCCGGTACGTGGTCTTCCACAGCGGCACCTCGCTGATGTAGCTCACGTACACCTGCCGGTCGCCCGCTCCCGCGGTGGAAACCGTCATGCGGCGCAGGTCCTGGAGGCGCGTCGAGGCGATCAGATTCAGGTAGCGGCCCACCTCCTGGTTCAGGTCGCGCTCGGCCAGCCGCACGCTCGTGGCCGTGCCCAATTCCGCCGTGCGCACCTCGCCCGCGTCGGTGATCAGCGCGATTTCGTCGTAGGGCACCATCTGCCCTTCCTTTGTCGTGCGCGTCTTCTTCTCGACGGAAAGCAGCCGCCCGGCAATCGTCGCGCCCCCGGAACGGACTTCCAGCCGCGCCCCCCGCAACGCGCCGAGAAACTGGCTCACCGTGGTCTGCTCGCCCAGCGGCAGCCGCAGCGCGCCCAATCGCTTGGCCAGCGGCGCCTCCGAGTTGTAGTTCACCGCGGTGATCCGCCCGCCGCCCAGGTCGAGCACGGTCAGCGAGCTGAGCACGTCGTTCAACTGCCCGCTCGTGAAATCAATCGTCAGCGTCTGATTGCCGCGCACGCGGCCCAGGTGCTCGAAGTAGCCCACGCCGTTCTTGTACAGCACCACGCGGCGCACCGGCAGTTTCGCCGCACCCGCTTCCGCCTCGCCGCCAGCCGCCGCTTCTCGCACGGCAGCGGGCGATGCCGCCGCCGGCTTCGCCCCGGCGGTGGGCGCTGTTTTTTCTTGCGCCATGACAGGAAGCGCGAGGACCGAGACGAGAAACAGCGGTGGAAGAATTCGCGGCATAACAGACCTCCCTTCGGGCGGAGCTACAGTAACTTAGACACCGCGGCAATGGAATCTGTCTCCCGTAGCACAGACAATCCTGTCTGTGCTACGCGCTGCCCGCGCCACAGTTGTAGCGCAGGGCGATCGGCCCTCCGGTCCGTTCCTTCAGTGTTTCTCCCCGCATCTTCCCCGCGCTACATTTCCCCTCCCATCTATGCTCTGATAACCGCTCACCACCCAGGAGGCCCCATGCCGCGCTACCTCACCTTCCACACTCTCGCCTGCCTCACCCGGCAGGGCGCGGCGGAACTCGTGGAGCGCTTTCGCCGCGCGCCGGCCGTCGCCGTGCACCGCGCGGTGGTGAATCTCCAGGATGGGAAAATGCTGGTGGAATGGGATGCGCCGGACCGCGAACCGCTCGAGCGCTGGCTCGACGCGGAAAAAATGCACCGCGACTGGCTCCTGCGCATCGAGTACGAAGCACGCGAGGGCCCTCTCGAACCGGTCTAAGTGGAGCAGCCACTCCTGGCTGCTCTCCCTGCCCGCTCCTGCGCGATGCGCCCCGACTCGTCGGGGCGCTCCCCATGGAACCTCCCGAGCGTTCCACGCATCACAATGGAACCTCTAGGTAGGCATGCGATCCCCTCCCGATCCCGCTGCCTCGGGATTCAGGAGGAGGCACAGCCGCAAAGGAGTCTGGAAATGAGCGATTACGCGCACTCCGATGTTCTCGTCTCCACGGCCTGGGTGGCCGAACACAGCCGCGATCCCGGCATTCGCGTGGTCGAGGTGGACGTGGACACCTCCGCCTACACCCAGGGGCACGTGGACGGCGCCCTCAGCTGGAACTGGCAGACGCAGCTCCAAGATCCCGTCCGCCGCGACATCCTGGATCCGCAGGGTTTTGCCGCGCTCATGCGCCGGTCGGGCATCACGAACGATACGACCGTGGTCCTCTACGGCGACAACAACAACTGGTTTGCCTGCTGGGCCCTTTGGCTGCTCAGCTACTACGGCCACGCCAAGCTGCGCCTGATGAACGGCGGGCGGAAGAAGTGGATGGAAGAGAAGCGCCCGCTCGCTACGGCGATTCCCGCCATTACGCCGTCGAATTACAGCGTGCCCGCGCCCCATCTGGACCTGCGCGCGCGCCGCGACCAAATCTTCTCAATACTCGACGGCCGCCTGCCCGCCCAGCTTGTGGATGTGCGCTCCCCCGACGAGTTCACTGGCCGCGTG
>Ga0187819_10000294_pt1 | contig 24381 bp, 19 predicted proteins | sample NC_wetland_sal_i_15_FD_132411 | JGI IMG/M metagenome (GOLD analysis project Ga0187819, IMG submission 132411) | Wetland sediment microbial communities from Neuse River Estuary, North Carolina, USA - SO4_4 | ecosystem: Environmental > Aquatic > Freshwater > Wetlands > Sediment | place: USA...
ACGCGCGCCGTCGTTTACGTCCACCTGATTCCTCCCGGCGCGGCCGATACCGCGCATTACCGCATCTGGATCCCTCCCGACGCGGGCGACACGATTCACGTCACCGCGAAAGTGAATTACAGAAAATTTGCCTGGTGGAACACGCAATTTTCCTTTGCCGGCGCGCCCGACGCCAATCAGCCGGGTGCGCTTGTTTCCTCCGATTTCGATGATCGCCACTTCCAATTCACCGGCGACCCTTCGAAGGTGCCCGGAGGAAGCAAAGGCATTCCCGCGCTGCCAATCGTCGTGATGGCGGAGAATTCGACGGATTTAAAAGTGATTCCCGCGAGCGCGCTCGCACCGAAGCCGGAAATCTCGCTCGATCGCGATGATTGGACGCGCTGGAATGATTACGGCATCGGCCTCTTCTTGCAGGGCGATTTGACTGGCGCCGCAGCCGCTTTCGAAAAAATCACGCAGATCGACGCCGCGAACCCCGACGGCTGGGTCAATATCGGCCGTGTCCGCGTTCAGGAAGGAAATCTTGCGGCCGCTCGCGAAGCGCTCGACCACGCTCTTTCGCTCAGCCCGCATCTCGCGCGCGCCCATTTCTTCTATGCCCAGATGCTGCGCAACGAAGGCAAGTATGACGAAGCCATCGCCCACCTCCGCGCGGTGCTCGAGCAATATCCGCGCGACCGCGTGGTCCGCGACGATCTCGGGCACATTCTATTCCTCGAGCGCCACTATGCCGAAGCAGTGAAGGAATTTGATTCCACGCTCGCGGTTGATCCTGAAGATCTCGAGGCCAATTACAACCTCATGCTTTGCTACACGGGAATGGGCCAGCCGGATCGCGCGGCCGAATTTCAGAAGCGCTACCTCCGCTTCAAGGCGGACGAATCCTCGCAAACGCTCACCGGTCCCTATCGCCAGAGCCATCCCGACGATAATCTCGAGCGCCAGCCGATCCACGAGCACACCTCCGCGTGCCCAGCGCCCAATCCCGGCTGCGCGCCCGGCAAAAAGATTCCGTCCCACGCCTTGAAAGCGCCTCCCAGTGCCGACCCCACCCACAGCGGGAAGGCCTCGGACTGATGCCGCCTCGCCGTTTTCGCTCGCCTGTTGCCGTCGTCGGAGCCGCGATTGCCGTGATTGCGCTCTGCGCCTTGCTCGGCACAGACCTGCGCGGCCAACAGCAAAAGCCCGCGCCCTCATCCGCAATTCATTTTGAAGACGTCACGGCCGCGGCCGGAATTCATTTCATCCACAATAACGGCGCGTTCGGAAAGAAATGGCTCCCGGAAACCATGGGTTCGGGCGTCGCCTTCCTCGATTACGATAACGACGGCTGGCAAGACATCCTGCTCGTGAACGGCGCCGACTGGCCCGGCCATGTCCGCCGCCACTCAACCCTCGCGCTCTATCACAATAACCACGACGGCACATTCACCGACGTCACGCGCAAGGCCGGCCTGTCGCTCGAATTGCACGGCATGGGCGTGGCCGTCGGCGATTTCGATAACGACGGCTTCGACGACATCTTCCTCACCGCCCTCGGCCAGAATCATCTCTTCCACAACAATGGCGACGGCACCTTCACCGATGTCACGAAACAAGCCGGCCTCTGGGGCCCGACTGAATTCAGCACCAGCGCCGCATGGGTGGATTACGACCGCGACGGCCATCTCGATCTCGTCGTCGCCAATTACGTCCAGTGGTCCCCTGAAACCGACCTTTACTGCACGCTCGACGGCAAATCGAAATCCTATTGCACGCCGGAGTCCTACAAAGGCACCTCCGTCCGCCTCTGGCACAATCGCGGCGACGGCACTTTCGAAGACGTCACCAAAAAAGCCGGCCTGTATGATCCCACCTCAAAAAGCCTCGGCATCGCCATCCTCGACGCCAATCAAGATGGCTGGCCCGACATCCTCATCAGCAACGACACGCAGCCGAACAAGCTCTACATCAACAACGGCAACGGGACCTTCACCGAAAAAGGTGTCCCGGCGGGCATCGCCTACAGCGAGGACGGAGTCGCCCGCGCCGGTATGGGCGTGGACGCGGCCGATTACGACCGCTCCGGCTATCCCAGCGCCATCATCTCGAATTTCTCGAATCAGATGCTCGCGCTTTACCACAACGAGAACAATGGCCTGTTCGTTGACGAAGCCCCGCATTCCGATATTGGCCGCGCCACTCTCCTCACCCTCGGCTTCGGCTGCTTTTTCTTCGACTACGATCTCGACGGCTGGCCCGACATTTTCGTCGCCAACGGCCACATCGAAAACGCCATCGAGCGCGTCCAGCCCCGCGTCCGCTACGCCGAGCCGCCGCACCTCTTCCGCAATCTCACCAACGGAAAATTCACCGAAACCACAGCGTCCGCAGGCGCCGCATTTGCTGCACCGCGCGTCGCCCGTGGCGCAGCCTACGGCGACATCAATAACGACGGCGCCCTCGACATCCTCGTCGCAACCAACGCCGGCCCCCCCGCTCTCTTCCGCAACACCGGCACAACAAATCACAGCCTCCGCATCAAGCTCGTCGGCACAAAATCCAATCGCGACGGCATCGGCGCTAAAGTGCTCGTCAGCCTGCAAAGGTCTTGGAATCCCAGTCCAGGCGTCCTCGTTGCCGCGGGGATTGATTCCGAGATGAAAACCCTTTCCAGTGGAGGGAGCTACCTCTCATCGAGCGAGTTGGTACTCACTTTCGGCATGGGTGCCAACTGGGCGACGCGCCAAATCGATATTGAATGGCCAAGCGGGCACAAAGATCGTCTGGGAAATGTCGCAGCCGATCAAATCATCACCGTAAAAGAAGGCGCCGGAATTATCGACTCAAAGCCCCTCGCCAAACGGTAGTGAGCATTCATCACTGAGAAAATCGCCCCAGTTCTCAGCCTATGTAGCGGCCACCTTCAGGTGGGCTCCCGTGGCACAGACACTCCTGTCTGTGCTCTTACGACCATCTCTCGCCGCACTGGCAATCACCAAGATTCGGACCACAGCCGAATGGCCAAGAGACACATATTGCAAACGCAATTCGGCTGAACGCCCCGGCCAGCCCCGCGAAACACACGCACTTCCTCCCGAAAAAGTCCACATGCCCGCACGCTTGCACTTCACCCATTCTCGTCTAAGATGTGACCGTGAGAATTGTGGCCAAATCGTGGCTGCACCCCCGGCGCCCGTCGCCGATTCCCGGCCCCGCCGAGCCCAAGGCGAAGAAAAGGCTAGTAGCAACATTCCCCCAGGTAAGATTTCACCTAACTCACTCAAAACAGAAGACATCACTTTTTTCTAGTAGCAACAAAAACGGCATTTTCCGAAATCTTACCCTCGCATTTCTCGCCTCCCTGGCCATCATCAGCGCCGGCACAATTGCCACCGCCCAGAAGGCCCGCACCCCCGCTCCCCGGCCCGCCGCGAAGCCCGCCGCTCAAACGACCCCGCCCGACCCCCGCGCCCAAATCACCCGCGAAAATAATTTCGGCGTCGCGCTGATGAACCGCCAGCAATTCGAGGCCGCGCTCGGGAAATTCCAGCGCGCCTGCATCCTCGACCCGCAGACGGATATCGGCTGCCTGAATTCCGGAATCGCGCTCCTCAATCTTCAGCACTTCGAGGAAGCCCGCATCATCCTCACGAAATCCGCCGAGCGCGACCCTCAAAATCCGCGCCCCTGGTTCAATCTCGGCTTGCTCGATAAAGCCACGGATCATCCGGAAGCGGCCATCGATGACTTCCAAAAAGCCGCGGCTCTCGACCCCTCCGACGCCGACACGCAATATTTTCTCGGCCTCCTCTACTCTCAGCAGCAACAATTCGAAAAGGCCATCGCCGCCTTCCAAGCCGCCCTGAAATCAAATCCCTATCACGTTTCCGCCGAATTCGGCCTCGCCCAGGCCTTACAAAGGACGAATGACCTCGACGGCGCAAAAAAGCATCTCGACCGCTTCCAGCATTTAACCGCTGAAAAGCTCGGCAAGCCCATCAGCTTCATCTACGGCGAACAGGGAAAGTATTCACTGGCGGAGCTAATGCCGCCCGCTCCTGAGCCTGTGCCGCCGCTTGTCCCCGTCCACTTCGCGAACATCACTTCGCTCGCCGGTTTGCCGGCGCAATCGCCGGCTCCACCCAGTGGGCGGCCGCGCAATACCAGCCATCGAGCCTACACAGGCAAGAGAGAAAAATTGCCCGCCGCCCCGGAGACGCCGCCGGGCGGAGGCCAGACTCTCGCGAGTTTTCTCGGCAGCGGTGCATGCATCATCGATTACGACGGCGACGGCAAGCCCGACATTTTTCTCGTCAACGCCGATGGCAAAGGGAACGCCGGGCTCTTCCGCAACCTCGGGAAGGGAAAATTTATAAACGTCACCAAAGCCGCGAAGCTCGAGATTCACGGCCAGGCAATGGGCTGCGCCGCCGGCGACTACGATAACGACGGCAAGCCCGACCTCGCCGTCAGCTTCAACGGGCGCGTCGCGCTCTTTCGCAACGAGGGCAAAGGCGTCTTCAAGGACCTCACCGAAGCCGCTGGAATTCAAACCGACGGACTCGCCCTCGGCCTCACCTTCATTGATTACGACCACGACGGCGATCTCGATCTTTACGTCACGCGCTTCAACGACTTCCCTCTCGACAATCCCGCGCAACCCTTCGCCTTTCCTCCGGATACCAAGGCTCCGGGCAACGTCCTGTGGCGCAACAATGGCAATGGCACGTTCACCGATTGGACCAAAGAAACTGCGCTCGAAGGCAGTGCACCATCCATCGCAGCCATCGGCAGCGACCTCAACAACGACCGTGCCATAGATTTTGTCCTCACCGGCTGGCAGGACTCACCAACCGTCTACGTCAATCCCCGCGAGGGTGAATTTAGAGGTGTGCATCCTTGGATCACAGCGATGCCCGGGCACGCCGCCGGAGCGGTGGCGCTCGATTTCAATAAAGATGGCTGGATGGACCTCGCATTCACTCACTGGGCCGCGCCGGGGCTGAGCTTATGGCGCAATATCGCGGGGAAAGCATTCGAGCGCGTCACCTTGCCCGACCTGCAATGGATGCGTGGCTGGGGCCTCGCGGCCCTCGACTACGATAACGATGGCTGGGTTGACCTCGTCGCCGTCGGCGAGAATTTTTCAGGCGAGGGCCGCATCGCCCTCCTGCGCAACGAAGGACCGGCCGGCTTCCGCGACGTCACCGCCGAGACGGGCCTCGATAAAATCGCTCTCCAGAATCCGCGCGGCGTGATTGCTTTCGATTTCGATGGCGACGGCTCAACCGACCTCTTGATCACGCAAAATAATCTCCCACCCGTGCTTTTGAAGAATGAGGGCGGCAATCGCTACAACTGGCTGCGGCTCGATTTCAAAGGCGAGCATGACAATAAGTCCGGCATCGGCACCAAGGTGGAATTGTTCGCGGGCGCGCTCCAACAAAAGTGGGAAGTCCCGGGAGCTTCCGGGTATCTGGGGCAGGGCCCGGCGGAAATCGTGGCCGGGCTGGGCGTCGAGCGCGGGGCGGAGGTGGTCAGGCTGCTCTGGCCCACCGGCGTGTTGCAAGACGAAATGGATATTCCCGCCGGAATATCGGACCTCGTAACCGAAATTGACAGGCGCGGCAGCTCTTGCCCCATCGTTTTCGTTTGGAACGGCGAGCGCTTCGAGTTTCTCGCGGACATGATCGGGCCAGGGATTCTCGGGCATTGGATCGCGCCGAACCAGCGCAATACTCCCGACCCGGATGAATATTTCAAAGTCGCGGGCTCGCAAGTCCAGGCACACGACGGACGCATCAGTTTCCGGATGCTCGAGCCCATGGAAGAGCTCGATTATCTCGACCAGGCGCGGTTGATTGCCGTGGACCACCCTTCGAACATCGAGGTCTACCCCAATGAGTATTTCGCGAGCAATCCACCATTCCCCAAATTCAAGGTGATCGCGAGCGAGGCGCCCCATCCCCCGGCCGGAGCCTGGGATGACCAGAACCGAGACATTCTTCCGCAGCTGCTCGAGCGCGATCGCAAATACGTGACCGGCTTCGGTGACGCGCCCTATCAAGGATTTGCCGCGATGCACACGATCGAGCTGGATATCGGGCCGTGGGACTCCTGGCGGCCGTTGCGGCTGCTGATGGACGGCTTCACCGATTATTTCTCAGCGAATTCGATGTACGCCGCCTGGCAAGCGGGCATTCAGCCTGTTCCGCCATACGTCGAGGTGCAGGATGGATCGGGCAAATGGGTGCGCGTGGTGGACGATATGGGATTTCCCGCCGGGCTTTCGCGCACCATGGTTGCGGATTTGACTGGCAAATTGCCCCAGGGCGCGCGATTTATCCGCATCACGACAAATTTAAAAATCTACTGGGACCGCATCCGCATCGATAATTCTGCGCCGGATATTCCGTTCAAATTGACCGAAGTACCGCTGGCCTCGGCGCAACTGGGCTTCCGCGGCTACCCGCGCGTGGTCGAAGGCGCCCAGCGCAACGATTTAAGCTACGTGTATGAAGACGTCAGCGCGACAGGCCCATACACGCGCCAGATTGGAAATTACACCCGATACGGCGATGTGACCCAGCTCGTGCGCGCCTCAGACGATGAATACGTGATCTTCGGCTCCGGCGATGAAGTGGCCATCGATTTCGATGCCACGCAACTGCCTGAGCTGCCCGAAGGTTGGACACGCGATTATTTCTTCTACGCCGACGGCTTCGCCAAGGACATGGATTTTTACGCCGCCCACGGCGACACGGTCGCTCCGCTCCCCTTCCACACGCTCACGCCGTATCCCTACCCCCCGGGCCATGCCTACCCCGAAGATGAGCAACACCTGAAATACCTGCTCGAATACAACACCCGCGGCGTCGCCGGCCCCGCGGGCGACACCTTCCGCTTCCAATATCCGAGGCCCTAGGTCCCTCATGATCCTCGTTGGGATCGCGCGCAGCTTGCTTGAGGCGAAAGAGCATGCTAAGTTCTGTGTTTCCATAATCCTTGTTAGCGAATTGCCCAACGATGTCATTGCCTAATCCCATTGAGCCAAATCAAAAAGCCCACGAGGGGCTACCCCCATCCGGGGGGGAGGGGCGTGAGCCTGTCTTCTGGCGGGTGGAGGGGAGCCTGCTAAACCTGACGGCGGTGCGACCTGTTGGCTTCTTCGCATGGAATGCGCAGAGCTTTCTTGAGCGCTGGGGGAGGCGGGGAGCGATGGGGGTGTTGGCGGTCGCGCGGCCGTTCCTCTATGCCACGCACCGGGTGATGGCGACCCGGCTGCTGCATACGGTGCTGCGCGGGGTTAGCCGCGACCGCCTAGACTTGCTGGGGGAGGAATTCTTCCACTATTTTCTCGAGCCTCGACTGAAGCCGGCAGGGGTCGAGAAGTTGAAGGGAGTTATCGCGGCGGGAGGGGATGTGGTCCTGGTAAGCCAGGGCCTCGACCACATTATGCGGCCTCTTGCCAAATATCTAGGAGTCCGGCACATTCTATGCAACCGGCTCGATTTTCGCGACGGAATCGCCACGGGGCGACTGGTCGATCCGGTGATCCGCCCGCGCGGAGCCCTCGCAAAACTGACTCGACACAACCCGGATGGCAGGGTGCCGCGCGGACTGCTCGCGAGGACGCTGGGATTTACCATGCGTCCCGGAGTGCTCGATGGAGCGATTCAGCCGGCCGAGCGCCCTTCGCCGAAGAGGCACGCGCCAGTAGTGCACTTCAATGCGCGCAATATTGATTCCGGCAACGGTGGATCTCGCTTCTCGGTGCGCGAAAGCCTACGGGGAAAAAACATCCTCCTGATCGGCGCCACGGGATTCATTGGCAAGGTATGGCTGACGAACTTGCTGAGCGACCTCCCGGAAATAGGGCGAATCCACCTTTTGGTGCGACACAACCGCGCGGCCACGTCGCTCGAGCGTTTTCAACGCACAGTCGAAGAATCGCCTGTATTCGAGAATCTAGCGGAGCGCCACGGCGAACGATTTGCGGAGTTTCTGCGCGGCCGCATCGAAGTGGTGGATGGCGACGTCACGAAGCCGGGGCTGGGGATGAGCGCGGAGGTGCGCCAGCGGCTGGCCCGGTCGGTGGATGTGGTAGTGAATAGCTCGGGGCTGACGGATTTCAATCCCGATCTGCGGGACGCGCTGGTCACAAACGTGCGCGCGACAGCCCAGGTCCTTGATTTCATCCGTGAGGCCGATCACGCGGCGCTGCTGCATCTTTCCACTTGTTATGTGATCGGGCGACGCGACGGCCGCATCCTCGAAGAACTGCCGAGAAATTATTCGCCGGCGGGGCGCGCGGATTTCGACGCTGTGAAGGAGTTTCAGTCGCTCGAAGCGCTGATTCGCGAGACGGAAGTGCGCGCGGAATCGAAGGAAGTGACGGCGGAGCTGCGCGGGCAGGCGCTTCAGAAAGAGCATGCCGCGAAGGACCTGGCCGGTGTCGCGCTCGAAAATCAGATCCGCAAGAATCGCCTCCGTTGGCTGCGGCAGACGCTGACCGACGCAGGCACAAGCCGCGCGAACGAGCTCGGCTGGCCCAACACCTACACTTTTACCAAAAGCCTGTCCGAATCGCTGATCCGCAATTTCCTGGATGCGTCGCCAAAAGCGGCCGTCGCCGTGGTGCGGCCGGCCATTGTGGAATCTTCGATTGAGAAACCGTTTCTCGGATGGAATGAGGGCATCAACACTTCAGCGTCACTTTCCTACTTGCTGGGGACTTTTTTCCGGCAACTGCCGACGAGAGAGAGCAAATGCCTGGATTTAATTCCGGTGGATCTCGTCTCGCGGGGGATGACTTTGATCGCCGCAGCTTTGGCCTCGCGGCGGCACGCGCGCGTCTATCAGTTGGCAACCTCGGTGGCGAATCCGTGCGACATGCGGCGGTCGATCGAACTGACTGGTCTCGGGCACCGAAAATTCTATCGCGCGCAGAACGGATTCAACCAGCGGCTGCGGCTGAAATTCGACGCAATTCCGGTTTCAAAGTCGCGTTACAAAATCATGTCCGCGCCGGCGCAAAAGGCCGTGGTCGAGGCCATCAATCGCACCGTCGAGCCGTTCTCGAATCGCGCGCCGCTGGCGCGCCGGCAGCGCGAGCTCGAGAAAGTGATCAAGCTAATTTCGCTCTTCGAACCATTTATTTTGCTGAACGATCATGTGTTCGAAGCGGCGCACGTGGAAGAATTGAGCGCGGCCCTGCCGCCCGAGGAGCACGCCGATTTCGGCTATGACGCTCGCTCGCTCGATTGGTGGGATTACTGGATCAACGTGCACATTCCAGCGCTGCGCAAGTGGTGCTATCCTCTCATCGAAGGGCGTCAGCCGGAATCACGTCCCCGGCGCGCCGTGCCGCTCGCCGCATGCACGGAAGCGAGCGCGGCGGGCATGGCAGGCGCAGCTCCCGGCGCGACGGCCTGAAATTCAATCAACGTGGCCATCCTTCTGACCGGCTCCACCGGCTATATCGGTGCTCACATCGCATCGAATCTTCTTGCGGACCATTCCGACCCGCTGAATCTGCTGGTGCGGGCGCGCGACGAGCAGGAAGGGCGCCAGCGGCTGTGGCGCTCGTTACAATTGCACATGAATTTCGCGCGATTTGCGGAGATGCTACATTCCCGCGTCCATATTTTTCTCGGCGACCTAACGGATGTGCGCTTTGGGCTCGACGGCACCGACTATCTGCGCCTTGTCCGCACGAGCGATTCGGTGATCCATTGCGCCGCCTCGCTCAACCGCCGATCCGAAAAAAGCTGCCTGAACGTGAATCTGCGCGGGACGCTCGAAGTCATTCAGCTTGCGATGAGGGCGCGCGACGAGCATGGGCTGCGTCGCTTCAGCCACGTGAGCACGGTCGCTGTGGCCGGCCAGCGATCGAACGAGGTGGTGCAGGAAGACACGGCGATCGACTGGAACCGCTCCGATTACGATCCCTACGCGCGCACCAAGAAGTTCTGCGAACACATGATTCGCCAGCTTCTCCCGGACGTTTCACGGACGATTTTTCGACCCAGCATCGTGCTCGGCGACAGCCGCCGCCCGGAGACGAACCAATTCGACATGGTCCAGGCTTTCGTTTTTCTCGCCCGACTACCGGCGCTTCCCTTTCGCTCGACGGATCATATCGATATCGTGCCGGTGGATTTCGTGGCGGACGCCATCGCTACATTGCACCAGAAGGAAAAGCCCGCGCATGAGATCTATCATCTTTCGTCTGGCACGGATTCCGAGACTTTCATTGAATTGACGGACGCGCTTTCCAAGGCGCAAGGCAAGCGGGGGCCTGTTTTTGTTCCCAGCCTCGAGAGCCCGTCATCGAAAATGGTGAATGCGCTGGCGGGCCGGGCGGGTAAAATCGGCGGACTCGCAACGCTGCTGAAAGTTTTTCTCCCCTACCTGGTCTGGAACACGGTCTTTGACAATTCGCGCGTTGTGGCCGAATTGGGACGCCGGCCCGCGCCGTTTTCGCAATACAGCTTTCCTCTGCTGCGCTTCAGCCGTGAGAATAATTTCACCTACAAGTACGGCGACTGGCCCGCTGACGCCGCGCAGGGGGAGCAGCCTCCTCAGCCAGCCAGCACCGCGCAGGATATCCGGCGATGATGGATTTTGTGCTCGAGGCCTGGGTCAGCGGCCTGATCGAATTGAACAAGATCGAGTGGGTGCTCGGCGCCGGAGAGCACTGGAAACCGGGCACGAAGCTGAAGCTCCTCTTCGCCGGCTACAACGGGACGCGCAACACGGGGTCAGACGTGCGCGTCGAGGAGATGCTGCGCCAGGTGCGCCGCATCCTGGGCGCGGAAAATCTCGCGCCCAGCGTGATGTCGCAGAATTTCAAGCTGACTCGAGGCTACTTTGGCGACGCGAAGCAGGTGTATCTTCCCGACGTTTACCCGCTTTTTCTGCACTCCGAAGTGAGGATGAATGACGGCGTGGTGGCCTGCGAAGGCTCGATGTTCAAGAGCAAATTCGCCGATGCGCTGACGACCATGATGATCGGAGCGCTTGGAATCGCCGCTGCTCAGAACAAGCTTAGTGTGGCACTGGGCGCGGAAGCGGGCGATATGAATCCGTTGTTGCAGAAAATGGTGAAGCGCTTTTGCCGCGACTCGCTGATTATCACGCGGAACATCGAGTCGCAAGCCGTGCTCGGCAAGCTGGGCGTGCCCACCGAGCTTGGCACCGATACCGCGTGGACATTCGAGCCTCACGGTCCTGAATTTGCGCGTAAGGCGCTTCGCGATGCGGGCTGGGACGGCGCGACGCCGATTCTCGCGCTTTGCCCCATCAATCCTTTCTGGTGGCCGGTGAGCGCCTCGATTGGAAAATGGGCCGCGCATTCGATTGGCGGCGCCTACAAGAAGAGCTATTACCGGACAATCTATTTTCACCGCTCCGGGCTGGAAGTAGATGCGGCTTACGAAGCGTATCTATCTTCGATGGCCGCAGGCGTGGTGAAATACCGGAAATCGCGGCGCGTGTTTCCCGTCCTCGTTGCCATGGAGATGCTGGACGGGGACGCATGCGAGCGCGTAGCGGAAAAAATGGGCGGCGCGCCGATATTTTCGTCGGAGCAATACGACATGTACGAGATCGTGAGTATCCTGCGGGCCTGCGACCGCCTGCTTTCCTCGCGCTATCATGCAATCTTGACGACCATGCCTGCGGGCGTGCCTTCCGCAGGAGTCGCGATGGACGAGCGCATTCGCAATCTCATGCGCGAGCGCGGCCATGGGCACTTGCTGATGCGCGTGGACGAGCCGAACCTGGAGGAGAAGATCGTGGAAGCACTGCTGGCGCTGGATGCGCAGGCCGTAGAAATCCGCGATGGCATGGGCGCGACCGTCGCTCGCAACTTGCAGCTCATGGCACGCATGGGCGTCTACTTCGAGGAGCAGGTGGCGCGGCATTTTCCGGAGTTCCCGATTCGGCATGGCGTGCTTGGCTGGGAGGATTACTTGCCGCCACTCAGCCCCGGACTTTGCAAATTGCTTGAGGCGCACAGCGGCGTTTTGGCTCACCGATGACATTCCTCCAGAAAATATTCGAAAGGCTGAGACTGGCGGCGGACGCGCCCGTGCTGCGCGAAACTCGTGACGGCAAACTGGTTTCCGTAATGGGCGCCGAGTTCCTCGCCATGGTGCAGCAGGCGCGCAATTTTCTGCTCGCGCGAGGATTGAAGAAAGGCGATCGCTGCGCGCTTTTGGCGCCGAACAGCATTCGCTGGGCGGCGCTCGATCTCGCGATGATGGCAGAAGGAATCATCGCGGTGCCTCTGTACGCGCGGCAGGCGCCTGCGGAGTTGGTCGGGATGATGAAAGATTCCACGCCCGCGCGCATCTGCTGCTCCGATGCGGCAATGGCCGCGGAAATCCTGAAGCATTGGCCGGCGGGGCCGAAAATTTCGCTGTTGGATAGCGTCTTTGTGGGGGAGGACGTGCAGGCTGCCGCCCCGCTTCATCACGTAGACTCGGACGCGCTGACGATTATCTATACTTCAGGAACTTCGGGCGAGCCTAAAGGGGTGGTGCTGAACGCAGCAAATGTGAGCCACATGCTTGAGTGCACGAACGCGCGGCTGGATCAACTGATGGGGCCAGCCGGGGGACAGGCGAGCGAGCGCACGGAAGGGGACCGCATCTTCCACTATCTCCCGTTCTGCTTCGCGGGTTCGTGGATTCTGATGCTCACGGCCCTTTCGCGCAATAGCATCCTGACGCTTTCCATGGACATCTCGAAACTGTCCGATGAATTGAAGCTTTCGTCGCCCGATTATTTCCTGAATGTGCCGACGCTGCTCGAGCGCGTGCGAACTCGCATTGAAGAAACGGTTAAAGAGCGCGGCGGATTCGCGGGCGCGGTGTTCTCGCGGGCGCAGCGGGCCTATGTCCATCGCCACCAGGGGGAAACCAGCCTCAAGGAATCTTTTTGGCTATGGCTGGCGAATTCGATGATGTTTCCGACGATCCGCAAGAGCATCGGTCCCAATCTGAAGGCGCTCATTTGCGGGTCCGCTCCGCTTTCGATCAATACACAGCTTTTCTTCATGATGCTTGGAATTCCCGTGCTTCAGGTATACGGGCTCACGGAGACGACGGCGATCTGTACGATGGATGATCCGATGCAAGCCGTGCCGGGGCGCGTGGGCCCGGCGATTCCGGGAACTGAAATGACGGTCGGGGACGGCGGCGAAATCCTGGTGCGCGGTCCGAATATTTTTCCGGGATATTGGCAACGGCCCGCGGAAACGGCAAAGGCGCTCGAAGGTGGGTGGTTCCACACGGGCGACCAGGGCGAAGTGGACGCGACCGGCAATTGGAGCATCATGGGCCGGCTCAAGAATCTGATTATTCTCAACTCGGGGCACAATATAGCGCCCGAGCCGCTCGAAGAGGCGCTAGAAAAAAACCTGCCCGAGGCGGAGCAAGTGGTGCTGGTCGGCAACCAGCGCAGTTTTCTTGCGGCGGTGGTGGCCGCTGGTTCGGCGAATGGATTGACGGCGGCGCGCATCCAGTCCGCGATCGACGGCGTCAACACAGCTCTGCCGCACTATAAGCAAATTCGTGCGTTTCACCTCGTGCCCGAGCCGTTCAGCATCGAAAATGGCCTGCTGACGGCGAACGGCAAATTGAAACGCGATGCAATCGCCGCGCGCTTTGCAGCCGAGATCGAGCAGCTATTCCAGAAGAAAAGCGCATGAAGAGTTTTCAGGGCAAGACACTTTCGTGGGAGGTGGTTGAGGGCACGATCGAGCTTCTGCTCGACCAATCGCCTTGCAACGAGATCGGCTCGGCCACTCTCGCCGATCTCGAGAAATTCGCCGCCGCGCTGGGCGCGATGCAGGAGGATGTGCATGCGCTGATTATTTCGAGCGCGCGTGCCGAAGGCTTTTGCGCGGGGGCTGATTTGCGCGAGCTTTACCAGCGGTCGCAGGAGCTGGGGGCCAAGGACCGCATTGCCGGGGTGCGGGATTTTCTGGAGCGCATTCACCGCGTGATGAATGCGATCGATGAAGCGCCGATCACAACGATAGCCGCTGTCCATGGTGTGACGTTCGGCGGCGGCTTTGAACTCGCGCTAACCTGCGACCTGATCGTTGCGGACAAGATGACGCGCTTCTGCTTTCCCGAGCTGCGCCTCGGGCTGATCCCCGGCTTCGGGGGAATTCCGCGGCTGAAGCGCGACCTAGGCAATGCGGTGGTGCGCGATCTGCTGCTCACGGGCCGCAGCATCAATGCAACGAAAGCTCAATCCATTGGACTCGTCAGCCAGGTGGCCGCAGAAGGGGAGGCGTTGCGCGTGGCGCGCGCGGCAGCAGCCCAACTGAAGAAATTCGATCGCGCAACGGCTGTGGCGGCGAAACGATTCATCAAGGCAGTCCCGTACGATGAACTGCGACGGGAAATCGAGATATTCTGCGAACTTTTCACGCGGCCGGTGGTCGAGGCGGGACTGCGCAAATTTGTGGAAAGCACCGGCGCGCTGCCGTATTTGCCGTGACAGGATATCGTTGGCTGCCTGGTAGTGTCCTAAATCAGCCGAGAACTGATTTTCGGCGGCTTCCGGCCAGGGGCTGGCGGCGACCGGAAAGAGGGGAAAAGTTGGCGATTGAAATTTTGTAAGTGGCTTATTTTATGTGACATGGCGCGATTTCTATTCGTTGGAATTGGCGATTGCCGGTACACTCGCGAGGTGTCCTATCGAGCCCGCTTTGAGCGGATCTAGGACACTACCGGCCGCCTGCGCGCCGCATAAATGAGTTTCAAATGTGAGAAAATGGGGCATCATGAGCACGCTGCAAGATACGACCGAGCGGATTCTCGAGCTTGCCGCGCGGCATTTCAAAGTGCCGCGGGCGAAGCTTAGCGCGGACGACGACTTCTTCAAGAAACTCGGCATCAACAGCCTGCAGGCTCTGGACCTGCTCACCCGGCTTGAACAGCATTTCCAAATCGAACTGCCTGATTACGAACTCCAGGGGGTCAGCGACTTTCGCACGCTGGCCGAGCGGATTCAATCGCGCCTTTGATGCTGGATCTCCGCCAGTACAATTCCCTCGGTGAAGCATTGCGCGCGGCGCTCGAGCGCTGGCCTGAGGAAGTTTGCCTGATTGAGGCGGACCGCGAGCGCGAGAACGCGCGGTTGACATATCGGCAATTCAAGCAGGCGGCGCTCCCGCTGGCGCGTGCCTTGCAGGAGGCGGGATTCGGGAGCGGAGCGCGCGCGGCGATTCTGATGACGAATCAGTCGAAGTGGCTGATTTCGGCCTATGCGATTTTTTTCCGCGGCGGCGTGCTGGTGCCGCTCGATTACAAATCCACGGCCGCCGAGCAATCGAAGTTGCTCGCGCATTCAAAAGCGGAATACCTCGTCGTCGAATACCATCTATGGCGCGCACTGACGCAGGCGGATGGATTCGGGAATCCAGCCACACGCGTTGTGCTTGTGACGGAAGCGCCGGCAGGAGCCGATCTCGCGGGGGCAAAGCGCTGGGAGGAATTTCGCGACGCGCGTGAACCCGCATTTGTGCCGCGCTCGAAAAAGGACGCTGCTTGCATTGTCTATTCTTCAGGCACGGGAGGAAGACCGAAGGGCTGCGTGCTGACGCACGAGAATTATCTCGAGCAATGCATGGCGCTGACCTCGCTCTATCCATTTTGGCCCGGCGTTCGCTACCTGAGCATCCTTCCGACGAATCACGCGATTGACTTCATGGTCGGATTTATCGGGCCGTTTACTTGCGGAGCCGCAGTGGTGCATCTGCGAACGCTGCGGCCCGAATACATCCGCGAGGCGTTTACACGTTACAGGATTACGTATATGAGCCTGGTGCCCCTGGTGCTGAAGAATCTCGAGCGCGGGCTGCGCCAGCGGTTCGACGAATTGCCCAGGAGCCGACGCAAGATTCTGAACGCGATGATTGGAATCAACCAGGCTCTCACACGGCGGCGGCCGCACTTGAGGATCAGCCGGATGCTGCTCCCGCAAATTCACAAGGCGTTTGGCGGGGAGCTGCGCGCTCTCTTCGTCGGCGGCGCATTTACGGAACCTGCCACGCTGCAATTCTTCTACGATCTCGGCGTTCTCGTGGGGAATGGTTACGGATGCACGGAAGCCGGTACGGCAATTACGCTGAATGATTTCAAGCCATTTCGTCCGGACACGGTGGGGAAACCGCTCCCGGGGATGGAAGTGAAAATCCTAAACGCCGGCGCGGAGGGCATCGGCGAAGTGGCCGTGCGGAGCAATACGGTGATGTCGCATTACCTGGACGACCCGGAGATGACCGCGGAGACAATTGTGGATGGATGGCTGCTCACGGGCGATCTGGGGCGCATCGACGCGAGCGGGCATCTTCAGCTTTTTGGCCGGAAGAAAAACATGATCGTCACGGAAGAGGGGAAGAATATCTATCCCGAGGACATCGAGACCGTGTTCGAAGGACTTGCCGTGAAGGAGTATTGCGTTTTCGCCGCGAATTATTTGTGGCCGGTACGGACGATGACCGGCGAGCAGCTCCTCCTCGTGCTTCATCCCGAGGCTGGGAAGACCATCACCAAGGATTTGATAGCGGAAGTCTCTGATCGCAACCGGCGACTTCTGAATTACAAACGCATCAGCGGGTACATGGCATGGGAGCGCGACTTTCCGCTGACGGCCTCGCTGAAAATCAAGCGCGGCGAACTGGCGGAGCAGATTCGCCAATCGCTCGACCGGCAGGATGTGGTGCCGCTTTGAAGTTCTTGCGTCTGTCACTGCCGGAGGAAGCGCAGCCGTGAAGACGCGCTTTTTCGCGGTCGTGAATCCAGCTGCTGGCGGGGGGCGATGCGGCGAGCTGGCCGGCGCTGCGCTCGAGCGGGTTCGCAAAGCGGGAATCGGGCTTGATGTAGCGCAAACGAGCCGCCCCGGCGAGGCGACGGATCTCGTTCGACGCGCCTATCAGAGGGGATGGTGGAATTTTCTCGCGGTCGGCGGAGACGGCACTGCATACGAAATTGTAAACGGGCTATTTCCCGAGGCGGAATCCGGAGGCCGTCCGACGCTCGGCTTTCTGCCGCTCGGCACAGGAAATTCGTTTCTGAAGGATTTCACTTCGCGGGGGGTGGAGCACACGATCGAGGCGCTAAAGAATGATGCGAGACGCCGTTGCGACGTGATTCGCTTGCGCCACTCGGAAGGAGCACTATATTTTCTGAATCTTGTGAGCCTGGGATTCCCTGCCGACGTGGGCGAGTTGGCGAACCGGCGGTTCAAGCGTTGGGGCGAGCTGGGATACATTGTGGGCGTGTTTACGCGCCTCGCGCGGCTCCAGCATATTGCATTTCCTCATCGCCTGGATGACGCAAGCGAATGGGATCGCCGCCCGGTCCTTTTTCTGGCATTTAGCAACAGCAAATTCACCGGCGGAAAAATGATGATTGCGCCGAGAGCCGACGCAACGGATGGTCTGATCGAATACGTCCGCTGGGGTCCCATCGGAAGGCTGGGCTTGCTGTGGAATTTCCCGAGTTTGTTCAGTGGCAAGCACATCGAGCATGCACGCGCCACCCGCGCGGGAGCGAAGAAAATAGAATTCGATCTCGAGGCGCCGGTGAACATCTTGGTGGATGGCGAAATTCTGCGCCTGAAATGCTGCTCGCTCGAGATTCTACCCGCGGCGCTGGATGTAATCGTATGAGGAAGGCCTGGCTGACGGTTCGGACTGCGGTTTTATGGATTGCCAGTGGAATTCACTTCGCGGTGGTGACGACGTTCCTCATTTTGCTGGGAATTTTTGTCAACCCTCGCCATAACGACTGGCCCTCGCGCGCGTTTTTCCGCAATATTCTGCGCCTTGCGGGCGTGAAATTCGAAGTGCGGCCTTCGCCCGGCTTCGATGCCTCAAAAACCAGCATCTTCATTTGCAACCACGTGAATATCTTCGATCCCTTCGTGATTTACTCGGCGATCCCGCAATTCGTGCGTGGCTTCGAGCTGGAATCCCATTTCAAAATTCCTATCTATGGCTGGCTCATGCGGCGGTTCGGAAACGTGCCCGTCCCTGACAACCCCACCCGCGAGACCCTTGCGCTCATGACGGAGCGCGCCAAGGCAGCGCTTGATTCCGGTGTCAGCCTGATCGCGTTTCCCGAAGCTTCACGGACACGCGACGGCCACATCCAGCCTTTTAAGAAGGGCATCTTCAATATTGCGCAGAAATTTGGGACGCCGATCGCCCCCATGAGCATCGTCGGCTCTTACGAATTCTTCCGCACGGGCGATTGGATGCTGCACCCGGGGAAAATTACGGTCTACCTGCACGACACGATTGACACGTCGACAACCACACGCGGAGAAGTAGAGGCCTTGTGCGAACGCGTCCAGAATATCGTTGCCGCGCCCGTGGAAGAATCGCAGCGCGCGAAGGAAGATCAGGGCGTCTGAGCGGCGCCGGCCTCGGGCAGCCTTCGCCCGGCGCGCAATTCCTGCCAAGTGTAAACCACGCGGTGAATCACGGTGATTGTCGAGATGGTTGCAATCACCCAGAGAACCGGCGCCATGCGGTTGAATGCCCCGCCCATAATCAACAGCACGAGGCGCTCGGGGCGTTCCATAAATCCGACCTTGCACGAAGGGATCACTGATTCCGCTCGCGCGCGCGAGTAGCTCACCATGAAGGAGCTCGCCATCGCCACGGCCGCGAGCATCATGTAGAACGGGCGCCCGATAAGAGTGTAATAGACCACCAAGCCCATGTAGAGCGCGAGGTCCGAATAGCGGTCGAGCGTGGAATCGAGGAAGGCGCCGAAGGCGGTCACGCGGCCCACGCGGCGAGCCACTTGTCCATCGGCCATGTCGAGAAAGCCAGCGAGAAATAAGATCGCGGCCGCCTGGTGGAATCGGCCCATCGCAAACATCGCGGCGGCCCAGGAGTTTACGGCCAGGGCGAGAAACGTAAACATGTTCGGCGTGATTCCGGTGGCCGCGAGACCGCTCACTACATGGCGCAGGAGCCAGCCGCCGCCTTCGCCGATCCAGTAGGTGATGGGGCGCTTCTGTTCTTTGCGGTCGGTTTCCATGGCTTCGAAATAATACACCGGAATACAGGGATCGGGCAGAAGGGTGAGCGGGGAGCAAATCCGGAAAACGCCCATGAACCATTGTGAGCTGTGGTGCCCGGGGTGGGGGTCGAACCCACACGTCCCGTAAAGGACAGGGGATTTTAAGTCCCCCGCGTATGCCATTCCGCCACCCGGGCAAAGATCGCTCAAGTATAAAGCACTGCAGGACTTATTGCACAATCTGCTCTTCAGAACTAGACTGCTCCTCTAGCGCAAGTGTCAGTTTAGTGTCAGTTTTTGAGTCCGGGAAAGAAGTTGCCATGCGTTCCACGGCAGCGAGCTTATAATCCGGCGCCAAATGGGAGTACCGCATCACCATCGCGAGCGTTTTGTCGCGCAACAGCTCAGCCACCGTTCGCAGATCAGCCCCACTCATCACGAGGCGACTTGCGAAGGTGTGCCGCAGACAGTGCCACGTGAATCCGATCTTTGCCGTTTTGACCGCGGCCTCAAACCAATGCCGCGGGCTCGGGGCTCCACCGCACACGAATCCACTACTTGCGTGTCGTCGGCGCAGATCGAGAAGGGCTCGTAGAGCCGCAGCGTTCAGCGGCACGTGGCTTGTCTTGCCACCCTTGTCAAGCGGGATCGTGAGAATGCGCCGCTCGAAATCTACATCAGGCCAGCGTGCGGCGTATTGTTCGCCCTGTCGTAGTCCGGTGTGTAACGCGAGATCGAGTTCAGGCTCATGTTCAGGCAATTTCTCACGGATCACCACTCGCAGTTTCTCTTCTTCCTTAGGCGACAGGAAGCGTAGTCGACAGTTGTTTTCAGTCTTGTGTTGGACAAGACGCGCAGGGTTTTCCTTCACCTTGCCGGAGCGAATCGCTAACCGGTAGGTGAGCGAGACAAGCGCGCGGTAGCGGTTCCACGTCGCCGCAGTCCACTTTTCCATCTGGAAGCGCCGCTCGATTTCTTGCGGAGTAATGGAATCAGCAGCGCGGTCGCCAAACCATTCGAGTAACTTCTCCATTCGGCTGTGGTCATTCCTCGCGCTGCGCTTGTGCTCATCGGCATAGGCAAGTGCGTCCTCGGCGATCTTGCGAAGTGAAGCGGAGCGCCGCTGCCGCGACAATCGGGGTTGAGCACCGAGCTTGGCCTCTTGCTTGCGGAGTGCCAGGCGTGCCTGTGCTTCCTCAAACGTGCCCACTTTTTCACGCCGGATGCGCCCGGTTGAATCGGCGAAGCGAATCCAACACTCACCCGAGCCAGATAGCTTTTCAAAGATTCCGCGTTGTTTCATGGACTATGCCTCCCTCCGACCTCGTTTGTAAGTCTTGATCGACACATTCTGAATCGTGCGCCAGTGCACGCCGTATTTCTTTGCAACCTTACGGTAGGCGTCTTTACGAGAAAGAGTGCGCTGGGAAGAGAGACGTGCCACCTCGCCCAGTGCTCTCTTCCTTTGCTCGGGAGTCAGTATCGGTTTTTTGCCGGGTGGAAAAGGTGGCAGCTTGCGTGCCATGTGCTTGAGAGATGGACGCAAGAGGAAGTCAGCGTCGATGGTTTCCATTTCTTTGAGGAAGTTAGCTAATTCCTTAGGCGTTGGCTCAGGGCGTCTTTTCAGTGCATTCTCCAGCTCAGACCGGAGGCCAGAGGAAAGGCTGATTTGAAAATAACCAGTTAACAGAGCTTTCCGCGATTTCGCGTCTTTGAGATCGACCAAGTCCTCGTCGCGGGGCAGGGGATTCTTCATAATTTCGTCTATGCGTTTTTCGATCGCGCGGACGACCCTCTTGCGTGTTTTGGGATTCATTTGTACTCCTCTTGGTGATCCGCACTCAAGGGATTCTGGCACACTTGACTTTACAATTGTGCCGCTGCATGATCTTACTGTCAATAGGTCCCTGGAGATTGCCACAGGGTAGGAGTGAAACCGTGGGCGAGGCTGAGGTTCTTGCCGTGAATGTGCCCGAGGCAGCCCGGCGTCTCGGTGTTTCGCCGCGCACAATCGCCACGCTAATAGCCCGAGGCGAACTGGTCAGCCGGAAGATCGGGCGCAGACGAGTGATCCCAGTCGAGGGATTGGAGAAATTTTTGCGACGCGATCACCACACGCGACCGAATGGCGGGAAAGTACCCCGCGATGACCGCCGATCGGAAACACGCGAATAATGTCGGAAGCAGCGGAGCGAGTCACGTTGGTACCGAAGTGAAGACGAATAAGCATCAAACTCTGCTACTAGTTAAGAAGCAGAAAAGCGTGCAAGCGGGCGATCTTGTTCGGAATTTTGCATATTCTCCCGGGACAGCGCGATCGTATCTTTCCTACCTAGGGAGGCAAGGGCTGTTAGAACGGATGGGAGCGGGCCACGGGCTTACAGAGAGAGGGCAGGGCCGCCTGCAGCATTTCGATGTCTTCGGCTGCGTAGACCCAGCGTGCCCGCTTTGTCAGGGGAAGAGCGGGTACGTAACTTGCCCCAGCTGTGGGTCCCGAATGCCGAAGCACGAGGTCAGGATTCGCAAAGAGAAGGATTTCTTCTTTGCAGTGCGCCATGCTGGCGTCTATTGCGACAGCTGTTCGAAACTGATCTTCAACGAAACTCAGGCCAGATTGCTCGGGATACGCATGGAGGAATAAATGGAGAGCATGGGATGGGAAATACGGCCCGTAGGGTGGATCCTTCTTATAGTCCTTCTAGGCATACTGACCTACTACGTTGTGAATTGGCTGCAGCATCCCCCAAATGAGAATCAGTAGACATCGCTGATTGCAAATTTATCCGAAATTTTATTCCTCGATCATGGATTTCACAAATCCGTGCGATCATTCAACAGCGTCAAATTCCTTTTTTCACGAATCCGGCTAGTTTAAGAGATGCGGAAGAATCAAACATATTGGGCGGAATCAAACTAGCTTACTCGCTTTACTCACCCTTACTCAGATCCGTAAACGCAGCTAGTTTATCGGCGTCGCCCCGGGTTCGTCCCTTATGTGGGTGACCCAATCCACTGGCAATCGTGCCAAAAGGTTGCCACAGGGTTTTAAACCGGGCCTTCGACCATTCTGGAAGTCATTGCGACCGCCATAGGTTATCTTTTATCGTACGAATTTCAATTCTCTGCGAGTCGAAAGGAAATCTTTTCGGTCGGCTTGTCCGGTCACTGGAGATGTGGAGTCCTAGGACTTGACTTGTCCGGTTATCCGACTTATCGGGAGTTAGCAATCTCTCGCACCGTAGTGGGCTAATTTTTATCGGGCTTTATGCGAAGAATTAGACTAATCAGCATGATGAACACTGAGAGAGAGATAATCGCCATCCACCATGGGTGGAAAATGACCGGGAATAGAAGCATCAGCAGGCAATACGCCCACCAGCGCCAGGGTTCTCGCGGGTTTTCGTCCATTTTTAGTTTTGGGAATTTCACTTCCAGTTCACCCTATCGGAGTCATTTTGCTCCCCGCGTTTCCAGAGGTCAACCAATTCGCAAATCTAGAGAGACGGTTAGCCGCCCCTACATTCGTGTGCGAATCAAAATGGCCCGCTACCGGGGCGCTTGCGTACGCTAACTGTTGGGCAGAGACGGGAACTTGTCCGGTAATCCGACTTATCGGGAGTTAACCTGCCGCTTCCGATTCGATGCCTCTTTAACGCTCCTGGTCCCCGCAGTGTTTATCGTAAAATATGCGAATGGTGAATTGCATTCCTCGGCTTTGGTATCTCTTCCCCATGATCGCGTTGCTGGGGTGGATTTGGCCCGCGAAGGGGCAGGCAGTGAGGGACAGCGCGTCCCATGAAAGCCCGGCGCGAGGCGACGTCGAAAAGCTGATTGAAACCTATGGTGCCGATGTCTCGGTGGCCTTCCGCACACTGGATGGCACGCAGGAGCTTTTCATCCAGGCAGACAAGCCCTTCCGCTCGTCGAGTGCAATCAAAATCGCCGTGATGATTGAACTCTACGCCGAAGCAGAGGCGGGCGAACTTCGCCTCAGTGATCCTCTTCTGGTGACGCCCAGTTCGCCAAATGACGCGCAGGGGGGCACGCGGCACGCTGACTCCAAGGATGATCTTGTCAACGCGTCAACCGAAAAGACCATGACCCTCCGGGAACTCTGCGAGGAAATGATTGTGCGCGGCAGCCTTCGGGCTGAAGGCCTGCTCATTGATAGGCTCGGCGTCGAGCGCATTCGGGCGCGCCTTCACGCACTGGGCGCGGACGGTGTGGATTTCGTTGGCTCACTGGAGAGCGATACCGGCTTCGCCGAAGGCCCCGGGAATACAGAGACGGCGCACGATCTGATGGTTTTGTTATGGGCGCTTGCCAAGGGCGAAGGGGTCAGCCCCGACGCTGCTCAGGAGATGATCGGCATGTTCGCGCGGTCCATCCCGTACCAGGGAATTGCGGCGGGATTGCCGGGAAGCCCGGACGCAGCACTGGGCACAGCTGGATTCGCCGAAAACCATCAGGAGGCCGCGGTCGTTTACGGGCCGCATTCGTTCGTAATCGTGATAGTGATCCGCGACGTCCGCGATCGCACGGCGAGCTTCGCTTTGTCCGCTCAAATCACCCACGCCCTCTCTGTCCCCGTCTGGTAGATATTGACGACACCTCTTACGGACAGGGAGATAAATGTCCGGTAATCCGACTAACCGGGACTTGACCGGAACACGCTTGCTCATGAGTAGAGAATTGAGCAATAGTGTGGAAGCGCAGTCAGAAACTTGGAGACAAATAGTGTGCGCACTCCTGCGGTCAGTCGTCATCAGCATTCTCCCTTTTCTCTTCGTCCTTCCCCTCTATCCACAAGAGAAGCGCGCTGCCGCAAAGGAAGAAAACCTATATTCCAAGGCCTTATTCGCTAGCATAGTGGAGATGGAAAAATCGTATGGCCAGATGGACGACACATTCTCAGGCACTCGTTTTCGTACGGACTATCACCACATGATGGTAGAAAAAGACCCCGGAATTACGGACGACCTACCAGAACAATTCGGCGAGTATCGCGTCGAGTACTTGGACACGCAAAATCAGATTGCTAGAAGTAAGGAGCTGCGGAAGCCATATTCGGTTCTCAAGATACAGCCGATGAAAAGCGAAGGTGCAAGACTTAAAATCCAAGTGACCGTCTATTGGGTAGAGTACAAAAAATCCAAGCTAAACCTTGCAGTTTCTGATTGGAGCGATGTCGAATTTCGTTTTAATTGCGAAACGCAGAGTTTCGCCATTTCCAACGTCAAACTCGGTGGTATCTGAAATTTCTGCGAAACATGCCTGATTAACGCCCAAACCGGACAGGTAGAGTCCTGGTACGGAACATGTCCGATTATCCGACTAA
>Ga0187819_10000295_pt1 | contig 24376 bp, 24 predicted proteins | sample NC_wetland_sal_i_15_FD_132411 | JGI IMG/M metagenome (GOLD analysis project Ga0187819, IMG submission 132411) | Wetland sediment microbial communities from Neuse River Estuary, North Carolina, USA - SO4_4 | ecosystem: Environmental > Aquatic > Freshwater > Wetlands > Sediment | place: USA...
CCGACTGATCAGCCAGGTCGGGTTTCTATCGCGTACGTGCCTCCCGAAAATTCGACTCTTCAGGACCTTTATGATTTCTTACGGGAGCATCGTGCCCTGGAGAGGATCCAGGAAATATTGAGCCCGCTTCGCTCACCCGAAGAGCTGATCATAAAGACGGCGGAATGCAAGGAGATAAATTCCTGGTATAGGCGGGAAAATTTCAAGCCGACCGTGACCATTTGTTATGAGTTTTTAAAACGCATATTGGAATCCTTACCGAAGGAGAATAACGCCGATGGCGTGACTCCGGCCGATGCAGCAGTGGGGCAGTTTTTTGGATTACTCTGCATGAGGTCGGACACGCAACATTCGATATTCTCAAGGTGCCAATATTTGGACATGAGGAGGATGCTGCCGATAATTTTGCAACATACATTATGCTTCAATTTGCCGAGGGGCAGGCACACCGATTAATCGGAGGCGCCGCCTGGGCCTGGAGGGCTTAACAATCTTATATGCCTTGCATTCGGTGCAGACCGTGTAGGATTTGCCGACCTGGAAAACTTTTTGCCCCCAACTCGGTCGCCACGCTGTTTATTTGAATATCGGACGCTAGTTCGCGCGTTTGAGAAGGAAATCACCCCGCACATCGATCAGGAAATTGCAAGACGGGTGCTGGATACAGATTGGCTTCAGCGACTGGAATCGGGACCAGTTCCACAGAAATAGCGGGTATTTTGAGCAAACCGAGTTTGGCACCGTGTCACGCGATCAGTTTGAAGAACGCGCGATTTCGACCCAACCGGCGGGCGATCGCGCCGACGAGTGCGAAGCGATCAAGACGCTCCTAGCGGAGTCGCTGGCAAATCCGATTTATGCGCTGCCAATCCATTTTTAGGCATCTTTTGTGAAGCTAGTTGAGCGGAATGGTCCAGGCCAGAACGCCAACACGGCCACAATAGACACCAAAATGACTATCGCGACCGCGCCCTGCATAACGACGAATTGGGGAGCGTCGCGGGTGATGAAGCAGCTTGCAACAAATCCCGCGGAATCAAGCAGTCCCTGGGCGAGCCAGATCAGCATCGAACATCTCAAAATTAGTCAGCCGACGATGTGGTATCCCGCATCCACATAGACCGTTTCGCCGGTGATCAGTTTTGCGAAATCCGTGGCGAGGACGGCCGTCGCGGCACCGACGTCCTCGATGCTGACGAGGCTTCGCGCCGGTACACGTTTGGCGGCACTCTCGATCAGATCGTCAAAATGGTCGATTCCGGATGCCGCGCGCGTTCTTATTGGTCCTGGCGAGATCGCGTGAACCCGTATCCCCTTTGGGCCAAACTCATAGGCGAGATAGCGCACGGCGCTTTCCAACGCGGCCTTCACGGGCCCCATCAAGTTGTAATGCTCGATGACCTTCTCGGCGCCGTAGTAACTCATTGCGAAAAGCGCGCCGCCGTTGCGCATCAAAGGTTCCGCCAATCGCGCCATGCGGATGAACGAGTGGCACGAGACGTCCATGGCCAGCAGGAATCCGTCCCGCGAGCTGTCGGCTAGTCGGCCCTGGAGATCCTCCTTCGGCGCAAAGGCGATGGAGTGGAGCGCGAAATCAAGCACTCCCCAGGTCTGCCGTATGTTTTGAAACACCGCTTCGAGCTGGCCCGGTTGCCGGACATCGCAGGGCAGCAAGATGCGAGCCGCGAGGTCACGCGCGAGCGGCTCCACATAGGTTTTGGTCTTCTCGTTTGCATAGGTGATCGCAAGTTCCGCGCCGAGAGCACGGAATGCCCGGGCGCATCCAAAGGCGATCGAGTGCTCGTTAGCGATGCCGAGAACGAGACCCTTCTTGCCTGCAAGAGGTTGTTGCGAAACGCCGATCATGCTCGTCTCTCCAGGGCCGCCATTTCCGGTACTGTTGATGGAATGATGAGCAAGGCTTCGGTAGCGGCGATGACTTTTTCGACGGTCACACCCGGTGCGCGTTCCTTCAGTACGAGGCCCTGATCGCTAGGCTCGATAACCGCTAGCTCAGTAATCACTAGATTCACAGGACGAATCGAGGTCACCGGCAGCGTGCATTGCTTCACAATCTTTGATTTGCCATTCACTGCATGGGTCATCGCAACAATCACCCGCTTAGTGCCGGTCACAAGATCCATGGCACCTCCCATGCCGGGGATCATCTTTCCAGGAATGGTCCAGTTAGCTAGCCGCCCTCGTTCATCGACTTGCAGACCACCGAGAACGGTAACATCGAGGTGCCCGCCGCGGATCAGGCCGAAGGAGGTACAACTGTCGAAGCTGCAAGCGCCCGGACCGGCGCCGACCGGCCGGCCTCCGGCGTCGGTTAAATAAGGGTCTTCCATGCCGATTTCGGGCAGAGCTTCCATCCCAATGATGCCGTTCTCGGATTGGAAGAACACCTCGACGCCGGCCGGCAGATAATTCGCGACGCTCTGAGGCAGGCCGATCCCAAGATTGACGAGATTGCCGGGCCGCAGCTCCAGCGCCACGCGTTTTGCGATAAGCTCCTTGTCATCCATGAGTGCGATCCATTTCGATTATGTGGTCGACGAGAACATGCGGCGTTACGACGTCATCGGGCGGAATGACACCGGTCGGTACGATCTCAGCCGGCTCGACGATTACCGTTGTGGCGGCTGTGGCCATGATCGGATTGAAGTTACGTGCTGTCAGCGCGTAGTCGAGGTTACCTCGATAATCGCAGCGTTTCGCCGCAATCAGCGCGAACTCGGCCTTGAGTGGTGGCTCAACTAGGAAGTCACGGCCGTCAACCTCGACCGTGCGCTTGCCCTCAGCAACCGTCGTGCCGACGCCGGTCGCCGTCAACACGCCGCCCAACCCGTAGCCAGCTGCCCGAATGCGCTCGGCAAGTGTTCCTTGTGGGCACAGCTCGGCGTCGAGTTCAGTGGCGATGATCTGCCGCTGTGTTTCTGGGTTGGTGCCAATATGCGACACGACCACTTTGCGCACCGCCTTCGCGGCAATGAGGAGCCCAATGCCGACTCCCGGCCGCGCCGTGTCGTTGGCAATCACCGTCAAGCTTTTGCGGCCTTGTCGCACCAGTTCGGCAATTATTCGATGTGGGCTGCCAACGCCCAAAAATCCCCCTATCATGACCGAAGCGCCGTCGGGAATTTTTTCAACTGCGGCTGACAAAGCGATTGTTTTGTGCATTTGTTTGGTCCGCCTGTTTGCGGTTGGGAAACACCGCTATGACGTTCACAACGAACAACACGATCAAAACGCCAAATGCGACGTAATCGGGAATTGTCATGGCAAGCAGCCCCCTCCGGCCCATTGGCGCTCCATTCTGTCGGCAAACGTATCCATGACTTTTAGCTCGAGTGTTTTGTCCGTTGCCGTTAGTTCGCCTTTTGATGTTTTCTTCGATTGCTGACGTCAAACCAAACCGAGAGCGTTTTCGGTGCGGGTGCGTCAGGATTCGGTCGCTGGTCTCTGGGCAAACACCTTGGCGCGATCATGCCACCAATCGGCGAGCGGGCGATTGCCTTTACTGGCATAGTACCGCGACGTTTCCAGGCAATTAGCGATACAACGGAGCATGATGGATTCGGGTATCATGGCCTGTCTCCTGCTTGGTTCTCGTTCTTTGTCGCTGTGACGATGCCAGTTTGACGTGCCGCAATCGATTGCACGCGGGTACGGCGGGATAACTCTCTGGTCCTCTGGGCTAAGCCAGCGCTTAGACGAGATGGGGTAGAGGCCCGCCCACTGCCCGTTCAAGCTCGCCGCCGATGACTTCGGGCGACATCTACAAAATGCCGGAGGGAAATGCGCAGTAAGGTGATACCGATCGCGTAAGTCCGTCGGCTACATCAATTCGCCAAAAGACGCCGGACTATTTCTGGGAAACTGGTTCCGATTCCAGCCGCTGAAGCCAATTCGTATCCAGCACCCGCCTGGCGATTTCCTGATCGATATGTGGCGTGATTTCCTTTTCAAAGGCCCTGACCAACGTCCGGTATTCGAACAGGCAGCCTGGCGCCCGCGATGGGGGCAAATAATTCGCAAGGTCAGCGAATCCTACGCGGTCCGCTCCAAATGCCAGACATGCGAGATTGTAGAAACGCTCTTGCGGGAGACCATGATCGCTGCCAAATGCGCTGAGCCGCAATGGCACGACAGGATTCTTTTTGTAATCCCCTAAATAAGCCCTCCAGGCCCAGGCGGCGCCTCCGATTAATCGGTGTGCCTGCCCCTCGCCAAATTGCAGCATGATATATGTTGCAAAATTGTCAGCGGCATCCTCCTCATGGCCAAATATTGGCACCTTGAGAATATCGAATGTTGCATGTCCGACCTCATGCAGAGTAACCCAAAAAAACTGCCCAACTGCCGCATCGGCCGGAGTCACGCCGTCTGGGTTATTTTCATTGGGCAAGGATTCCAATATGCGTTTCAAAAACTCATAACAAATGGTCACAGTCGGCTTGAAATTTTCCCGCCTGTACCAGGAATTAACTTCCTTGCATTCCGCCGTCTTGATCATCAGCCCTTCCGGCGAACGAAGCGGGCTTAATATTTCCTGGATCCTTTCTAGGGCACGATGCTCTCGCAAAAAGTCGTACAGCTCCTGAAAAGCGGAACTTTCAGGTGGACCATACGCGATCGAAACCCGACCTGATTGATCAAGCGCCGTTGGCGATGGCTGAGATTGCGCGGATAAACAAGTGGGCCAGAACACTGCATTTACAATCAGTGCAGCGATCAGATTTCTTCGCACTCGGAAACTGCTCATCGGTTTTGCACCTCACGCGAGAAGTCTCGCCAGTGATAGAGTTGCCAATGTATGGCGCGCGATCATCAATTCCTCGTCGGTTGGAACAACATAAAGAGCAACTCGACTGTCCGATGCCGATATGCATAGCGCGTGCGCCGCATTGGCCTTCGCATCTAGAACCGCACCCAACCAAGCGAGCCTGGCAACAACGCGGGCGCGGATGCCCGCCGAATTTTCGCCGATGCCGGCAGTGAACACGAACGCGTCGAGCCCGCCCAATGCCGCCGCTAGCATGCCGGCATGAAGCGCGATACGATAGCAAAAGTACTCAAGTGAAAACGCAGCGCGCGGGTCCGCGCTCGATTGCAGCTCCCGCACATCGTTGCTGATGCCGGAGAGGCCCTTGAGGCCGCACTCGTGATAAAGGAAAGCCTGCACGGCGCCGCCGCTCATCTTCTTCTGCTCGATAAGATAGAGAATGACGCCAGGGTCGATCTGACCCGGACGCGTGCCCATGGGCAGTCCGTCCAGCGCCGTAAATCCCATTGTGCTCTCGATGCTTCGCCCGCCGGAGAGCGCGCACATGGAAGCACCGTTGCCCAGATGAGCAACAATGACGCGCCCCGCGGCGGCCTCGGGCGCGACCTCCGGCAGGCACGAGGCGATATATTCATAGGAGAGGCCGTGAAAGCCGTAGCGGCGCACCCCTTCCGCATAAAGGTGCTGCGGGATGGCAAAATGATCCGCGACTGCTGCGTGGTCGCGGTGAAAGGCCGTGTCGAAGCAGGCCACCTGAGGCAGCTGGGGCGAATTCGAGAGAATCGATCGGATCGGCGCGAGATTGTGCGGCTGGTGCAGCGGAGCGAGCGGCACGTAGCGCTCCAGTCGACTGACCACCTCCGCATTTATTCGAACAGGGCTGCTGTAATCAGGGCCGCCATGGACGACACGGTGGCCGACCGCAACTGGTTCCAGGCGCTGCTCGTCGCGCAGCCATGCTCCGGCCGTCTGCAGTGCCGCAGGTACATCGGGAACGGCCGTGGTGTCATATTCGCGATCGACAAAACTTTTCCCGTCGAGCCGGCTCGCCCGCAGTCGCGGACGCGTGCCGATCCCGTCCATCTGGCCCTTGAGCAGTCGAGCAAGTTTGCCGCCGCCATCGACGGCAAACACTTGAAATTTGACGCTGGAAGAGCCCGCGTTGGCGACCAGAATGTTTTTCATAGACCCTCTCAGGCGGCGGGCAACGGCGCATTGGTCCGGCGCGCGTGCGCGTACAGCACCGCTACCCCGCAGGACGCCATCCGCGAGCGCACGGAATCTGCTCGCGAAGTGAGAACGATGGGCACCCGCGCGCCGAGCACGATGCCGGCGGCATCGGCATTGGAAAGAAACGTCAGGTTCTTGGCGAGCATGTTGCCCGCTTCTAGATCGGGCACGACGAGAATTTGCGCGTGCCCAGCGACTGCCGATTTGATGCCTTTGATCTCGGCGGCCTGCGGGCTGATGGCATTATCGAAAGCAAGCGGCCCGTCGAGAATACCGCCGGTGATCTGGCCGCGATCGGCCATCTTGCAGAGCGCAGCGGCGTCAATCGTGGACGGAATTTTGGGAGTCACCGTCTCGACCGCCGAGAGAATGCCAACCCGCGGGGTGCCGAGACCGATCTGCGTGAACAGGTCGATCGCGTTCTGGACGATGTCGCGCTTGGCCTCGAGGTCAGGAAAGATATTGATAGCGGCATCCGTGATGAACAGAGTGTCCGCATAGGTCGGCACGTCCATGATGAACACATGGCTGATGCGGCGCGCGGTACGCAGGCCCGTTGTGCCGGAGGTCACCGCGCGCATCAGCTCGTCGGTATGCAGGCTGCCCTTCATGAGGAGTTCGCCCTTCCCCTCGTGGATCAGCTGGACAGCATTGGTTGCGGCGGCCTCGCTATGCGGCGCATCCACCAACTGATAGCGAGAGATATCGATCCCGTGTTGCCTGGCGACCGCAGTGATCTTCTCGGCCGGCCCCACCAAAATGGGCGTGATGATGCCCAATTCCGCTGCCTCGCAGGGTCCGCGCAGCGAAGTCTCGTCGCAAGGATGGACCACCACAGTGCTGGCCGGCGGTACCTCTTTCGCGAGCGAGATGAGCTTGTCGTACTTGCTGGGGGGCGGATAGCCAAAAGGGCCTCCCGTTGTAATGGCGCCAATGTCTGTGTCCTGAAACATGCTCATTTCTCCGCTGTTGCTGGTTTCCTGGTGGGCTCTTTCGTCATGATGCTTTCGCTAAAGCGCCCCGCCGATTTTGCGAAAAGGGAATAGCGGCGCCGTCTTCACCGATCCCAAACAGCCGGCCAATCTCGTTCAACCTTTTCTCGTCCTCCGCCGAAGTCTGACCGCAAGCGGCCATGACTTGCTGGATAGCATTGAAGCCTTCGCTGCGAATCGCAGCATCGGCCGGAAGCAGCGACGGAAGGGCAGCGAGTGCGGCCTTCTCATCGATCAACAGCATCGCAAACTGGTCGCGCACGAGTGTCTTGAATTCCGATAGCGGCAAATCTTCATAGCGATTTCGAAGACGACGCACAGTTTCGAATCCGCGTTTGTCGACAGCGCCCCGTCCCAGATTGACATAGATGAGTGCGCGAATGACCGCTTCGCGCACGCCGCCCAACGGAATATGCGACTTGAGCTCGGCGATTCGCTTCTCGATAAGCTCCTGATAGAGCTTATTCTTGGCGGGCTTTCGCAGCGGGCGCGTGTCGGCAGGGTCGATACCCACCGCGGCCTGCAGGGCGGGTGAGCCGTAGACGGTTAGGAAAGTCCGTTCGGCAACAGTCTCGATGAAATCGCGCCAGCTGTCGAACGCCGCGACGATTTGCTTTGACACGTTTTCCTGCGTGGCAATGAAAGGATTGTCGGGAGCGACAGGTCTGCGGTTCTTACGCACTTCCTCGGCCAAACCGGCCATTGGTGCCATGAACGGATTAGCGTTGGAGAACATTTCGTATTGAACCCGCAGTGGGTGCATCTGACGAAGCGTATCGGCCAGCGGAGCGGATACGAGCGCGCGCACGACTGGCTGCGCAAACGTCCGGTAAAGTGCGAGGTTCACCTCGGAGATGCGCGCCGCCGTTGCGAAGCAGCGATCATCGGCAGCGCTATTGCCGCCGAGCGCGCGAATATCGTCGAGGGTGCGCATCTCGCAGCGCATGATCCAGTCGCCTGTAACCAGATCCGCGCCGGGGATGTTGTCCGTTTTGGGCTCAAACACCGCCTCATAAAGGCCCGGTGGCAGCGTGTCGATCAGGTCGATATTGTCGGCGAACTCACCGTGCTCCTTTCTGGCCACGGCTCCGGCGACAAAAATGCCGAGGTGCCCGATCTTGTCGTGGATCGTGTAGACGATGGTCTGCCCGTAGGAGCGGATCTCGTTGACATCGTCGTAAAGGTCGAGAATCCAATCCAGCGCCTGCTGGGGCGGGGTGATGTTGTCGCCCTTCGAGCAGAACACCACGATGGGAGAGCGGATATTGCGAAGATCGACGCCGATGCCGTCCGAGGTCTTGATCCTGCCCGCAGCGAGATTGTTGCCGATGAACAGCTCATCGACAATGAACTGCATCTCCTCGGCATTGAGATTCACGTGGCCTCCCCAATAGCGCTCAAAGCCCAGGTAGCGCGGTGTCTCGGTATCGATCTTGGAATAGACATTGTATTGCTTTGTCCACAGCGTGTTTGCGGGGTTCTGGTTCTCGAAATTCTGCACCAGCCACGCGCCGTCGAACTTGCCGCCGCCCAGGTCGCTGGTAAGCGCGGTCAGCCAGCTGCCGCCCAGGAGTCCGCCGCTGTAGCGCATGGGATTTTTTCCGTGCACGCCGGCCCAATAGCAAAGGGGCGAGCCGGCGATGATAATGGGTCCGAACAATTCGGGGCGGAGTGCCGCCAGCATCATCACCGCCCATCCACCTTGGCAGTTACCGATGACGCACGGCTTGCCTTCGGCATCGGGGTGCAAGGCGATCACCTTCTCGAGAAACACCGCCTCGGCGCGCGCAACGTCCTCGATGGTTTGCCCAGGCATGGGGTCGGGCAGGAAGCCGACGAAATAACAGGGATGGCCCGCTTTAAAGGCGACGCCGATCTCGCTATCGGCCCTGAAGCCGCCAATGCCCGGACCGTGGCCCGCGCGCGGGTCGACCACGACAAAGGGGCGTCTGGTGGGATCGAAAACTGTTCCTTTTGGCGGAACAATGCGCACCAGGCCATAGTTCACCGGACGTTTCAGTGTGCGTCCATCGATTATCAGCTCCGCCTCGTAATCGAGAACATGCGGCACAGTCTGGGCGAGATGCTCGCGATATTGATTGCCGCGCTGACGCATGACGTCCCAGAACAGCACCGTGCGCTGGGCCGCATCGATCGCATAGTCCATCGCCGGGCCGAATATCCCGAGCGTGTCTGATGAGAACTGTGCCTGTGGTGCAGGGGTTTGTTTGCTGCTCATTTTAAATCTCCATCTCCGAGGATCAGCGCCAGCTCACGGTCATGCCAATGTCACCCGGCAAACCACCGGGAAAGTCCACGATCTGTACTTTCAGCTTGTAGCCGCGCGGCCGAAAATACTTGGCCCAAAACTGATAGATTTCCTTCGGCGCGCCGGTGAGTGTGTTTTCCCAGCCTGGCTCCTGCTGATTGATCGCGCGGCCCTTGTCCGTGCACAGCTCGTTGGGAAAGCGAATGATCTCAACCTCGGTCAACCGAATCTTGATCGCGCGGTGGATGATCTCCGACCCGCGCCGGATCGCTTCCTCGTCGGAAGTGCCCGGTGATTTGCTCAATTGCTCGATCAGCGCCTTTTTTGCGGCCTCTGCTTCCGCTTGCGCTCGCGCCTGCTTTTCGGCCTCTTCCTGCTCGGCAAGTGCAATTTGTTGCATGACCTCCTTGGCTGAGGGCAGCAATGCGTCAGGATTGTTTGTCATGCTCTACTCCATGTGTCAGCGGATCGAGGTGAACCTCATATCGTTCCGAGGGCGTTTGTGGCGCGCTCACTCTAAGCGGCTGCGGCGAGCGAGCAGAGAAGCGACTAATGCTTATGGCCACGTAATTAAATCGTTGAGCGCATAAACATACGGTGCACAGCAGATTGCGACCCAAGCAATTACGGTCCAAGCAACGACTCGATTCATCATTGTCGCTATCTCCTAATGACTGGACTGGCTTTGTTGGTCGATCTATTCGCCTAGATGACATTCGAAGCGCTTAGTAAGAGATTGCATTCAGGATCAGCATGACGATGAACACCGTGGTTGCAGCCAAACCAAACATTCGACCGCTACTCTGACTGCTTCGTAACTGTTCTCTCGCGGTGGATTGCTTGACCTCGCGCGAGACAAAGTTTGGATGATCCGCATCGCCAAATCTCCTCAGCGCGCTAGAACTCGAATTAGCGAGCTCGTATTCAGAAACGTGTTCAGCGACAATGTTCATTGCGTCATCAGACCTCGCACTGAAATTACGCGAGGCGCCATTTGGCTTGAATTCCACCGGGGTCTATTTGATGGGCCATTTGGCCAGCTAGCTCATACCAAGGCTTAGCCTCGGTATTTTGAGCATCTATGGCGTTATCAAGCGGGTCTCGCCGCTCAAGTAGATAAATTTCGCGAATGGACGGCTGTCGTTCGTACGCAATCAATCAGCTTTAGTGCCCCTTTCCTGAGGCCAGCACAGTTAAGCCAACGCTTAGCGGTTCGGACCTGATGCCGAATGGCATCCTAGCTTGAGCGAGCAGATAGTTTCCCAAAACGAGGGAGCAAGACATGTCGATATTCGGAGCCGCTTTTGACGTGTCCAGAGATCGTTGGATCGCGTTCAACGAAGACACTCTTAGGGCTTTATCTGAGCATGAGACAAAGGCGGAGGCTTTGGAAGCGTGCCGCCGTTATCTCGAACGTGAAGTCCGACGCACGAACAAGCGACCACGCAACTGAGGAGGTGACTATGAGCGCCAACCTGGCTTTTGCGATCAGTCACCGCCGAACTAGGTTCATTCTCGTCAATGATCGTCTCCCCCGCACGGATGAGCGCTGCGCGCTGTGCGGCGGGATCCTCCAGAAAGGCTACCTGCGTGATGCTCAGACGCGTTTGATCTACTGCGACACGCGGTGCTTCGCGGGAGGAGAGTATCTGTCGAATAGCAAAGATCACCGGAGGAAAGTGTCATGAAATGCTCAAATCCCGATTGCAATCGCTGCATTGGACTCGTTCGTTACCGCCGCTGGTTCAGTAAGCGACCGTATTGCTCGAGGCAGTGCCGCGAGGACGATGGGGCTCGTATACCGACACTCCTGCAAGAAAAGCGGAATGCCACGACATATTTCGAGTGTCTTTTTCTACAACCGATTGAGAAGAATCAACCTAAGCCGGTAGCAGCGGTCATCCGTCGAGCAATGCGTTAGGGCTTGGCACGTTAGCCGTGGCACTTTGAGACAAACGCAGAGGAGAGACGCATGCTTCTCTTGATTAATCTGGGAACACGTGGAGTCTCGTCAAAAGGCAGTTTGTTGTTTGTATTGCTGGCAACATTCTTTTGGACCACCATTGCCCTCGCGCAGGATTATCGGGGGACAAGTGACCAGCGTATGTCATGCACCCCTGACGCTTTCCGATTATGCGCCGGCTACATTCCTGATGGCGCTAAGGTCGAAAACTGCCTCAGGCAGAACGTGTCAAACCTTAGCCCTGCGTGTCGATCAGTTTTCGGCCAAGGGATTCGCTCACAGGTGAGCATAACTAAATGATCGAACAAAACGGCACGAGAGGCGCTGCGGCACGAGAGCCTCAGCCGAGATCATCAAAATCGAGGCCCTAGGGCTTGTCTGGTGCCGACTTGAGAATATCCGCCATTCGGCTGAGCTCAGGAAGCGATCGGGCCTTCATCTTCCGCATGAGATTGGTGCGATGCACCTTCACGGTTGAGATAGCAATGTCCATCTCATGAGCGATCTGCTTGTTAAGGCGGCCCGCTGTAGCTTGAAACATGATCTCACGTTCGCGAGAGCTGAGCGTATTGAACCGCTCCCTGAGTGCGCTTAGGGCCTTCTCATTTTCCCGACGGGCACGATCGCGCGCAAGCCCAGTCTCGATGGCATCGAGAAGATCCTGATCCCGAAATGGTTTTGTGAGGAACTCGATAGCGCCCCCCTTCATAGCTTGCACGGTCATTGGTATATCACCGTGGGCTGTAATAAAGACGATGGGGATTTGCCTGTTCGCGGTGGCAAGCTCGCGCTGAAGCTCGAGACCGCTTAATCCCGGCAATCTCACGTCGAGCACCAAGCAAGTCGGGCCATCCGGCGGAACGGCCTTGAAGAAATCGGCAACAGACGAAAACTGCTGGGTCTTCAGGCCGACGGTCCGCAACAACCGTGCCACCGAGTCGCGAAACTCGGCATCATCATCGACGATCAAGACTGTGGGGTTCGCGTCAAGCATCCTGCGCTAAGGCGCGTGTTGTATCATTTGAGTGATCTTCATTCTACTTACACGAAATGGATATGAATAGTCCCTCGACCTAAGCGAATAAACGACAACGTAAGCCATGGCTTAGGCGGGATGGCGTTGCTTTGTCGCAAGCCTTCCACGACATTAGGGTTGCGGGCGATTGTGTCGCGCAGCTATTGCCACTTGGACGCCGAATGCCGAAACGCAAACTAATCTCGCTCATCGAGGATGACGAACCGTTTCGCGAGTCCATGCAAAAGCTCATGAGAGCGCTCGGCTATTCAGTCGAAGCATTCCCCTCGGCAACCAAATTTCTGGGATCACCGATTCTCGCTAACACCGACTGCCTGGTCAGCGACGTCAACATGCCGGGAATGACTGGACTAGAACTGCACAGGCACCTCGTAGATGCGGGTTACGCGATCCCGACGATCCTCGTTACTGCGTACCCGGATGAGATTGACCGGGATCGCGCCGTGAACGACGGAGTCGTCTGTTACCTCTGCAAGCCGGTGGACGATTACCAACTTGAGCGCTGTCTTCGTTCAGCACTTAACGGCGGTGATCCGCACGAGCATTCATGAGTCTATTGAGCCGTGGGCAGAGTGAATTGGAATACGGTGCCGCCCTGATTGGCATCTACCCACAAGCGTCCACCATGCGCCCCGATGATGGACCGGCAAATCGACAGCCCCATTCCGACGCCGCTCGCTTTTGTTGTGTAGAAAGGCTCAAAAACCCTATCGAACTGGTCGGGATCAATGCCAGATCCTGAATCGCGCACTGCGACCAGGATGCCGCCCGCTTTATTTTGGTCGGTGTTGATAGATAACTTTCGTACCCCCTCAACCGAGCTCATTGCCTCAACCGCGTTCATGACCAAATTTAGGACGACTTGTTGTACTTGAACGCGATCGCCTACAACGGGCAGCAAGCCATCCATGAAGTGGGTCGAAACCGAGACCTTATTTTTGTCGATCGCGGTTTGGACCATTTCGATCACCTCTCTAATCGCTTCGTTGATATCAAAACGTTCCTTTCGCGGGGGTGCTTTCTTGACGTGTTCACGGATGCGGCTAACGATATCTTTGCCTCGATCGGCGTCTCGGACGACACACTCGAGAGCTTCCCTGACTTCGCCGAGATCCACCGGGTTCATGTCCAAAAACCGCAGCGCGGAACGGGCGTTGTTGCGCGCTGTAGCGATGGGATGCAACATTTCGTGGGCCAGAGAGGCGGTCAACTCTCCCATTATGCTCAGGCGGTTCATGTGTGCGAGCTCTGACTCCAATTGGCGAAGTCTCTCATGCTCCGCTTCCGCACGTTTGCGTTCCGTCACATCGATGTGAGTGACGATCATCTCAGGCGTTCCGTCCATCGACACCAAAGGATAGCCGCTAGATTCGAGATATTTGGTTGTGCCGTCAGGAAGAACGATTCTGAACTCGCCTGCGTACTCCCTACCTTGCCGCAATGCCTCAAAAGCCTTTTTTTCTGAGGGTTCGCGATCGTCTGGGTGTATCCGTTGCAGCACAGTTTCGAGGGGGGGAAGACCCTGCTTCGGATCCAAATCCCAGATTTCGTAACTTTCCTTTGACCAATAAACGGGCCCGGCCGCGTTAAAAACAATCGTGCCGGTGTGGCTGAGCCGCTGTGCTTCCGCCAGATAGGCCTCGCTGCGTCGAAGTGCCTCTTCCGCCTTCTTTCGCTCGGTGATGTGGCGCCCCACGCCGCGGTAGCCGACAAAATGTCCCGACTTGTCAAATATCGGAAGCCCGGACACGGATACATAGCGCTTACCACCATCAGGCCCAGGTCGCGCAAGCTCGAAGTCGCGAAATGGCAGGTGGGCATCGAGGGTCTCGCGGTGCTTGCGCCAGGAGTCTGCGTCAGGCTCGAGGTAAGGCACATCCCAGCGCGTCTTACCAATTTCGGATCCGGCCGCCGGCGCGTCGGGTAGCCCCTCAGCAAACTCCTGGCGGATAAACCGATGCTGCGCATCGGATTCCCAGTACACGTCAAAAGAGAATTGAATGAGGGTGCGAAAACGCTCTTCGCTCTCGCGAAGGGCCACTTCCACTCGCTTGCGCTCAATGAACTGGCCAATCTGGCTGCCGAGAGCAGTCATCATTTCGAGCAAATTGTTTTCAGCGTGCCGAACTTCGCGACTGACCACGTCGATAACGCCGACGACCTCGCCGCCTAACAGGATCGGAAACGCAAAGGCCGCGTGTAACCCCTCACGCGCAGCGATACTCGCGCGGAGAAAAGTTCCGTCTTGGGTGACATCCGGAATACATGCGGCGACACGGCTGGCCCAGACCTGACCTGGTAGTCCGTGTCCAGGCGCGAATGTGCTCGCTCGCGTCGCGGCTTCGAATTGCGCGGCCTCGACCGACTGCTTCCGCCACAGCAGCGCGCAGCGTAACACGCCCGCTTGGTCGTCAATGCGCCAGAGCGTGCCGAGGTCCCACCCCAGGTACTCGCAGATCGTCTGCAGGATCTTTGGCGCGGCCTCCTCGACGGTGGCCGCGTTTGCCAATATCTGGGCAACAGCGTGTTCGACCACGAGCCGTTGCTCCGCTTCTTTGCGTTCCGTAATGTCGTGCAGAACCCCAAATTGACGTAGTGGTCGCCCCGAACCGTCCCAGGTTACGTCGCCCTGGCTGTGGACTGTTCGTACGCCCCCGTCTGGGCGGACCACCCGGTATTCGACGTCATAGCGTGGGCCGCCTGGCAGCAGGGCGGTGGCGGCCGCATTCGCTACTCTCGTCCGGTCCTCCGGATGAATAAGGTCGAGCCAGCGGTTATGCCATTGAGGCAGCTCGACCGGCTCGACCCCGAAAGTTCGGCAAACTTCTTCCGAAAGCGATACCCGATTGGTCGTGAAATCACGCTCCCACCAGCCGAAATGTGCAACCCGCTCCGCCTTCTGCAACTTGGCTTCACTCTCGCGTAATGCTTCTTCCGCGCGCTTGCGTTCCGTGATGTCACGCGCCAGCGAGACGCGGAAACGACGGGGTCCATGCTGGAACTGGCGAGCGCGAACTTCGACCGGAAACACGGTTCCATCCTTGCGCCGATGAAGAGTCTCGAAGGTTACCGTTTCCCCGGCGTTTACTCGCTCTCCGATCCGTGCGATCGATGCTTGGTCCAGGTTGGCATCGAAGTCGCGCGGATGCATTCCGATCATCTTCTCGCGGCTGTAACCCAAGCTCTCGCACGCCTGCTTGTTGACATCGAGAATGGCCTGGTGCTCGTCGAACAGGAAGAAGCCATCCGTTGCGTGATCGACGACGCTGCGAAAGCGGACCTCGCTCGCGCGCACCCTGGTCGTTAGCACGCTCACGACGAGCGACGTCGCCAAGAAGGCTGCGATCCTCTCAATGTCCTCCGGAAGATCGATGCGGAAGTCGAATAACGGCTCCGTAAAGAAGTAGTTCAGGCAGGCTGCGGCGACGATCGACAAAACAACCGAAGCGCTGAGACTACCCAGCAGCGAAACCAGCGCGACGAAAATGACAAAAATAAAGCCCGTCCTCGCAACGCCAAGGCCAAGCCGGAAGCAGACGAAGGTGACCAATGCCAGGCCGGCGATACCCAACAGCAACTGGGTAGCTGCGACCGGTAATCGGCGTCTCCCTTTGTGCACAATCTGCATGCCAAGTAGACTCCGAACGCTCACGACAGTTGCGAAGACGCGGTCAACGCCTGATTCTGTGGGTCTCTTGAGCGTGGTTGGCCGCAGGCACTGTCTGCGGTGAATTTTTGCCCCAGAGCGATGGCTCCCAGAAAAATCAAGGCAGAACCGCAGCCACAGCAAAAAGATTAGCATATTTTCAAATCATGCGTCCCGACGCTATTTTCGGACGAAAAAACTGTTGAGGCGTACGTTGATATAGCGAGCCGATTCGTTGGAATCTGCTCGCTCTGCTGCTTATGCGCGCTGCTGCGAATGAGCGACCTAATTCTGGACATCCAACCGGATCATTCGGCCGGTTGCATGTGGGGCGCCGGTGCGGCCTTCGTTTTGCTCTGCGTTCTCTCCCGCAGCGATTGGAATACGACGTAAAGCATGGGGATCAGGAAGATTCCGACGGTGCTCGCCGCCAGCATCCCGAAAAACACCGGGGTGCTCACGCTGCGGCGGGCAATCTCCGAAGCGCCCTCTGCCCAGACCAGCGGCGCGAGGCCGGCGATGAACGCGATCGAGGTCATCATCACGGCGCGGAACCGCAGCTTTGCGCCGACCTCCGCCGCTTCGTGGATGTCCATGCCGCGCTCCCGCTGGTCCTTGGCGAACTCCACGATCAGGATCGCGTTCTTGGCCGCCATCGCGATCAGCACGACAAGCCCGATCTGGCCATAGAGGTTGAGCGGCAATTTGGCCACCACAATGCCCGCGAACGCTCCGAGCACGCCGGTCATCACCGACAACAGAACGGGGACCGGAATCATCCAGCTCTCGTACAGGCCGACAAGAAACAGGAAGGCGAACAGCAGGGCCATTCCGAGGACGATGCCGGTCTGCCCGCCCGCCCTGTGTTCCTGAAATGCCGTGCCGGTCCATTCAAAGCCGAAACCGGGCGGCAGCGTCTTGGCCGAGATATCAGCCATGGCGGCGAGCGCCGTGCCGGAGGCGACGCCCGGCGCGGGAATGCCGTTGACGGTCACCGAGCGATAATTGTTGTAGCGCGTGATGACCGGAGGACCGGTCACGGTGCGCAGTGACGCGATTGCTTGCAGCGGAACCATGGTGCCCTTGCTATTGCGGATGTAGATCCGCCACAGATCCGATATATCCCGCCGGTTCGCCGCCTCGCCCTCCAGATTGACCTGCCAGGTTCGGCCGAACAAATTGAAATTGTTCACGTAGTAACTGCCGAGCGTCGCCTGCAAGGTGGTGAATACGTCATTGATGGTGAGCCCCAGCGACTCGGCCTTGGCGCGGTCGATGTCGAGATAAAGCGAGGGCGCGGAAGCGCCATAGGTCGTGAACACCTGGGCGAAACGGCGATCTTGCTTTGTGGCATCGATCAATCCCTGGACCACGCTTCCGAGCGTGGCGGGATCTGCGCCCTCGAAACTCTCGAGCTGGTATTCGAAGCCGCCGGTGGTGCCGAGGCCGATGACCGGCGGGAGGTTGAACGGAAGGACGATCGCGGTGCGGACCTGCATCCCGGCGCCGAATGTCTTGGCGATCAGGGCCTGAACCGAATCGGCGACCTGCTTACGGTCTTCAAACGGATGCAACACGGCCACCATGAAGGCGGTGTTGCTGGACGAGAATGAATCGAGGAACGAGTAGCCGATGATCGAGACCGTATCCCGGACCTGCGGCATGGACTTGAGGATCGCTTCGACCTGCCCGACGACCTCGCTGGTACGGCCAACCGAGGCACTGTCCGGCAGCTGAACCTGAATGAAAAAGGCGCCCTGGTCCTCCTCGGGCAGGAAGCTCGTGGGCGTCACGCGCGCGATGCCGCCGACGCCAACCCCGAAGGCGGCGATGAGCACGACTGCGAGCACCGAGAACCGCACCAACTTGCGGACGACAAGAGCATATCGGTCGCGCATCCCGTCGATTCCGCGACCGATCACACCCATGAGGCCGCGGCGCGGCCCGGAATGACGCAGGAAGAGCGCGCACAAGGCGGGCGAGAGCGTGAGCGCGTTGAATGCCGAGATCAGCATGGCGGCGATGATCGTCACCGCGAATTGCCGGAACAACGTGCCGGAAATGCCGGCCACGAAGGCGACCGGAACGAACACCGAGAGCAGCACCAGCGTGATAGCGATGATCGGCGCCGTGACTTGTGTCATCGCCTTCTTGGCAGCGGCCGCCGGAGAGAGATCCGGCTCCTCTTCCATCACGCGCTCGACGTTCTCGACTACCACAATCGCGTCGTCGACCACGATGCCGATCGCCAGCACCATCGCCAGCAGCGAGACCGTGTTGGCCGAATAGCCGAGCGCCACCAGCACCATGAAAGCGCCGATAAGACTCACCGGAACGGCAATGACCGGAATGATGGTGGCGCGCATGTTTCCGAGGAACACGAAGACCACGAGCGCGACCAGGACGAACGCCTCAAAAAGCGTCTTGACCACCTCATGCATGGTGTCCTTGACGAACACGGTCGTGTCGTAGGTCGCCCGCGCCTTCAATCCCTCCGGAAAGCGAGCGCGCACCTTGTCAAGGGTTGCTTCCACAGCCTTCGCGGTCGCCAGGGCATTGGCGCCGGGCGACAGGAAGATTCCGATCGTGACGGCCGGCCGGCCATTGAGCCGACTGAAGTTGTCGTCGTTCATGGCGCCCAGTTCCACGCGCGCCACGTCCTTGATGCGCAACGTCGACCCGTCGGCGTTGGCGCGTAGCACGATGTCGCCGAACTGTTCGGCACTGACCAGCCGCCCCTGTGTCTGCACATTCACCTGGAACTGCTGATTCTCGGGGACCGGACGGGCTCCGACGCGGCCGACCGAGGCCTGGACGTTCTGGCCTTGGATGGCCTTAATGACGTCGGATGGCGCAAGATTGAGGTTTGTCAACCGGGCCATGTCGAACCAGATTCGCATCGAGTAATTGAGCCCGCCGAACAGCTTGGCCTCGCCAACGCCGGCCGTGCGCGACAGCTCGTCAAGGACGTTGATGATCGCGAAATTGGTGATGAACAGCGGGTCGTATTTCCCGCTTTCGTCATAAAGATTAATGAACTGCAATATCGATGACGACTTCTTCTGGACCTTGATGCCTTGGAGTTGGACCTCCTGCGGCAGCTGCGCGATCGCCGTCTGGACGCGATTGTTGACGTTGACCGTGTCGATGTCGGGATCGGTGCCGAGCTCGAAGCTCACCGTGAGAGTGTAGGTGCCGTCATTTCCGCTCGTGCTCTTCATATAGATCATCTTGTCGACGCCGATGATCTTCGACTCCAGCGGCTGAGCCACCGTCGCCTCGAGCACTTCGGCGGACGCGCCCGAGTACATCGCCGTGACCTCGACCTGGGGCGGCACGATATCGGGGAGTTGCGCGACCGGAATCCGCGTCAGCGCCAAGAAGCCGCCCAGCGCGATGACGATCGCGATGACGATGGCAAGGCGCGGCCGATCGATGAAGACTGAGGAGATCATGGCTGTCAGCTCCTGCTCGCGATGGACGCGACGGGCGCGGGCGTCACCGGCGCGTTGGGTCGCGCCCGCTGGACTCCGTCGACGATGACTTGCTCTCCCTCCTTCAGGCCGTCGACAATGCCGGCCTTTTCCGGAGTCAATTCGCCGAGGCGCACACGGCGCTGGCGGGCGATATTCTGATCATCGACCACGTAGACGTAGCTGCCTTCCTGATCGGAGAGGATCGCAACGCGCGGCACCGCGATCACCTCTTTCGGCTTGACGGATTCCAAGAGGACCGTGACGAACTCGTCTGCGATCAGCTCGCGAAGGTTGACACCGCCCGCCGTCTGCGACGCCAAGACCGGATTCGGAATGACCCCCCGGACAGTGACCGTGTCAGTGTCTTGCGCGATCGCATTGTTGATGAAGTCCAACTTCCCGATCTGCTCATAGAGTCTTCCGTCCGGAAGGCGAAGGCGGACCTTCACTGCATCGAATCCGCCGTTTTCGGCATATTCTTGGCGTAACTCGATGGCGCGGCGCGTCGGCACGGGAAAGAGCACGTACATCGGGTCTTGGCTCACCACTGTGGTCAAGACGCCGGAATTCGGGCCGAGCACGTTGCCAACGGTGACTGAGGAGCGGCCGATCCGACCGTCGATCGGAGAACGAATCTCCGTATATTCCAGATTGATTTGTGCGATCTCGAGCTGGGCCTGGGCCGCCTGGACCTGCGCCGCCCGAGACCGCTGGGTTGCTTCCGCGGTATCGACGGCCTGCTGGGTGCCCGCGCTCTTCTCGACCAACTGCTGCTTGCGCCAGAGTTCGACTTTGTCGTTGTCGAGCTGCGCCTGGGCCTGCGCGATTGCCGCCTTCTGAACGTCGACAGCCGCCTGATACGGCGGCCGCTCCAGTACGTAAAGAAGATCGCCCTTTTTAACATCGGTGCCTTCCGCGAAAAGCTGCTGCTCCAAGAAGGCGCTGACGCGCGGCACGATGTTGACGCCGTTGATCGCCTGAATACGGCCGTTGAATTCATAGCTGTCGGTCATCGGCTGTCGTTGCACCGTGACCACACCGACCGGAGGGGGACCGGAAGGTAGCGTCTGTGCCGTTGCGGACGTGGCCAAAGTAACGAAGGCCAAGGACACCGCTCTAACCAGCAATGCAATTGCCGTCGCGCTCACTGTTCGTAGGAGCGATGCTGACCTGCGGATAGCGCCCGCTTGCTTGGCGCTCAGACCCGCATCGATCGAGTCCGCAATTTCGATCGGCACGACGTCTGGTAACGTAATTAGCGCAAACAGGGTCATGGATGCTTCCTTTCCTTGCCTGCCAGCCTCAGGACTACGGATTCACTTCCTGCAGTTCGCCGATGCAGAGACTGATTTGCTTCACCGGCCCGGGACTCCTGTCATTTCCCATGTAAAACCACATGGCCGTTCCGCTCGTCTGCGGTCACCGCCCGTAACTGGGGCAAATGCCCAGCGCTAATCTTGATGATTGCGCTGTTCCCTATCCATTGGATGTGAGTCGAATTTGATAAGCTGAAGCTTATAGATTCGGACCCGGCGCTGAATGGCACACTCAGCTGAACGAATGCACAGTCTCGCAAGAGCAGGGAGCGAGCGACCAAATGAAGGAGTTGCTTCCCAAAGGCGGTGTCGTCGGCAAATTGTGGATCGGAAACCTGACAAATACCATTTACTGCGCCTTGATCCGCAAACCCGGCGCAACCAGTTTTCCGGCGGCGCGTCTGATCAGTTCATTCGCAACTAACGACGATCTCACGCTCGGCATTCGATTTTTGGGCGCGCGGTCGACAAGGTCGAATGAAACTTCGCGCCATAGAAGCTTTGTAAGTTCAAGGGGGCCGGCGTGATCAAGTTTTTAACCTCTGGGATTGCGATCGCAGGCCTTTTGGGCGCACTGCATGTCGTCGGAACACAAGCCGACGTTCTGGCGGGCGCATCGCACGCAAAAGGCGATCGGCTAGACAGTCGACCAATTGAAGCATCGTGTGGCGATTGGCCGTACTATCACCACGCCTGCCTGCGCGATCTGACAAAGACGAACCGTCCTCGGCGGAAGGTCCGCATCATATCGCAGACCAATCACCGGCAGACGTCATTTCTCGCCTTCTTACGAAGATAGCGTGCAACTCGGAAGCTGCGGAGGTGGAGCCATGTCGCATTCTGCTATTGCTCGGTCCAGGCATTTAGTTGTCGCTGCCATTTTCGTCAGTGCAGGGCGCTTCGCCAGCACGACGGCGTCAGCCGATCCGCTCGCGCTCGCGCATCCCGATCAGCTCGTCCTGGAGAAAATGTAATGAACAGTTCAATCGGGGTCCGCTGATCAGCTGAGCCTGGCTTACCTGTCACGCAGGCCTTTGGTGGAACGCGCTCAAGCTTGGAGATTGTCTCATGGACATATCAATTGTCCCGGCTCTCGCGGGTCCCACAGGAGCGGCCATAGGGGGGGCTCACATCGGGAGTTGCGTCTTGGTTTGCTCAAAAGACCCAGTCACGCGTGCAGTTGCTGGCGCAGGACAAGGTCCCGCGGCAAGAACTCTATAAGGAATTCATTGAAGCCGCTACGCAATGCTATGCCGACGCGCTCCAACACGAAAAACCGGACATTGCCGGACTAGTAAATCTCTACGGAAAGATTGGCAGAATGCGCGTGCTGTCATCGCCGAAAGTCCTCGCCAGCGCCGAGCAAATCGGACAAAAGATCATCAATATGTATCTGGAGCCAAACAAGACATTTTTTGAGCTGCGCGAGATGGTCAACAAGAACGCCATCGACATTCTTGGCAACTTCGGCGAGGCGTGCCGCGAAGAACTCCGGTCGCTTCATATGTTTCAGCCGTGGCCGATTGGCCGCGGTCACCGAAAAAAGTTCGTTAGTTACCTCTTCTGACACTAGAGTCTCATAGGGAGCGGACTCGCTTCGCTCCAGTGCCTATGCGCGATCACTCCGTATTGGCGTCCAGATCCGTCGACTGCGAGCTAACGATTCTATTTCGATGATGAGTCGGCCGGGCACTCGGCAGTCAAGCTGCTCTGCAAAGATCAAGTCCCGCGCTTGATTTAGATCAATGCCGCGCCAGCCGATAGCTTGAAAATTTCTCTAGACGTTCGCGCCACAATGCGACTTTACCCGGCCGCAGCTTGGAGATGAGTACTATGGGAAAGATGATGAGAGCTGGACCGGCATCGATGTCGATTCAAAATTGATCACATTCGAAATGTTAGGGGAGCGCATTTACGATGCGATTGAGGAACAATCAAAACACCGGCCTGCCGATCTGATCGTAATCGGGACGCACGGCCGCCGAGGGGGTCGATATATGATGCTTGGTAGCGTTGCCGAAGGGCTAATCCGGGTTGCAACTAAACCAGTTCTGCTCATTCGTGGTCGATAGCAAGGCAACCCTCGACTGACCAAGATAGCTTAGCCTAACTTACGGCTTGCCGAACCGGGCTCCATCCCCAATTTGAGGCGAGGCGCGCGATCATGCGCAGCCCAAATTATACTTGTTAAAGTGACGGAAAAAACGACGCGATTGAACTGGCGTTTCCCGGAATGCGGGCGAAATCAAGCTGCGCTCGCGCCGGCATTGGCACCATAGCGCGTTGCTGATTGAGCACGAGGACGCTCGTGTCATGATTGATTTTGGCGCCGACTAGCTCGGCCAGCTGCACGCCATCCTAGATTTGTTCGAGAGGATGGAGGATGCGCGCGCTGCAATGACAGGCTGTCGGCGCAGCGAATCAGCAGCAATCCACACAACTGTGCGTTAGCTCGGCCCGGTTGGGAGGGCTCGATCTCGGGCTTTCAGGATGGGGGCGGCGCGCCGGGGAAATGGGCGCGCCGGCGGCAAAGCAAAGGACCGCGCGCCTCCATTATGTTGGGGGAACCTCCTTCGTCTCCGGCATAAAAAGTGCCACAATTAGGAGTGCCAGGAGTCCTTGGCCCGCGAGGCTCATAAACCCCACCGAGTACCCAAAATGATGAACGATCAGACCTGTAAGTGTCGGGCTCAGGGAGGCGCCAACACCCATTAAGGTACCGAACACGCCCTGAGCCAGATTGAAGCGGCCGGTGCCTTTCGTCACATCGGCGATGACCAACGGTGTCAGCACCCCCACTATGGATGCGGTGATACCGTCAAGAATTTGGATCGCTATCAAAGCAGGCGGATTATTGGTCAGAGCAAACAGCACCGCGCGGATTGGTAGGGCCGCGAACCCGACGCACAACAGCGGCTTACGTCCACGTTCTTCCGCCCGCTCGCCGACCCAAGGCGCCAGCAGCACCACCGTGAACTGCGGCACGATGATCAGGGCGGCGATAAGCGGTACCGCTTCACGCTTGCCCTCGTGGGCCAGTATGCCGCTGACGAGCGGCAGCATGGGAGCGTTGGCGACTTGAAACAGCACCGCGCAGGCGGCAAAGATCAACAGCCTGCGATTCTTCAATAGAGCCGCGCGACTAACCCGCTGGAGACGGTCGATGTGGAGGTCGTCACCGCCAGAGGCACGCCGGAAATCAATCTCGTCGGCGCGAATCTGACTGAGTGCAAGGAGCACCAAAACAGCGAGCGCGACGGGCATGAACATTGCCCAGGGCAACTCAAAATATCCGACGACGGCCATCGTCAGCGTAGCCGCGACGCCGCCGGCGGCCGCGAAGCGCTGGTTCTGTCCGAGCTGGTCAGCCAATTTCGCGTGGCCGACCAGCCCGAGGGAAAGAGCAACAACGCCGCTCCCGAGGACTCCCCCGGTGCTCCCCTGCAACGCTTCCGCGAGGACAACTGGCAGGAAGCTGGGCCAAAAGTAGAAGATGAGGATGCTTGAGGCGACAGTCACTACACCTATCGCAATGAGCAGTCGTTTTGCTCGGACGGCGTCGAGAGCCTCGCCGCCGGGCACCTGACTGACCAAACTAGCGATGCCACCTGTGCTGAGGACATATCCAATGTCCTTGGCCGTCCAACCTTGCGCTGCTA
>Ga0187819_10000296_pt1 | contig 24345 bp, 24 predicted proteins | sample NC_wetland_sal_i_15_FD_132411 | JGI IMG/M metagenome (GOLD analysis project Ga0187819, IMG submission 132411) | Wetland sediment microbial communities from Neuse River Estuary, North Carolina, USA - SO4_4 | ecosystem: Environmental > Aquatic > Freshwater > Wetlands > Sediment | place: USA...
CCGCAGCGCAGGAGGCTGGTGACCCGCAGGCCGGAGCCGCATACGCCAGGCAATATTGTGCAAAATGTCACGCGATTGCGGACGAGGACGCGTCACCCGAGCAAACAGCGCCCCGCTTCAAGGACGTCGCTAATTCCTCTGGCATGACGGCTACCGCGTTGACGGTTTGGCTACAGACCTCGCACCCCGACAATGCCCAATATCATCGAGCCGAGCGACATGGACAACGTGGTTGCCTATATCCTCAGCCTAAAGGGTTAGCGCGGCGCTCGTTCTTGCGTGCCCCTGCGACTTGACTTGCAGGATCGCGAGTAGCCGAGGGGTGGCAAGACGGCACATCAGCCAGTGTAACCAAAGTCACATAAATGCCGCTCCCAGGTTGTAAATAAACAATGGGGACCAACCCCAATGTGAGCGAGCGGACGGGCAGCCACGCTCCGCCTCCGGTGATTTTTAAGCCATCATTTCACGGGCTGGGCTTGCGGGAACGTCCAGGTGCCGTCCAGGATCTCCTGCCGCGGTCTATACAGGCGAACCATGTAGTTCCAGCCGGGCATGATGCGGAGATAGTTTGGCGCTTCGGGATCGCCGCCGAAGTGAATGGTGGTGGTACCGTCGCTGTTCGGCTTGGCCGTCACGTTGTTGACCGAGATCGCGTTCGCCGGGGGCTCGAAGAAGCCGTCCTTGTTGTAGACGATGACGGACCAGAACCCATCCACGGGTACGTCCTTGACCGTCAGCGTGTACGGCGTCGTGCGGTCGTTCTGCTGCGCCACGACATTCAGGTAGATCGCATCCTGCTCGCGGTTTCCCCCATAGCCGCCTGCGGTTCCGATGAAATGGCGAAGCTCCCGCACGTCCTCTTTCCGGCCGAACATGTATCGGCTGTCGGGTACATAGGGCGTTATGGTAAGAATGGCCGCTCGCAGGCCGTCCAGCTGTGCTTGATTCCAGTCCGGCACCTCGAAGCGGCCGCGGCTCTCCTGGATGACCTTCAGCCCGTCCTGCGCCTTGTGAAGTTCCTCGATGTCCTTCGGATCGTTCGAGTCGACGAAGGTTCGGACGGTCATCTGGATGTAGCGGGTCCCCATCTCCTCCTGGGTGAAGGTGTAGGTGCCGGGGTCGTAGATGACCTGCTGGATGTGATGGTCCTCATTGATGACCACGATGGATTGGAATCGGTTCCCCGTGTCGGGCTTCACGATGGTGACCGGGGTCGTGAGGTCGAAGATCGCGGCACTATAGGGCGTGTCCCGGTTCATCCGGATGATGGGTTGCCTGTCGATCGGGGTCGGCTCCCGGTCGTGGCAGAACTGGCCGAAGCAGCCAAGTTCAACCCGCTCTTTGAAATAGTGATCCGTCTCGGCCCGGACGAAATTGTCAATCGTGACCGCCTCGTCGGCAAGCGCAGACGAATCACTTTAGCGGTCGCTTTTCAGCTTTTTTGGAAAACTCTGTAGGTGTGTATCGTCGGCCCTCGGCGTCGGTGATGCTGACCTCCTCCAGCCCCAAGTCGATTAACTCGGCAGCAGTCTGCAGCGTCTCGGCGGCGGTCTTGCTGCGGAATGATACTTGCCCCTCCGGGCTAGTAGCGGTGATCTTATATGGCATTCAGTCGCCCCCCTTGCTTTTCCCAACGCCTCTCCGGCTCGGGGTGTATCATCGTGCGCTGACGAAGAAACGTTCGTGGCTTAAGGGTGAGAACGCGAGCTTTACTTAGAGGGAACCGTATCAGTTGCGCTCCAACGGAGCGGCGCGACTAAATGGCGCTCTGAGGCTCCAAGCTGCGCTGTCAGCTAGCCAATGAATGGTGTAACTCCTGTAGTGACTACTTCCTCTCCACTGGTACCGGATTTGGGACCGAACAGCACGGGACGATAGGGGAAAGAGCGTTACGGCCGGGCTGGGTGAGCATGAGAAAGCCGCAGAAAAACCTACTTAACGGTAATAAGCGGGACCGCAGGTTAGGAGTGGCATCGCATTTCAAGACCGGTGCCTTCAACCACTCGGCCACCCATCCTTGAAGTTAGTCAATAACTTGGCAACGCGGACTTCGCTGCAAAAGTCCGAAGTGGCACCAAATGCCTAACATGGCGTTCCCGTCTAGTGCCTGTAGGGCGCTCCGTAGCGGTGCGTCAATCACGGCGACGGCCGCCATAGGCGATGACATCGTCCGTCGGCGGGTCAGATCTGGCGACGAATGGCAATACTGAGACACTCGGCGTCAGTGACGCAACTTCGCCTTACAGCGATCATCGGGCGAAAAACAACCTGGGAGCGGAGCCAATGAGCAACTGACGACCTCCGCTATAGCCGCCGCGGCGATCCTTTTTGCAGCATCTCTGGTATGGAAGGGTACCCCACAGGATAGTGCGCTCAATGGGCGACGTTCTTATCACTCTCGATGTTGCAGCCTGCCTCGTTATCTTTGCGACAGGTTCGGCTCGCGCAGGCCAGTCGGGGAGGTGCAGGACGCCGGACCAGGGACCTACAGCATTGGCGTTAGTCAAAGCCATGGGCTAGGTGCCTTACCCCAAGAAAAAAGGCGATGGACGCCGCCAGCGACAAGGCTCGTGAGTTGCCACGCGAAGGGCCAGAAACTCTCGGTCACCACGGCGGTTGGAAACGCCATCACGTTCCGTTGTCTCTCTGGGTAGCGGGGCCCGTTGCATGTTAGCGGAGGCGTTTAACCGCAAGTTCCCAAATCTGCCCTCAGCTCCCCAGCAACGCCCCGCTCGGAGAAAGTCATGAAACGTCTTGCGCTCACTCTATTGCTTTCCAGTTTGACCATCACGACAGCCATCGCTGGCAGCGATTTGTCTCATTGCCTCGACCCCGCCACAAAGCTCGATGCGGGGGGCGATGTTTCCGACAAGGAATTGACTGCCGCACGACAAGCCTGTGCGCACCTGCAGCAGTCCGAGTTGGACGCGGTAAGCCGTCGCTTCGTTGACCACGCTGCATCAACGTTAAGCGACGAGCAGCAGCACCGTCAGGCCTCCCATCGTTGAAGGCCGGCCGTTATCTGCGATGATCCCCCGATTAATTTGGCGGCATCCTCGGCGCCCCGCGGAGTTGCAGCCTTTTCGATTTGAAGTTGTTTGACTCAGCAAAAAAAGCCTCCAGCACGCGCTGCGTCTCTGCGCATGCCGTTGCTTTCTAATCTTTCCAGCAAGTGTTTAAGCGCGAGCATGAGTCCCAAATCACGTCCATCCTCGATCATTGCGATGCACCTTTCCCATCCCAGCAAAGGTTTTTGCATTTTCCACGATTTGCCGACCCTACAGGCTGGAAATAAAGGGGGCGAGGCAGCATCATTCACTGGTCCTTGGCCATTTGCACGATCTTCTCCCCATATGAGCCGCAAGCCAGACCCTTACGGCCGCGACGCGAGGCGCCCTTACCATATCCCGCTGCGCGGCTGGTGGCAGGTTATCCAGCGGGTCTGGACTGAGAGCGGGCGCGACAATCTCTCCGTCGTGGCCGCTGGCTGCGCCTTCTTTGCGCTGTTTGCCATCTTTCCTGCGCTCACGGCGCTGATCTCCCTTTACGGCCTCACCGCGAATCCCACCACCGTGGAGCAGCAATTCGGAATATTCGCCGAAGTGCTGCCGGCGCAGGCCTATGACATCGTCCTTCAGCAGATTCGCCGGATTGCCGAGGCCTCAGGCCAGTCGCTCGGCTGGAGCCTCGGCTTGAGCCTCATCCTCGCCTTTTGGAGCGCCACGGCCGGAACTCAGGCTCTGTTCGCGGCACTGAATATCGCTTATGAGGAGCCGGAGCGGCGGACAATCTTCCAGTTCTATCTGAGCGCTTTCAGCTTCACGCTCGCCGGCATCCTCGGCGGCGTGGTCATGCTGCTCGCCATCGTCTATGTACCGATCTGGTTTGCCCTCTTCGGCTACTCCCACACCTTCGAACTCTTGGTCAAGATCGGCCGCTGGCCGTTCCTGGCGCTGCTCATCCTCTGCCTGCTCTCGCTTCTTTATCGTTATGGTCCGTGCCGCCGCGCCGCCAAATGGCACTGGGTGACCGTTGGCTCAATGTTCGCCACCACGGTTTGGCTCCTTGCGTCCGCGGCCTTCTCCTACTACGTCGCGAACTTTGCCCACTACGACAGGTTCTACGGTTCGCTCGGCGCGGTGATCATTCTCTTATTCTGGCTCTACATCTCCTTCTACATCGTGCTGCTCGGCGCCGAGATCAACGCCGAGCTCGAGCTGCAAACGGCGATGGACACGACCTCCGGACCACCGCGGCCGATCGGCGAGAGGGGCGCATTCGTCGCCGATCACGTGGCCGGCGGCCCTGGCGGCGACAAACGTCCCTCCCGCCCGGTTTTGGAGAGTGAGGAGGCAAAGCCTGGTGCCTCCTAAGCCGCCTGCGTTCGCCTGAAGCGATATCGAAGCCTCGTGAACTGGCGCCTTATTGCGCAAGACCCGTGTAGTCTGTACCTGATTTGGCCCGTTTTGGATCATCATCAGCCTCGGCACTTTCATCCTCGGCTTGAGCTTCATCTATGAGCCGCTGGTGGGAGGCGATGCTGGCAGCTTCCTGCCCTTTGTCGCCTGCGGCTTCACCGCCTGGCAGTCATATCGCAGCTCATCCTCGACGGCTGTAATGTATTCATCGCCAATGGGCCCATCATTCAGCAGCTCAGAGCGCTTCTCCCGTGGAGGTGAATTGCGACGTGGTGAAGGAGGGTGTGAACGGCTTCGCGATTACCGAGGAGGAGTGGATCGGAAATCTCGAGCTTTTGAGGCAATCTCCCCCTATCAGCGCTTGGAGCTGCCGCGCGCCAAACAGCCGAGAAGTCGTTCTCCTTGCGCGCGACCGTACCGAATATCTCCGAAATCTCGTAGTCTGCGCAGCTTTAAGGCGTCCCAGCCGGCGGGCGCTCTCGCACGCTTCCTTCAAACACGATCTGGCGCGCTCCGCCGGGTCCAACGGCGGCGCAACATCCCGATAAACAGGACCAGAAGTGCGCCGGCGGTTGCCACGGCAAGCTGCACGCCATGTGCCGTGGCGGGATCGAGTTGCTCGGCGAACAGCGGGTCGCTCGCGATGATCTCGCCTGCGATCCAGCCGAGCAGTGCTGCGCCAGCCCAAACGATCACAGGGAAGCGCTCAAGCAGTGCGATAACGAGAGCCGCGCCAGCCATGATCAGCGGGATGCTGACGGCGAGCCCGAACATCAGCAAGGCATAGCTTCCGCGCGCTACGGCCGCGACCGCGATGATGTTGTCGAGACTCATCACGACATCGGCGATGGCAACGATCCTGATTGCATGCCACAAATTGTCGACGGCTTCGATCTCGCCGGTCCTGCCGTTCTCCTCACCCCCAAGCAACTTCACGGCAATCCAGAACAGCAGGGCACCGCCCATAAGCTTCACATAGGGCACCGTCATCAGCTGCGTCACGATGCCCGTGAAGGCTACGCGGAGCGTGATGGCGACGAGTGTGCCAAGCACGATGCCCCACATGCGCTGGCTGGGTGGTAATTTTCGGCAGGCGAGCGCGATGACGACGGCGTTGTCGCCGGACAGAAGAATATCGATCCAGATGATTTGAACGACGGCGAGCCAGAATCCAGGTTCGTCAAGCGTCATCTGCTGCTCTGCCCCCGCGCGCAGTGCCGGATGTTAAGTTCCGGCGCAGTCATATGCCTTACCTCTTGCCGCCGAAAGCGGCAAAGACAAGATACATATAAGCCTTCCGAGACAAGACACATATAAGCCTTCCGGCCCTGGATTGAAGGAGCTGCACCTACTTTCTCTTCGTCCAATGCCTTGTTCTTGCCCTTGTTTCAGACAGGGACAACGGATGACCAATGAACTATTCTGGCGCGCGCCTGGTCCGCGAATCGGGCAAATTTGTGCTCAGCGCACTGAGGGGGAACCGATGAGCCTCGATGTGCAGGTAGTCAACCCGCTTATCGCCTTGATCGCTGGAATTCTGATTCTGCTCATGCCGCGCTTACTGAACTACGTCGTGGCGATCTATCTGATCGTAATTGGGGTCCTAGGCTTGGCGCATCATTTCAATATGTAGTGTCGATCGGAAATCGGAGTGCGATCGGTAACGCACTTTTGGTAAGGAAGACCTGGAACCATCCTATCAGATGACCTATAGTTTCGCTCTCACGCTCAAGATTAAGGGAGAGACTCCTGCTGCGCGGGAACGCCGCAATCCTCGCTAGGCGCGTACACACGCGTCGCGTGACAAGGTTCTATCTTGGCGCGATCCTGTCACTGACATTGGTCGCGGCACTTGGCGCGTTCGCCCGCTCTGACGCCGGTGAAAACAGCAACGCACAATCTGCGCCGACGGCCTATGTTTGGTCCGCGTCCCACAGCGGCTCGATGCTCAGGCTCCGTGGTTTCGTACCCTCAGAGGAGGACCGCAAGACGTTGCTAGGCATGGTTAAGGCCCATTTTGCCGATCTCGAGGTGGAGGATCGCCTCAAGGTCGCAGAAGGTGGGGCGCCGCGAGAACAATGGCTCGGTGCCGTCAGCTTTGGGCTGAAGCAGCTGTCGCATCTGAAGCAGGGATCGGCGCGTCTTCTGAATGCAGGCCTGAAGGTTGATGGCGAGGCGCGCAGCGCTTCTGACTATGCCGAGGTGGAGAAAGCCCTTGCCGGCCCCCTGCCGACGGGCCTCACAGTATTGAATGATCATGTGCGCCCGCCGCTTGCCGACCCATTTGTCTTCGCGGCCTCGCTCGGCTCCAATGCTCTTGTCTTGACCGGCAGCGTGCCAAGCGAAGATCGCCGCAAGGAGCTGAAAGAGCTCGCGCGTCGCTTGTTCGAGCGTCCGATGCTCGACGACCAGCTTCAGCTCGCTTCAGGAGCGCCGAAGCAGTGGAACGACGCGGTGGAGGCCTCGCTGCGGGCGCTGAGCCGGCTCGACTCCGGCAAGATCGCTCTCTCTGGGCTTGCGGTGACCATCGAGGGCACGGCGCCAGACAAAACCACCGCTGTGGCGGTCTCCTACCAGCTCAAGCGTGATCTGCCCGCGCTGTTCTCGTCCTCCGAAAGCATAAAATGGAAACAGGCGGACATCTCCGGCAACGCCGCAGACCTGATCATTCCGCGCATCAAGGAGATCATCAAAACCGATAACGGCGCGGCGACCCGTGCTCTCCCCTCGGCGGAGCTGAAGCTGGAAGCGCGGTAGCGCCTGAGCGCGGCGCTAGCCTAGTCGTTGGCGGCGAGAAAGGTTCCGATCGCCTCGACGGTTTCCGGTTCATTCAGGACCGGTGCATGTCCCTGACCGGATACCGTCAGCGTGCGCAGATTGGGATGCCGCTCGACCATCGCCTCGACGGTTTCAGCGCTGAGCAAATCTGAATTGGCGCCGCGGATCACGAGCGCCGGAAATTGACCCAGCGCGATGAATTGAGGCCAGAGGTCCGGCACTGGCCGGCTCAGATCGATAGCGCCGAAGGCCCGCGCCAGCCGGCGGTCGTAGCTTTGCGCCGGACGTCCATTGCGTTCATTGAAGACGGCCCGCGCGATCTCCTCCCATTGCCACGACTCTATGGCAGGGAAGGCACGCTCGTTCATCTCGCGGAGCAGGAGAGCGGCGTCCTCCCAGTTGCGCGGGACTTTGGTGCGTCCGACATAGCCCATGATGCGAGCGAGCCCCGTCGTCTCCATCACGGGACCGATGTCGTTCAGAATCACGACGCGCATCGCCGTCGGCCGGATCGCCGCCATCATCATGGCGATGATGCCACCTCGCGACGTACCGACGATGGCGGCCTCGTGCAGGTCTTGCAGCGTCATGAAATCCAGCGCGTCGATCAACTCGATGAAGGGCGTGTAGTTGCGCCAGTCACGGTCGTATTGCGAGTTGCCACGGCCCCGATAGTCGACGCAATAGACGGCCCTTGGCCGCTGCGGATGATGCGAGAGATAGCTCGCGAGATAGTGGAAATCGCGGCCGTTGCGGGTGAGGCCGGGAAGGCAAACGACGGGTCTCGCCCTCGCCTCGGCCACCGGATAGTGGCGGACATGCAGACGCAAATCGTCAAAGGACGCGTAATAGAGGTCTCGCCACAGCTCGCCGTTAAGCTCGGTCATGTCGTGATTGGCGCCTTGGCAACGGTTTCGAAAGGAGAGGGCGGAGTTGCTATTTCGCTATGCTTAATCTTCACCGGAATTCCGGTGCGAGCAAGCCCGCCCCTTGAGGCTTAGTCGGACCTTGCCTGCTTCATCGCCTTGGACACGGTGGTGGCCCTGCCGCGATTGAGGTCCTGCACAAGCTGCAACGCTTTCTCGCTGCCCGAGAGCCGAGAACGATACAGCTGCAACGTCTCCATGATCTTCTTCACATAGTCCCGCGTCTCGGAGAATGGAATGCGCTCAATCCAATCGATGGGATCTGTGCGCGCATCGCGCGGATCACCGAAAGCCTTCATCCATTCCTGCACTCTGCCGCCACCCGCATTGTAGGCGGCAAGCGCAAGGAAGTAGGAGCCGTGATAGCTGTCAATCAGATCGCGAAGATGCGCCTCGCCAAGCTGCACATTGTAAGTGGGGTCGGTGAGCTGCGCCGGTACAAACTTGACCTTGTACTCTTTGGCGACCGCCTTTGCGGTGCCCGGCATCAACTGCATCAGCCCGCTCGCACCCACTGGACTCTTGGCCCCGGCATTGAACTCGCTCTCCTGACGCGACAGCGCGTGAACCAGCGCCGGATCGACGCGATCGGTGAGAAGGCTCTTGACCGCCGGAATAACGCCGATAGGAAGGGCATAGTCGCCAACGGGAAGATCGCGATTGAAAGCGATCTTCGCCAGACGGAGCGCAACTTGCGGGTTGTCCGACTGCTTGGCGAACTCGGCAAGTAGCACGACTTCCCCGGGGCTCGTCATCTTACGCGAGAGCGCGAGGAAGAATTGCGAGGTAATGCTGTCCATCCCCGTTGCGAAGGCAACGCCGATGGCCCGCACCGCATCATTGGCGAGGAAGTTCTGAATGTCGGCTTCGGTCGGCTGCGGCGTGGGCGTCACCGCCAGATTGGCAGGCTTGGCGTCCAGTGCTTGCCGCCCGAGCTGACCGTAGAAATATTGAGGGTATTTCGCGGCGGCATGGAAATGCACGATGGCCGAGCCATTGTCGCCGAGCGCAAGCGACGTGCGGCCGAGCCAATATTCGGCAAGGGCAAGATTTTTGGAGCCCTTGGCCGCGGCACGGAGCGCCAACAGATGCTTAAGCGCCGTCTCCGGATCGCCCAGGAACCGCAGGGCAATCCAGCCCGCCAGGAACTCCGCCTCGATATAGGCATCGCCCGAGATTGGCCCGTGCTCCGCGGCAATCTCATAGGCAATACGCGACTGCCCGGCGTTGAGCGCGAGCCGGCAATCGATGCGCCGTTCGCTCCACCACCCTTCCAGATCGATCAGCCGGTCGGGCTCGTTCGGAACGTCAAGTAGCGCCTTCCAGGCCTCCTCATCGCGGTCCTTGCGGCGGAGCCATTGGATGCGGTTGTAGAGGAGTCCGATGTCGCCGTCGGTGGCGCTCGCCGGCAGCGCCGCCAATAGCTTGCCCGCGTTCGCCCCGCGTTTGACCACAGCGATGCGCGCGGCGATCTTCTTCTGCTCGGCGGCGGGAAGCAGCTTGGATGTTCGGAGCGCGGCCTCGGCGGTGACCTTGCTGTCCGGGAACAGAAGCTTGTCAATCCGCGCCTGGTGATCCTCTGGCGTGAGCATTGAGCCGAAGCGGGCCAGGATCTTTTTCTCCACGGCGAGATTGAGCTGGTAGTCGCGCCAAGCCGAGACGATAAGTTCGCGTGCCGCCCCCTCGTTGTTCTCTTTCAAGAAGGCGCTTGCCAGTGCCGCCTTGCCAGCGCCGGTGAGCGGGGTCGAGTTGCCGAAGAAGGCCCTCACCTTGTCTGGGCTTGCATCGCCGAGAAAGAGAGCGATCTCCGCACGTTCGCGAAGCTCGTCTTGGCCTGGCCAATCGGGATTGGCGAGGCGAAAGCTCTCAATCGCCTCGGCGGAGGCGTCGAGGTCGCCGTTCCGATATTCAAACCAGGTGGCAAGCTTGCGCGCCGCGCTGTCCTTGATCCTCGCCGCCGCGGCATGGGAGCCAGCGTCGTCGCCCTTGAAGCTCCCAGCGAACGCATCCTTCAGATTGGCCGCATCGGAGTCGCTGAGCTGGTAGTTGAGCAGTGGCTTCAGGATGCCGGCATAGCGGACATTGGATGGAGGCGGCTCTGGAGTATGGGGCGCGACGGGAACTGGAGCCAGGATTGCGGGGTCTGGTGCCGCGAGTGACGGAGCGGCAGATGGGCGCTCGGGATTGCGATCCGGCCGGGTCATGCCCGAAGCATTCGCATCCATCTCAGAAGCGGAGGGCGGAAGCTCCTGCGGTTGCTGTTGCTCATTGATCGCCCCAGTGGTCTCAACGGACGCTGTCTCGGGACTAGCGGGCGTTGCCATGGTCAGACGATTGGGGTTCCGGTCCGGCAGCGGCACCACGGCGGCCTTCGCAACCTTGGTTGTTGCCGGCTTCGGGACCTTCGCGGCTACGTGCTTGGCGCGCGACTTGTTGGCGTGCGACTTAGCCGCCAGCGGCCCCGAGGCGAGGAGCAGCGGGACGAGCAACGCGCAGAATACAAAGAGTGATACGGTCGCGCTTGTGCGTTTCATTCTCGTCGATCGGTCCGGGTTCGCGATCCCGCCAAGATAAACAGCAAGGATTTCCCCCTAAGCCGGGGCTCCGCGACGAAGGCGCTATACTAGCCTGCCAAACTCAACAATGTCTGAAAAAATCCGGCGGAAAGATGACTGGGAGTCCCTTTAGAATGCTAGCCGAATCCCCCAATGTCGGCCTCTAAGACTCAGAGAAGAAACGGATTTCTCTAGTGACAGGGGAGCACCGTACTGTGGCCAAAACAGCGCGTCCCCGGCGCTTCGCTGACGCCAATCCGTTTGCCTGCCGGTCTTGGTCCTCAAACCCTATTGCCGGCTATCATTTTTTGAGCCCATAAGCTCACCGTCCTTACCTTAGGAGCAGAATCCCGTGCCCATGCCGCCCTTCCAAGGCTCGATCACGGCCCTCATCACGCCCTTCAAGAACGGCGAGGTCGATGCCAAGGCCTTTCAACGGCTCGTCGAGTGGCAGATCGACCAGGGCACGCACGGCCTTGTTCCTGTTGGCACCACTGGCGAATCTCCGACCTTGTCCCATGAAGAGCACAAGCGCGTCATCGAGCTTTGCATCGAGGCAGCCGGCGGACGCGTCCCCGTGATCGCCGGCACCGGATCGAATTGCACGTCCGAGGCCGTGGCGCTGACCCGCCACGCCAAGGAGGCTGGCGCCGACGGCGTGCTCGTGGTCACGCCTTATTACAACAAGCCGACGCAAGAGGGCCTCTACCTCCACTTCAAGGCGATCAATGACAGCGCCGACATCCCCATCATCATCTACAACATTCCCGGTCGCAGCATCGTTGACATGTCGGTCGAGACGATGACGCGGCTGTTCAAGCTTCCGAACATCGCCGGGCTTAAGGACGCGACCGCCAACATGGCGCGGGTGAGCCAGCAGCGCGCCGCGCTCGGCACCGAATTCGTCCAGCTCTCGGGCGAGGATGCGACCGCGCTCGGCTTCATGGCTCATGGCGGGCAGGGCTGTATCTCGGTGACCGCCAATATCGCGCCGGCGCTCTGCTCGGAATTTCAGCTCGCCTGTCTCGGCGGAAACTTCAAGCGCGCGCTCGAGCTGCAGGATCGGCTGATGCCGCTGCACGATGCCCTGTTCGTTGAATCCAATCCCTGCCCGGTGAAATACGCCGCCGAGAAAGTCGGGCTGTGCTCAGGCGAGACTCGGCTGCCACTGGCGCCGCTCGCGGCAAGCTCCAAGGCCAAGGTGGACGCCGCGCTCGCCCAAGTCGGCCTGGCCCGCGTCTAGCGCCGGGTTGATCCGATGGCGCAAAAGCGCGAGAGCGGCAAGCTCGTCGCCGAGAACCGCAAGGCTCGCTTCAACTACGCGATCGAAGACACTTTCGAAGCGGGCCTGGTACTCACCGGCTCCGAAGTGAAATCGCTCAGGGCGGGTAAGGCCAATATCGCCGATGCCTACGCGTCTGACGAGGGCGGCGGCGCGCTCTATCTGATCAATGCCCACATCGCCGAATATGCGCAAAGCGGGCACGCCAACCAAGAGCCGACGCGTCCGCGCAAGCTCTTGCTGCATAAGCGCGAGCTCGACCGGCTCATGGGCGCGATTCAAAGGCAAGGCATGACGGTCGTGCCGCTCAAGCTCTATTTCAACGCGCGCGGCATCGCCAAGGTCCAGCTTGGCCTCGCCAAGGGCAAGAAGCTGCACGACAAGCGCGAGACGAAGAAGAAGCGCGACTGGGATCGGCAGAAGGGCCGGCTGATGCGGGAAAAAGGGTAGAGGTGGTGGTAAGCCAGCGGGCCACGGACGATGGCAAGGCTATCCACCTTAAGCCCGGGATGCCCCTGCCGCGTATTTTCCTTCCCGCAACGACCGGTACCGCGGTTTGTCTCGCTGACGAGCCAGGCTTAAGTGTCCTTATCGTATATCCCTGGACCGGACGTCCAGGACATCCCAATCCGCCAAACTGGGATGACATCCCGGGCGCTCATGGCTCGACGCCAGAGCTTGAAGGATTTTGCGACCACGCTGCGGATTTTACGCAACTTGCTGTCAAACTATTCGGCCTGAGCCGACAGACAACAGACTGGCAGCGTGAGATGGCAGAGCGCTTAAGCCTTCCCTTTCCAGTGATGAGCGACCGGTTAGGGCGCATGGCGAGCGCGCTTGCCTTGCCGACCTTCACAACAGGCGGAGAGATCTATCTGAAGAGACTGACGCTCATTCTCAGAGCGAGCGCCATCGAAGCCGTGTTCTATCCGGTCCCCGACCCCGCTTCTCACTCGGGTGACGTGCTGCGATGGTTTAGGAGGAAGATCGCTGTCGCGCGGTCCTAGAGAACGTCGTCCTCGATGTCCCCCACCGAATAGCCGAGGCGGTCCAACCCTTCCTCGAGATAGTCGGCAAGCATCGGCATGCCGAGCAGATAGTCGTCTGTGCGATTGACGTGCTCGGTGCGCGCGGTGTCGATCGCCTCGTCGAGTTCCTCGGGCCCGAACGAGCCTCTGCCGATCCAGGCGAGTGCAACGAGGCTCGCTTGCTCGTCCTCGTTCAAATCGCGGATGAAGCCCTTGAGCTCCGCGCGGGTTGCATCGTCGCTGAAAGCCTCGAGAATCGACTCGGCGTCGTGATCGGAGGTCGCGCCATCATCCCAGGCCGCGACCTTGGCCGCACATTCGCGTGCCTTGATAATCACATAGCCGATCTTAGTCGGCGAGATCTCCAACGCGGCCATAGGCCTCTCCTTAAAGGCTTGCCCGCAACCCAAGCGCAGAATGCCCGAGATGGCCCGCCCCAGCAACACTCCTCAGCGGCACTGCGGGCTGCGGAGCTCGCTTGCGATGTCGGCAAGCACCGCCTCGAACATCGGCGTGGTCAGCCGACCGGTGTTCGTGTTCTGGCGCGAGCAGTGATAGCTGTCGAAGAGCACCTGGCCGGTCTCTAGCTCATGGCGTGCGCCATGAGCGAAGGGGTAGGAGCGCCGTTTCAGCCCGAGGGCATCGAGCATGCTCTCATGGGCGATGCGGCCCACCGCCAAAATGACACGCAAGCTAGGCAGCGCAGCAATACGCCCCTTGAGGAATTGCCGGCAGTGAGCGATCTCGCTCGGGGTCGGTTTGTTTGCCGGCGGCACGCAGCGCACGGCATTGGTGATCATGCAGTCGACAAGCTGCAACGCCTCCGGCGCCGCCGGATCGTGATGCCCGCGGGCGAGCCCGACCTTAAGTAGGGTGTGATAGAGCAACTCTCCGGCATAGTCTCCGAGGAAGGGTCGCCCGGTGCGGTTCGCGCCCTTCAGTCCTGGCGCAAGTCCCACGATAACAAGCCGCGCACCTGGAGGTCCGAAGGAAGGGACTGCGCCATTGAACCAATCTGGATGGGTGGCCCTATTGGCCGCACGGAAGGCGACGAGGCGCGGACAAATCGGGCAGTCTGGCTCTGGTTCCGGCGTCACCAGCTCTGCATTGGGTGTGCTCATTGCCCCGGCGCTACCGGCTCGAGGGAAGCAAGGCCGAGCCCCGCCTCTTGCGCGGCAAGCTTGGCCAAAGCCGCCCAATCGAGATGTCCTTCTCCTTGCGCGATCAAGGTGAGGAGGCGTGTGGCGATGAGACTGGCAAGGGGCATCGGAACTTTGAGCGCCTCCGCCGCAGCAAGTGCGAGGCGGATGTCCTTATAACCGAGTTCAGCCTTGAAGCCAGCCGGGTGGTACCGCTCCTCGGATATCAATCCGCCATATGTCTTGTAGATGGGCGCGCCAAACAGCGTGTTCGTCAGCACGTCGAGAAATTGCGCCCGGTCGATGCCTGCCTTGCCGACCAGCGCGAACGCCTCGCCGAGTGCCTCGATCACCGAGGCGATGAGGAAATTTCCGTTGAGCTTGACGAGGTTCGCCTTGGGCGGCTCATGGCCGACCACGAAGCTTCGTTGCGCGAGGACATCGAACAACGGCAGGCAGCGTTGCACCGCCTCTGGTACGCCCGCCACGACAACATAGAGCTTTGCGGCTGCCGCTGCCTCCGGCCGGCCGAACACCGGCGCCGAGACGAAGCCTTGTTTCTTGGCCCGATGCGCATTCGTGAGCCTCTCGGCCAGCGCAACACTAATGGTGCTCATGGAGATGTGGATGGCGGAAGGACTGAGCGCCTCCAGCACTCCGTCGCGGGCGAAGACAGCGCTCTCGACCGCGGCATCGTCGGCAAGCATGGTGATCACCATCTCGCCCTGCGCCGCCTCTGCCGGAGTCTTCGCCAGATCCGCACCCTTGTCGACAAGAGCGTCGGCTTTAGCACAGGTGCGGTTGTAGACAGTAAGCGCGAACCCGGCCTTGAGCAGGTTGTTGGCCATGGCATTGCCCATGGCGCCAAGGCCGATGAATCCGACCTGCATGGTGACCTCCGTTGCCTGAAGCTGCTTCAGTCGAGCCGTGTCAGGTCTCGATCAGGTCTTCCTGATCGAACTCATCGACGGGCTCTGGCTTCCGGCGCTGTTCGCGCTGAGCGCGCTCAGCCGGATCGCGGCCGATCTCGCTTTGCATATGGGCAAGGTCGATGAACTGGTCCGCCTGCCGGCGGAGCTCGTCGGCCACCATGGGTGGATTGGTGGCGAGCGTCGATACGACGCTGACCCGTTTGCCCTTGTGCTGCAACGCCTCGACCAGCGAGCGGAAATCGCCGTCGCCGGAGAAGAGCACGATATGGTCGAGATGCTCCGACAGCTCCATGGCATCGACCGCAAGCTCGATGTCCATATTGCCCTTGATCTTGCGCCGGCCGGTCGCGTCGGTGAACTCCTTGGTCGGCTTCGTCACCATGGTGTAGCCGTTATAGTCGAGCCAATCGATCAGCGGCCGGATCGAGGAGTACTCCTGCTCTTCGGCGAGCGCCGTATAGTAGAGCGCCCTGATAAGCTGCCCCTTGGTACCGAACAGCGCGAGCAGGCGTTTGTAGTCGATGTCAAAGCCAAGAGACTTGGCGGCGGCGTAGAGATTGGCGCCGTCGATGAAAAGCGCTACGCGCTCGGCCGGATAAAAATGCATTGTGAGTCCTATCTTTAACGATATGGAAACAAGGGAACGAGCAGCCTTGCGCGAATTCACGGTTTTGGGCTGCCTAACAAACATAGGAACGCAAGCGTGGAAGCGCAATCGAATGGGCACGGGAAAGTCCTGCTAGGCCTTGGCGCAAATTGTCCCGGGCCATGGGGGACTCCAGCTAAGACCCTGCATCGGGCGCTCCGTGAACTCGAGCAGAGGGGGATCATGGTCGAGGCCGTCTCGGACCTCTTTGAGACGGCTGCCATGGGGGCCGCACGCCAGCCGCCTTATGTCAATCAGGTGGCGCTCCTCACCACGAGCCTGCCCGCGCCAGCCCTGTTGCGGCTATTAAAGCAGATCGAAGCGCGGGCCGGCCGGCGCGCCGGCAGACCCTGGGGGATGCGGACGCTCGACCTCGATATCATCGATTATAAGGGACTGAAGATGAACTGGTCGCGGGGCAAAAAAGGCATGCCGCGCGAGCGCGTTCGACCACTCGTTTTGCCGCATCCGCAGCTCGAGCAGAGACCGTTCGTGCTGAAGCCCCTCTTGGATATCGCACCCAATTGGCGCCATCCGGTGCTGAAACTGAGCGCGAGCGAGCTCTGGCGACGCCTGCCGAACAGGGGGCAAGGCAGTGTACTGAAACAGGCGCCCTGAGCCGGTTGCATCCCTTGCTTTGCCTTGCCAGGCCAGCGCGAACCGCCTAAATAAGGGAAAACTTCCGCTCACTTACACAAGGATTTGCTGATGGCTCGCGTCACCGTCGAAGATTGCATCGACAAGGTTCCCAATCGTTTCGAGCTCGTATTACTAGCGGGCCACCGGGCGCGCACGATCTCTGCCGGCGCCCAAATCGCCGTGGACCGCGACAACGACAAGAACCCGGTCGTCGCCCTGCGCGAGATCGGGGACGAGAAGATCGCTTGCGATGATCTTAGGGAAGACTTCATCCACTCCATGCAGAAATACGTGGAAGTGGATGAGCCTGAAGCAGAAGCCGTGCCTATGCTCTCGGCGGATACGAGAATGCCGATCCTCGGCCAGGACGATCAGTCGACCGACAATGCGATCGACAAGATGACTGAGGAGGAGCTATTGCGCAGGATGGCGAGCCAGGCGCCGTCAGATGGCTCCAATGCGGGACCGCGCTCGCGCTGATCAAGCTTACGCCCATAGTGTTGGGTCGTATCGTCACGCCTTCTTAAGGCGTCGTCCCAGCGAAAGCCGGTATCCAGTTTTTTTGGTTGCGCTTCGCGCGCTTGAGTCCGGCTTCCGCCGGAATGACGGAGTTGCGCCATGACGACCCGCCAATACGAGCTGGTCGAGCGGGTGAAGAGCTACGAGCCCGACGCCGACGAGGCGCTGCTCAACCGCGCCTATGTCTATGCCATGAAGGCCCATGGCAACCAGAAGCGGGCGTCAGGCGCGCCCTTCTTCTCCCATCCTCTCGAAGTTGCCGCGATCCTCGCCGAGATGCGGCTCGACGACGCCACCATCGCCACGGCGCTGCTCCACGACACAATCGAGGACACCGGCGCCACGCGTAGCGAGATCGACGCGCTGTTCGGCGCTGAGATCGGCTCCCTCGTCGACGGCCTCACCAAGATCAAGAAGCTCGACCTCGTCACCAAGAAGGCCGAGCAAGCGGAGAACTTCCGGAAGCTCCTGCTTGCGATCTCTAGCGACATCCGCGTGCTTCTCGTCAAGTTCGCCGATCGGCTCCATAACATGCGCACGCTCGGGCACATGAAGCCCGCCAAGCGAAAGATCATCGCCGAAGAGACCATGGAGATCTATGCGCCGCTCGCCGGGCGCATGGGTATGCAGTGGTTGCGTGAGGAGCTCGAGGACCATGCGTTTCGCTGGCTCAATCCGGAAGGTTACGACGCGGTCGTCGATCGCCTCAAAATGCTGCGCGACCGCAATCAAGGCCTGATCGAGGAAATCGAGAACGCGCTCCGCAAGAAGCTGGAAGAGGCCAAGGTTTCGGCGATCGTGGCCGGCCGCGAGAAGAAGCCCTACGCTATCTGGAGCAAGATGGAGCGGAAGCAGATTTCGCTCGAGCAGCTCTCGGACATCTATGCCTTCCGCATCGTGGTGGACGAGGTGATCGATTGCTATCGGGCACTCGCCGTGGTGCACACCACCTGGCACGCTGTGCCCGGCCGCTTCAAGGACTATATCTCGAGCCCGAAGCAGAACGATTATCAGTCGATCCACACCACCATCGTTGGCCCGCGCCACCAGCGCGCCGAGCTGCAGATTCGCACCGAACGCATGCATTCGGTCGCCGAATATGGCGTCGCGACACACGCGCTCTACAAGGATTCGGCCAACGGCACCGGACCGCATAACGGCGTGCTGCCGAGCCATGAAAGCAACGCCTATCGCTGGCTGCGGCATCTCGTGGACATGCTCCTCGAAGGCGACAACCCCGAGGAGTTCCTCGAGCATACCAAGCTCGAGCTGTTCCAGGATCAGGTGTTCTGCTTCACCCCGAAAGGAAGCCTGATCGCACTACCGCGTGGCGCTAACCCAATCGACTTCGCCTATGCGGTGCACACCGACATCGGCAACACTTGCGTCGGCTGCAAGATCAATGGCCGGCCCATGCCGCTCGCCACCGAGCTCAGAAATGGTGACGAGGTGGAGATCATCTGCTCGGAGGTGCAGGCACCGCCATCAGCCTGGCAAAGCCTCGCGGTGACCGGCAAGGCGCGCTCGGCGATCAGACGGGCCACGCGCGATGCGGCGCGCGCCCAATACGGCAAGCTCGGCCGCGAAATTCTCGAGCGTGCCTTCAGCCGCCGCGGCAAGGCCTTCAGCGAAGAGGCCATCGGCCAGGCGCTGGGGCGCCTCTCGCAGAAGACGACGGAAGACGTCATCGCCGCCGTCGGCCGCGGTGAGCTCGCCTCGGCGGACGTGATCAAAGCTGCCTGGCCAGAAGAAACGCCGGGCGAGGTGCCGAAACGGCGGCGCAAGGTCAAGCGCACCGAAGAAGGCTGGTTCGGTCTTGGCAAGGTCATGGGCCTCAAATTCCGTTGGCCCGGCTCAAGTAGCGGACGGAGCCGTCCGGCGGGCGCGAGCAGCATCCCAATCAGGGGCTTGCGCGGCGATCTCCCGGTGAGCTTTGCCGAGGACGGGGCGGTTCCCGGCGATCGCATCGTCGGCATTCTAACCGTCGGCCAAGGCATCACCATCTATCCAATTCATGCCGAGGCGCTGAAGGCGTTCGACGAGGAGCCGGAGCGCTGGATCGACGTGACCTGGGACATCGATGAGGACAACCCGCAACGCTTCCCGGCAAAAGTCGCCGTCACCGCGCTGAACGAGCCCGGCAGCCTCGCGCAAGTTGCTGCCGTCATCGGCGAGGCCGACGGCAATATCGACAATATCAAGATTATGAAGCAGGTTCCGGACTACGCCGAGATGGTCATCGATCTCGAAGTGTGGGATCTGGCGCATTTGAACGAAATCCTCGTAGGCTTGCGCGCCAAGGACGTTGTCTCTTCCGCCGCGCGGGTCAGCGGTTAGATCGGCAAGGAGGCGCCGGCGTCGCATGCTGGCCTTGAACCCCTGGCGAACAGACGAATTTCACTAGGTTGATGGGAAATCCCTGACCCAGCGAGCTATTCCTTCGAGCTGATGTTGGGCCCAAGAGGTGTTGATGCTGTTCAAGCGTCGTCAATCCGAGAGCCTGCTGGAGCGTGTGCGCGTCCATCTTTGGCCCCGTCGCAGCTGGAGCCGATCGAGCCGCTACGTCGTCTATCGCCTTCGGCGTCTCAGCGCCACGCCCCATGCCATCGCGCTCGGCTTCGGCGCCGGTGCGTTCGCCGCGGTCACGCCCTTTATCGGCACGCACATGGTCATGGCGGCGTTGCTTGCCTGGGCGGTCGGCGGAAGCATCGTTGCCGCGCTTCTCGGCACATTTCTCGGGAATCCAGTGACCTACCCCTTCCTCTGGTACGCAAGTTACAAGGTCGGCCACTTCCTGCTCGGCGGCGCGGCGACAAAAAAGAATATCGACCTTTCCCAGGGGCTCTTCCATTCCTCCTTCGAGCATCTATGGCCGATCTTGAAGCCCATGTCGCTCGGTTGCCTGCCCCTGGGCATCGCTGTTGCGAGCGCTTGCTATTTCTTGGTCAGACCGATGGTGGAGGCCTATCAGCACCGGCGCCGGCGCGAGCTTCATTTGCGCCATCGCCGCGACGCGATCCGCGCGCCGGGAGCAGCGCCATGAACGAATGGCAAGCCCCTCCGCCGCGAATCCGCCTCGGCATCAATATCGACCATGTCGCAACCTTGCGGAATGCCCGCGGCGGCCGTCATCCCGATCCATTGCGCGCGGCGGCCGTCGCGGTCGAGGCAGGTGCCGACAACATCACCGCGCATCTGCGTGAGGATCGACGGCACATCACCGACGACGACATTGCGAGGCTCGCCGCGAATTTGACGGTGCCGCTCAACATGGAAATGGCGGCGACGCCGGAAATGCTGGCGATTGCGCTCAAGACCAAGCCGCACGCCGCTTGCCTCGTACCGGAGAAACGCACCGAGCGCACCACGGAAGGCGGGCTTGAAGTCGCCGGCCAACATAACCTACTCGCGCCCGTTGTCGCAGCGCTTGGGGACTCCGGCATTCGCGTTTCGCTATTCATTGCCGCCGAGGTCCGCCAGATCGAAGCTGCGGCACGTCTCCGCACGCCGGCGATCGAGATTCACGTTGGTCCCTGGTGCGAGGCGCTTGCCGAAGGCCATGTGCAAGAGGCTGAAGCAGAGTGGCGGCGCGTTCTTGAAGGTGCAAGGGCGGCGCACGATCTCGGCCTCGAGGTGCACGCCGGCCATGGCCTCAACTATGCGACGGCGGCAACCATCGCGGGCGTGCCGGAGATCGTGGAGCTCAATATCGGTCATTATCTCGTAGGCGAGGCGATCTTTGTCGGCCTTGGCGAGAGCGTGCGCCGCATGCGCGCTGCCATGGACGAGGGGCGGCCAGCCTTGCGGCAAAGCGACACGGCGCCGGCGAGCGGTGGGACATGATGATCCTTGGTCTCGGCAACGACATCATCGATATCAGGCGCGTTGAGCGGACCATGGAGCGTTATGGCGACCGCTTTCTCTCCCGCGTGTTCACCGACATCGAACGCGAGAAATCCGATGGCCGCGCCGGGCGCGCCGCCTCCTATGCCAAGCGCTTTGCCGCCAAGGAGGCTTGCGCCAAGGCCTTGGGCACGGGCTTTCGGCAGGGGGTGTTCTGGCGCGACATGGGCGTCGTAAATTTGCCCTCTGGCAGGCCCACCCTGGAGCTGACCGGGGGCGCGGCACTGGCGCTTGCGAGTCTCACGCCGGAAGGTCACGCCGTGCGCATCGATCTCACCATCACCGATGACTTTCCCATGGCTCAGGCGATCGTCATCATCTCGGCCTTCCGCATCCCAACGCGCGATTGAGCCATTTGCCTCCCACATAGGGACGGGCTATAGGGGCGCCGACGGGTCCCCGTATAAATCAGCATGCAGAGGAGAGCTTCCGCATGAGCGTCGAGGCCGAAGAAACGCAAGAGAAGAGCGGGCTCAAAGATACCGTCCGCGTGGTGATACACGCGCTCATTCTTGCGCTTTTGGTGCGGGTGTTCCTGTTCCAGCCCTTCAACATTCCGTCGGGGTCCATGATCCCCACGCTGCTCGTCGGCGACTATCTGTTCGTATCGAAATATAGCTACGGCTACAGTAGGTATTCCTTTCCGTTCGGGCCCAACCTATTCTCTGGGCGCATCTGGGCGAAGGAGCCGGAGCGCGGCGACGTGGTCGTGTTCAAGCTCCCGCGCGACAACGAGACCGACTATATCAAGCGCGTGATTGGCTTGCCTGGCGACGAGATCCAGATGATCCACGGCGTGCTGCACATCAACGGCGAGGCAGTGAAGAAGGAGCGCGTTGAAGATTTCATCATGCGCGACCCGTCAGGTCGCGAGCGCCACGTGAGCCGCTACATGGAGACGTTGCCGAATGGGGTGACCTATCCAGTGCTCGACCTCGTTAATGAGGGCATCGGCGACAACACCGATGTGTACAAGGTCCCCGAGGGTCATTTCTTCATGATGGGCGACAACCGGGACAATTCGACCGACAGCCGTTTCCTCTCCGAAGTAGGCTACGTGCCCTTCGAGAACCTGGTCGGACGTGCCCAGATCATCTTCTTCTCCATCGACGAGGATGCGAGCTTCTGGCAGATTTGGAAATGGCCGGCCGACGTGCGCTGGTCGCGCTTTCTGCAATTGGTACATTGAGCTTTGCCAAAGCGGCGCGATACAGCTCTCAAACAACTCTTCGAACGGCTCGGCTATGCCTTCAACGATCACTCGCTGGTCGAGCTTGCGCTGACCCATGCGAGCGCACGGCCCTCGCTCAAGCCGAACGAGGACAATGAGCGGCTCGAGTTTCTGGGCGACCGGGTGCTCGGGCTTACCGTCGCGGAGCTCCTGACCGCGAGCTTCCCGGAGGCGAGCGAAGGCGAGCTTGCCCGCCGCTTCAATCAACTCGTGCGCGCCGAGACCTGTGTCCAGGTCGCGCTAAGATGGGAGCTCGGCAAGCTGATTATAATGAGCGGTGGCGAGGCCGAGAGCGGCGGCCGCAGCAAAAAGACAATCCTCGCTAATGCCTGCGAGGCGGTGCTTGGCGCGATCTTCCTCGACGGCGACTATGAGGCGGCGCGGGATGTCGTCCATCGCTTTTGGGTCTCTGAGCTGCGCGGCCTTGATCTTGCCGTTCCGGACGCGAAGTCGATCCTTCAGGAATGGGCGCAAGGCCGGCGCTTGCCGCTGCCGCGCTATATCGAGGTTGCCCGCGAAGGGCCCGATCACAAGCCGCGCTTCACCGCCGAGGTGCAGATCGACGGTGTCGCGCCCGAGCGCGGGAATGGGGCGAACAAGCGCGAGGCCGAACAGGCGGCGGCGCTCGCCATGCTGCTCCGCGAAGGGGTCTGGCAGGCTCCGGCAAATGACTGAGCCAGCGGGCAGCGAAGATCGGGCCGCCAAGGGCAGCCGGTGCGGCTTCGTGGCGCTGATCGGCGCGCCGAATAGCGGCAAGTCCACGCTCACCAATACCCTGGTCGGGGCCAAGGTCGCCATCGTCACCCATAAGGCGCAGACAACGCGGGGCCCCGTGCTTGGTATCGCACTGCACGGCAAAAGCCAGATCATCCTGGTCGACACGCCCGGGATCTTCCAGCCAAAGCGCCGGCTCGATAGCGCCATGTCGGGTTCGGCTTGGACCCGCGCTGCCGAGGCCGATCTTGTGGCGCTGGTGATCGATGCCGAACGCGGGATTGATACGGCGCTCGACCCGGTCTTCGCCAACCTCTCATACGTCAAACGCCCCATCATTGTTGTGCTCAACAAGATCGACCTCGTGGCCAGACCCAAGCTGTTGCGCCTCACGTCGGAGCTGTCGAAGCGCCATGCCTTCGAGCGCACCTTCATGATCTCTGCACTCACCGGCGACGGCGTTCCCGACCTCAAGTCCTATCTCGCCGATGGCGTACCGCCGGGACCTTGGCTCTACCCAGAAGATCAACTCACCGATTTGCCGCTCCGCCAGGCTGCCGCCGAGATCACTCGGGAGAAGCTGTTACTCAGGCTCCATGACGAGCTGCCCTACAGCCTTACGGTCGAAACCACCGACTGGAAGGAGCTGAAAGACGGTAGCGTCCGCATCGAACAAACCATCTATGTGATGCGGGATAGCCAGAAGAAGATCGTGCTCGGCGCCAAGGGTGCGACCATCAAGGAGATCTCCATGACCGCGCGCAAGGACATCGGCGAAATGATCGACGCGCCGGTGCATCTGTTCTTGTTCGTGAAGGTGCGCGAGCGCTGGGGCGAGGACCCCGAACGCTACCGCGAGATGGGCCTCGACTACCCCAAAGACGCCTGAGACGTTCGGTCACCGTAAAGGAACCTCGGTCGCGGGCGCACGTTGCCCCTCATGGTCGAACAACACCACAAGGCTCAAATGAAGCTCATGTTCGCCACCACGTCAGTCATGGCCGCTAATTCAATGACAACCCCCGTCAACCGGCATCGGCGTCCGGATTTTCACAACAGGGCTTGCCGCCGGCGACACCTAAGGAGACCACCGGCGAACCTCTCGGTGCGTTGCGCGAGCAAAGCCCGATCCGTCCGGGTGGCGTCCCACAATCCGCGCCCGGACCAGCCGGCACCTCGTCGCTGGCGCCAAGCTCTCCCGGCACTATGTTGCCACCCTCAGCGAGTGGGGAGTAACACAGTCATTGCGCTTCGAATGATAAATGGGCCCGGCACATCACCGGGCCTATTTTTTGCAAACAGCTGACCTGGGACCGCGTTCCATTCGGAGAGCTTGAGTCGCGGGGGCGTTGAGGCATAGGTTGCGGGATGGACTTCACCGACGAGGGCATCCTCATCTCGGCCAAGCCTCTCGGCGAGGCAAACACGGTGGCCGAGCTTCTTACCGCGAAGCATGGACGCCACTTTGGTCTCGTGCGGGGAGGGCGGTCGCAGCGCATGCGGCCTCTCATGCAGCTCGGCAATGTACTGAGCGTGACATGGCGGGCGCGACTCGCCGACCATCTCGGCGGCTTTAATGTCGAGCTGCTTGAGCCCTACGCCGCGCGTGTTCTCGACGATCAGGCGCCGCTC
>Ga0187819_10000297_pt1 | contig 24343 bp, 18 predicted proteins | sample NC_wetland_sal_i_15_FD_132411 | JGI IMG/M metagenome (GOLD analysis project Ga0187819, IMG submission 132411) | Wetland sediment microbial communities from Neuse River Estuary, North Carolina, USA - SO4_4 | ecosystem: Environmental > Aquatic > Freshwater > Wetlands > Sediment | place: USA...
TGGGTGTGGTGGGGGCGGGCGCCGGCGGGGGGTGTTGTGGCGGGCTCGCTGCGGGGCGGGGGGGGTCCTTGGGAGCGGCCGCGGGGGGGGGGGGGGTCGGCGGAGGCGGCGCCGGGGCGGGGTGGGTCGGCGAGGGCGGGAGCGTCGGGGGTCTCTAGCAGGCGGTCCAGGACGGCGGCGGCATCGAGCGGGTGGGCCAGGGGGGCCCAGCGCGCGCCGGTCACGTCGGCCAGGTGGGCGGCCTGGTCGTGATCGTCGGCCGGGGCCAGGATGATCAGCTCCGGCAGGCCGCGGGCGGTCTGCTCGGTGTCGTCCTCGTCGGTGCTGCGGCAGTCGGACAGCAGGACGACCACCCGGCGGCGGGCCCGGGCCTGGGCCAGTTGCCCGCTCGCGGCCTGCAGCGCGGCGGCGAGCCTGGTGACCCCGTGCCCGCGCAGGCGGAGCAGGCGCTCGGTGACGGCCGCGGGCTGGATGTCGCTGATCAGGGGGCGGATGACCTCGACGGTCCCGGCGAAGGACAGGACGGCGTGCTCGGCCGGGGCCCGCAGCGCGCACGCGGCGGCGACCGTCGCGGCGGCCGCCAGCCTGCCGCCGCTCATCGAGCCGGACCGGTCGACCACGACCGCGAACGCCGTGCGGGGCCTGGCCCACTGGACAGTGGTCAGGTCGTCGTGCGCGACGGGCCGGGCCTCGGTGCGGGCCGCCGACACGCCCTCGACCGAGGCGTCGATGTCGAGGTCGCCGTCCAGGGCGCCGCGGGCGGGCCGCAGCCGGGATACGCCGCGCATCGCAGGGTTCCCAACGCGGGCGCGCTCGAGCACCAGGGCCGAGCTGAGCCGGATCGCGGCCTCCCGCAGCCGCTCGTCGGTCGCGACGGTCATGGCCGCGAGCAGCTCGAACGCCGCCGGGTCCTCCCCCATCACCTGGCGGGCGGCCTGCTCGTCCAGCACGCCGACCTCGGGGCTGAGTTCGGCGAAGCGGGCGTGACGGCCCAACTCGCGCCGCCCGGTGGTCCCGGCCTCGCGCCGTCCGGACTTGGGCGACGGTCGCTGGTGCGGCCCGCCGGCCGGCGGACCGGCCGGCGGGCTCGTCATTCCCCCGGGCTGGTTTCGCCTCCCGCCGCGTCACCGTCCGGCCCGGTGGCCCTGACCCGCCGGAAGATCTCCTCGATGACGTCGTCGGCCGACCGCCGGCACGACTCGTGCAGCCGGACCCGCCCGGACAGGGTGGTCAGGGCCGCGTCCAGGCCGGCCTGCCAGTCGCCGTCGGGAACGGCGCGCACGCCGGCAAGCTCGGGGACCAGCCGGGCGTAGTCGATGGCCCCCCGGACCGAGGCGCCCGAGCGCAGGTCCGGGTGGTCGCGGGTGGCGCGGGCCAGATCCACGGCCTCGGCGATCAGGGTGGGCTTGGCGCTCGAGGCGGACAGCCGGACGATCTGGCGCTCGGTCTCGGCGTCCTGGTAGCCGACCGAGACGCGGCAGGTCCGGTCGTACAGCGCCGTCGAGAGCCGCGACGTCCCCACCGAGTCGTACGGGTTCATGGCCGCGACCAGCCGGAAGCTCGGGTCCGCGGGGACGCGCCCGAGCCGCGGCACGTTGATCTCGCCCTCGGACATCACGGTCAGCAGGACGTTGATCGTCTCCTCGGGCACCCGGTTGAGCTCCTCGATGTACAGCAGGCCGCCGCCGCGCATCGCCCGGACCAGCGGGCCGTCGGCGAAGTTCTCGGGCCGGTAGCCCTGTTCCAGCACGAGCGCCGGGTCGAACGACCCGATCAGGCGGGCCGGGGTCAGCTCGGCGCTCCCCTCGACCAGCACGAACTCGGTGTGCCTGGACTCCGCGACCTGCCGGAGCAGGGTGGACTTGCCCGTGCCCGGCGGTCCCTCGATCAGGATGTGGGCGCCGGACGCGAGCGCGGCCCGCACCAGCTCAAGCTCGCGCTGGCGCCCCACCACCTGTATCGACATAACTCAGAGTCCGGGAAGGACCGCGCCCGCACTTAGGTCAGTGCTCGTGGACGATGACGCCGCGGACGTTTTTGCCGGCCAGCAGGTCGTCGTACCCCTCGTTGACCTGGTCCAGGGTGTAGGTCCTGGTGATGATCTCGTCCAGCTTGAGGTCGCCGGCCTGGTACAGCCCGAGGATCTTCGGGATGTCGTAGGTCGGGTTGCAGTCGCCGAACAGGCTGCCCTTCAGGGTCTTGCGGAACAGGGTCAGGATCGTCCCCGGCAGCTGGATGGTGGGCTCGAGCAGCTTGCCCAGCCCGGTGACGATCACCACGCCGCCCTTGCCGATCGCGTTGAACCCGGCCCCGATCACCTCGGCCGTCATCACGTCCACGGTCAGGATCGCCGAGTCCGCGCCCTGGCCCCTGGTCAGGTCGGGGATCGCCGCCAGCGCCTCATCGGCGGTGGCGAACGCGTGGGTGGCGCCGAGTTCCATCGCCTTCTCCCGCTTGTTCTCCAGCGGGTCGACGGCGATGACGTTCTTCGCGCCCGCGTAGCGCGCGCCCTGGACGGCGTTGATGCCGATGCCGCCGATGCCGAAGATCACGACCGTGTCGCCGGGCGTGACGCCCGCGGAGTACACCGCGGAACCCCACCCGGTGGGCACGCCGCAGCCGACCAGCACGGCCTTGTCCAGCGGCAGGTCCTCGTCGACCCGGACCGCCGAGTTCTGGTGGATCACGCCGTACTGGCTGAAGGTGCCGAGCATGCACATCGTGCCGTATTCGCCGGCGGGCCCGGTGAGCGGGAACCGCCCTCCGGGCAGGTTGCCCTCCAAGATCGTCGCGCCCCAGTCGCAGATCGACTGGCGCCCGGTAGCGCAGTAGCGGCACGTACCGCAGTTCGGGATGAACGAGCACACTACGTGGTCGCCGGGAGCCACACGAGTCACGCCAGGCCCGACCTCCTCGACGATCCCCGCGCCCTCATGGCCGAGGACCATCGGCATCCGCGCGTCGATATCACCGTGCAGGATGTGCAGGTCGGAGTGGCACAGGCCCGCGTAGGTGTAGCGGATCAGGAGCTCGCCGGCACCCGGGCCCTCCAGGTCCAGCTCCTCGATCTCTATGCGCTTGCCCGGCTCGGTGACGACAGCGGCCTTGGTCTTCATCGGCGCTCCTTCGGGTTGGGTGAGGCTTCTTACTCTTACACGCGGGTGGTTAGGGCAGCTAGTGGCCCGAACCAGCGTCGTTCGGGATAAAAATGACTGTGATTGCTACGCGCATCGAGTGGGTCGGCGAGCACTGCAGGCTGCTGCGGGGGATCGCGGCGGAGTTCAGGCGGACGCGGCCGTTCGAGGGCCTGACGATCGGCACCGGGATCCACCTGGAGGCCAAGACGGTGGCGCTGCTCCTGACGCTGCGGGACGGCGGGGCCGCGCTCGTCTCGACGGGGAACCTCAACACCACCCAGCCGGACGCGGTGGATTACCTGCGGGCCGAGGGCGTCACGGTGATCGGGGGGCCGACCAAGGACGCCGCGCGGCACGCGTCGTACCTCGGGGAGGTGCTCGCGGCGCGGCCCGACCTGATCCTCGACAACGGCGGGGACCTGTTCACCGGGTACCTGGACCGCCCGTACGACGGGCTGCTCGGCGGGACCGAGGAGACCACCTCGGGCCGGATGCGGCTCGAACCGCTCCGCGCGCGCCTGCGGCTGCCGATCCTGGTCATCAACGACAGCCCGATCAAGCAGTTCGCCGAGAACGAGCACGCGGTCGGGCAGAGCTCGCTGGAGTCCTTCCTGCGGCTGACGAACCGCACGACCAACGGGGAGCAGGTCACGGTGTTCGGGTACGGGGCGTGCGGGCGGGGGGTGGCGGCCAACTTCCGCGGCGCGTACGCCCGGGTGTCGGTCGTGGACACCGACCCCGTCACCAGGCTCAGGGCGCACCTGGACGGGTTCAGCACGCCGGCGCGCGACGTGGCCGTGGCCGAGGCCGACGTGATCATCACCGTCACGGGCGCCAGGAACGTGGTCACCGCCGCCGACCTGCCGCTGCTGCGGGACGGCGTGATCCTGGCCAACGCGGGGCACTTCCCCGCCGAGATCGACGCCGCGGGCCTGATCGGGGCGCAGGCGGTGTCCGACGTCCTGGAGTACGCGGATGACCTGGTGACGCTCGTGCTCACCGACGGCAGGCGCATCCACGTGATCTCCCGCGGGCACATGTTCAACCTGGCCGGTCCCCGGCCGCTCGGGAACTCCATCGAGTCGATGGACCTCGGGTTCGCGCTGCAGGCCCGGTGCCTGGAGGCGGTCGCCACCCGCGCCGTGGACGCCACCAGTTGCGTGGTCCCGGTGCCCGGGGCCATCGACGCGGCCATCGCCCGCGCCTACCTCGACCTGAGGTACCCGCCGGTTACTGCGTGACACCGGAGTGGTGGCTGGCGAGGTCTCCCCCGGCGGCCTAGCCTTTACGGAGAGTTCCCTAGTGCTCACGGAACGAACTCGGAGTAGAGGCATGAGTTTCTGCACGGCATGCGGTTGTGAGCGGATCGGCGCCAATCATTACTGCGATGGGTGCGGTGCGGAGTTCGGCGAACGGGAACCGCCGGAGGATCACGGGGCCCGTCCCCGGCCGCCGGCGCAGTCTTTTTCCGCGTCGTGGGCGAGCGGTTTCTCGACGCCCTGGGCGTTCACGGGCGCGTCAGGTCCGTTGCTGCCCGCTGACCCGGTGACCAGGCCAGACGTGGCGATCGGCCTGCTCGACAGCTTGCTCGCCCCGCCGGATCCGGCCGCGGAGGCGTGGCCTGACGTGGTCGGCGGCGACACCGGCACGAGGCGCCGGTTGCCAGGCCGGTTCCGCTGGCTCGCGGTCGTGACGGTGGCGGTCGTCGTCATCGCCGGGCTGGGCGGGGCGGCCGCCTACGAGCTGAGGCATGGTCACGGGCGAGCCGCCCTCCGGGACGGTAGGGCGGCGGAGCACGCCAGGACGCCCCGCTCGGCGCCGCCCTCGGCTTCCGGTCAGTCTGGTCACGGCGCAGGTCACGGCGCAGCGGGAGTGGCCGTGGCGGTCGCGGTGGCGTCCGCGGTGGGCCGCAACGCAGCTCTGCCGCAGGTCACCGCGCTGCTTGACCGCTATTTCTCGGCGATCAACCAGCATGACTACGCGGCTTACGCCCGGCTGCTTGACCCGCAGGCGCTGCAGCGGAGTCCGGCCTCGGCCTTCTACACCGGCGACGGGTCCACCGCCGACACGGGCGAGACGATCACCGGCCTGGCGGATCTGAGTTCGGGCGAGATGGCGGCGGCCGTCACGTTCACCAGCCACCAGCAGCCCGCGGACAGCCCCGATCACAGCGACTGCGATGCCTGGTCGATCACCTTGTACCTCGTGCCGCGGGGCACCGGTTACCTCATCGGGCTGCCACCCGCCGGCTACCAGGGCGGTTTTACTTCCTGCTAGGGCGCGGTCAGCGCGCCGGAGCCGACTCCGGTGCCGGTGCCGGCGCCGGCCCCGGCGAACTCGGTGATCGCGGCCAGGAGCTGATCCGGGGTCTCGATCTGCGGGAGATGGCCGGTCGCGGCCAGCAGGCGGAACCGGGCGCCCGGGATGGCGGCGGCGTAGGCGCGGCCGTAGTCGGGATCGACGATCCGGTCGGCCTCGCCCCAGACGACCAGGGCCGGGACGGTGACGCCGGCCAGGCGGCCGGCCAGGGTGGGGTCGGCGAACGTCGTCCCGGCGTAGACCGCCAGGCTCGCGCGGTTGCCGGGCATGGCGGCCTGGACCGCGGGCGGCAGGGAAGCCAGGTCGATGCCGAACTTGACCGGATCGTGGTAGCTCAACTGCGAGACCTGGTCCAGGGTGAGGGAGAAGAAGTCCGCGACCGGGTGCCCGGGGACCTCGATGCCCGCCGCGTCGACCAGGATCACGCTGCCGACCCTGGGCGAGTGGAGCAGGGCCATCTCGGCGGCGATCCACCCGCCGATCGAGTTTCCGACCACGGTGACATCGGTCAGGTCCATCGCGTCCAGCAGCGCGACGTAGAGCGCGGCCAGTCCCCGGACGCTGGCCAGCGCGCCGGGGCGGGCGGTGCCCGCGAAGCCGGGGTGGGTGGGGGTGACCAACCGGGCCCGGCTCGAGAGCAGTTCGGCGAAGGCGGCGACCGTCTGCGGTCCGCCGCCCCCGTGCAGCAGCAGGAACGGGCGACGGCCTCCTGCGCCTTCGGTGACGGTCACGGTGAGGTCAACCGGGCTGACCTCGCCGGCGGTCAGGCTGATGGTCTGGGTGGTGCCGGTCATGACGACTCCCTGGTGGTCTGTTGCGGTTGGGCTCTGTATCAGCTTCCTTAGATAAGGTAGCTTATATAAGGAAGTTGGTCAATGCGCTAGGCTGTGGGGATGGCCGTGTCTGCTCAGGATGTTTCGCTCCAGGACGTCGGCCTCGCTGTGAAGCGGCTCCAGTGGCGGCACCACCGCGAGGCGAACGCCAGGCTGCTGGCCGAGGTCGGGCTGTCGCTGCCGCAGTGGGACGTGCTCAGGCACCTGCACGAGCGGCCCGGCGCGTCGCTGCACGAGCTAGCGCAGCTCACCTTCCAGACCGATCAGTCGATGGGCGCGCTGGCCGGACGCATGATCGAACGGGGCTGGCTCGAGCGCGTGACCGGCCCGGGCCGGGCCGTACGCCATGCCATCACGCAAGCCGGCGAACGCGCCCGCCGCGCGGGCAGCGACATCGTGGACGAGGTCCTGGCCGAATCCGTGGGGCGCCTATCCCCCGACGACCGCGTAACCCTGTACCGCCTGCTGGCCGCGGCCGTCAGCGCACCGGGGCCGGGACGCCGGCGCGGCCGGGTCGTTAGGCCAACTTGAGACCGGACGGAGTTCCCAAGTGGTATACGGCTTCGGTAACTTGCTGACCTGATGCTTTCCCGGGGAACGTTCACGCTGCCCCGGCTGAACGCCCACCGGGCGGTGCTAGCCGCTGCAGCACTTACCACGCTCGTTGCGGCAGCGCTCGCGACGACCCTGGTCGTCTTTTCCGGCCAGGCCCTGCCGCGGTCGGTGCGCCAGGGGCTGGCGGCGGCGTCCGGCACGCCGATGATCATCGACGGCCCCGTCACCAGCGCGGACGCGGCTGGCTACACGGCAGCCCTGCACATGGACCTGACCGGGGCCCTGGAGGGCGCACCGTCGGTGTTCTATCACGCCTACTGGTCAGACCCGCTGGGGCTGCCGATCACGGGCGGGAAGAACATCCCGATCGCCGAGGCCGCCACCTTGGCCGACGTCACCTCCCACGCGCACCTGGTGACCGGGGCCTGGCCGACCATCCCGGCCCCCGGCGGGCCGATACCGGCGGCGCTGCCGGCCCCCGCCGCGGCCCTGCTGCACGTGTCGACGGGCGAGGTGCTGCATCTGCGGGACCGGGTCACCAGGGACGAGGTGTCGTTCCTGGTCACTGGGCTGTTCCAGGCCGCCCCCGGGGTGTACTGGAACCTCAACCAGATCGCCGCCAGCGGAGCCAGCACGCTGGGCGGATTCATCACGTACGGACCGCTGGTGGTGAACCCGGCGGTCCTGCCCGGCCGTCTCGCCGTCTTCGAGGGTTCCTGGGTGGACCAGCCGGACACGCCCGCCATCCCGCTCGACGACTTCCGTACGGTGGCCGCCCGGGTGTCCGCGCTGCGACAGACGGTGTCCAACTCGACCGCGATCGTCGGCCTGACCCTGAACACGAGCCTGGATTCGGTGCTGACCGGGACGGCGACCAGCCTCGGCGTTTCCCGGTCCCTGCTGGCCATCACCGCGGTCGAACTGTTCCTGCTGACCGCCGCGGCCCTGGTCGCGGCCGCGCAACTGCTCGCGGCGCAGCGGGAAGGCGAGTACGCCATGCTGGCCGCGCGGGGCGCCACCCGCCTGCAACTGGTCCGGATGGCGATGGCCGAAGCCGTCCCGCTCTGCCTGATCGCCGGGATCGGCGGCGCGCTGGCGGGGGTATGGCTCGCCGGACGGATAGCCGCCCGGGAAACCGGCACGGTGGCCGGGGCGTGGTGGGCCCCGGCCGTCGTGGCGGCCGGCGCTGCGGTCATCATCATGGCGCCCGCGGCCCTGGCGCCTACGCCGGGTGACGCCCGGATCCGGCGGGGCCGGCAGGCGGCCATCTCCGCGGTCAGCCGGGCCGGAACCGACGTCGCGGTGCTGGTGCTCGCCGTCCTCGCGGGATGGCAGCTCCGCCGTTATACCGCCGTGTCCTCCGGGCCGAGCGGCAGTACCGGCATCGATCCGGTCCTGACGCTCGCCCCCGCGCTCGCGCTGGCCGGCGGGACGATCGCGGCGCTGCGGATCCTGCCCTTCGCGGGCAAGGCCGGCGACCGGCTGGCCGCCCGGGGCAGGCGGCTGACCGCGGCCCTGGCCAGCTGGCAGGTCAGCCGTCAGCCGGTCCGCCAGGGCGGCACCGTCCTGCTGATCGTGCTCGCCGTCGCCACCAGTACGCTGGCCCTGGCCCAGCACCAGAGCTGGCTGAGGTCCAACCGCGACCAGGCGGCGTTCGCCGCGGGCGCCGACGTGCGCGCCGACCTGTCCCAGCCGCTGCCGGTCGCGCAGGCAGGCCGGCCGGCCGGGGTTGCGGCGGTGCTCAGCGCGACGCCCGTGGTCATCGCCGACTCCGCCACCAACTCGGGCAGCCCGCTGGTCGCGCTCGACCCCGGCCGGGCGGCGCAGGTCGCGCTGCTGCGCCCGGACCAGTCGCCGCTGCCTGCTACGGCGCTGTTCCGGGAGATCCAGCCCGGCGGCATCCGGCCGGGCGTCGTGCTCGCGGGGCAGACCGGGGTGATCCGGCTCACCGCCGCCCTCGGCCCGGCGCGGCTGAAGCTCTCGCCTGCCGCGGTAACGATCACGATCGACGACGCCGACGGCGACGCCTACCAGTTTCCCGCGGGAACGCTAACGGCCGACGGCCGGGCGCACACCCTGACCGTCCGCGTCGCGGGGGCGGGCAGCCAGGTCATCTATCCCCTGCGAGTGACCTCGATCATCGTGGACTACCCGCTGCCATCGGCTCTCGTTAAGGTCGCGGCGACGTTCCGGGTCCTCTCGGTGAACGCCGCGACCGGGGGCGCACTGTCCGGGTGGAGGGCGGGCGCTTCGTCCGACGAGCTGACCGCCCTCAACCAGGCGTACGGGGCGCCCGACAACAGCTACCTTCTCCCCTCGGTCCTCTCGTCCCGGCTAGGCGCCGATGGCGCGTGGACGACCACATTCGACAGCGGATGGGGATCGGTCGCCGCGTTTGGCGCGTACGGCCTGTATAGCGCGCCCGGAGGGCCGATTGAAGGCGAACTCGACCTGGCGGCACCCTCACCCGTGGCGGCCGGCTCGATCCCGGGCATCGCGACCCGGGCGTTCCTGTCCGCGAACAACGCCAACGTCGGCGACACGGTGTCGGCGACGGTAGGCGGCGGTGCCACGCTGGGCGTGACGATCGTGGCGGTGGTCTCGACGTTCCCGACGGTGACCTCCCCCTACGGGGCGGTCATTGTCGACCTCCCGACGGTCCAGGACTACCTCGCCAACCAGTCGCTGCCGCCGCTGCCGGTGACCGAGTGGTGGCTGTCCACCGCCGGGCAGCGGGTGCCGCCGCGCCTGCTGGCCGCCCTGCCGCCGGGATCGTCCGTCACGAGCGTGGCGCAGATCGCCGCCGGGCTCGCCGCCAACCCGCTGTCCGCCGTGCCGCAGCAGGCGCTACTCGCCATCGCCATCGCGGCGGCCGTCCTGGCCATAACCGGCTGCTGCGTGGCCATCGCGGTCGGCATCCGCCAGCGCCGGGCGGAGAACGCGCTGCTGGCCGCGCTGGGCGTCGCCCCCGGCGGAGCCGCGCGCCAGCTATGCCTGGAACGCCTGATGCTCGGCCTGCCGTCGGCGCTGGCCGGCCTGGTCCTCGGCGCGGTCATCGCCGAGCTACTCGTCCCCGCCGTCACGCTGACCGTCACGGCCAGCCCGCCGGTTCCCTCGGTGCTGATCCAGTTCGCCTGGGCCCAGGCGCTGCCGCTGGCCCTCGCCGTCGCGGCGCTGCCGGTGCTGGTCGCGGCGGCCGTCATCGCGCGCAGGCCCGACCCCGCCGCCGAACTGCGCACGGCGGAGGCGGCATGACGCGATCGTGGCTGCGCGCCCAGGTCGGCGGCACGGCGGTGAGCGCCCTGGCGCTGACGCTCCTCGTGCTCGGGTGCGTCTTCGTCGCGGTCGCGGGCCCGAGGTACAGCCTGCATTCACGGACCCGGGCGCTGCAGCATGAGCTCGCCGCGGTCACGCCCGTAGACCGGGCGGTCCAGGTCACGGACGACTGGTTCACGTTCGCCAACACGGTCAGCGGCTCCACCCCGCCCAGCCTGGCTGACGGCCAGCTCAGCCAATCGCGGGGCCAGATTGCCCACTTCCTGGCGACGACGCCGCTGCCGCTCGGGCCGGGTCAGTGGGCCGGCGTGTCGACCAACCCGCTGGTCGTGGTTTCCGGCGCGGCGCCTCGCGCGATATCGGGTGGAACCCCGCCGGAACTCGAGGTCATCTACCGCGACGAGCTGACGAGCAACGTCACGCTCGTCGCCGGCTCCTTCCCCCCGCCCAGCAGCCTGGGCCAGAGGCTGCACATCGCGGTGACCGCGGCGACCGCGGCGCGGTTCGGGCTGCACCCCGGATCGGTGCTCGGGCTGGAAGCCGATTCGACCAAGACACCGATGATCGTCACGGCGATCGTCCGCCCGCGGGGGATCACCTCGGCGTTCTGGAACGTCGACGCCGCCGCCCAGGCGCCGTCGTACAACATTCCCGCTCCGGGCGCCCGCACGCCGCCTTACTGGTCGGGCGCGGTGTTCGCCGATCCCGGCGAGTTCTCCACCATGCAGACCGTCTTCGCTGAGCTCCCCATGACCATCCAGTGGGAGTTCCCGCTCAGCCTGGGCGGCCTGCGGGCGGACCAGGTCGCGGCGGTGCAGCATTCGCTCATCCGGGCCTCGGGCGCGTCCGTGACCCTGACGGGTGACCTGGCCGGCGGGGCGGTGCCGCTGACGGTCCACGCTGAGCTGCTCACCCAGCTGACCGCGTTCGCCCTGACCGATACCGCGGTGCAACAGGTGCTGTCGCTGCTGTTCGTCAGCCTGACGGTGGTCGGCGCGGCCGTCCTGCTGCTCGCGGCGCGGATCAACGAGGCGCGCCGCGCGGTCGAACTCGAGATCCTCCGTTCGCGCGGCGCGTCGCTGCGGCAGCTGGCGGGGCTGACGGTGCGCGGCAGCGGGCTGGCCTGCGGGCCCGGGGCGCTGGCGGGCGGCGGCCTCGCGGTGCTCCTCACGCCGGGACCCGCGGCCGGCCTGGCCTGGTGGCTGGGCGGCCTGACGGCACTGGCGGCGGTGCTCGGCCTGCCCGTCATCGCGGCGTGGCGGTACCGCAGACCGGCACCGGCCAGGAACCCGGGCGTGCGCGCCCGGCGCGCCCCGCGCCTCCAGCGCCGAGCGGTAGCCGAGGTCACCGCCTGTGCCGCCGCGGTCGGCGGCCTGGTCGTGCTGCACGATCAGGGGGCGCCGCCCCCGGGAACGGTGAACCTGTACGTCGCGGCGGCTCCGGCGCTGGTCGCGATCCCGGCGGTCATCGCGGTCGGCCGGCTCTACCCGCTGATCATCCGGGGCCTGCTCAGGCTCTACGCCAACCGCGCGGGCGCGTCCGGGTTCCTGGCGCTGACCCGGGCGGCTCGGGCCTCGCTGGCCAGTGCCGCGCCGGCCTTCGCCCTGGTCCTGGCGCTCACGGTGGCGTCGTTCGCGGGGATGGTACGGGACGCCGTGTCCCGGGGGGAGGTCGCGGCCTCCTGGGCGCTGACCGGCGGAGACGCGGTGATCGACGCGACAGCGGTCGCCCCGGTCGTGACCCCGGCCGTGCAGCGGACGGTCGCCGGCGTGCCCGGCGTCCGGCGCACCACCGTCGCGTGGCTGATGTCCTGGCAGGTGCCGGACGGCCAGATCGTGACGGTCCTGGCCGTCGACCCCGCCAGCTACGCCGCCTACACCGCGAGCGTCCCGTTCCCGGCGGCCCCGCTGTCCAGGCTCGGGTCGTCGGGTGGGGTCATAACCGTGGTGGCGTCCCCGGCGGCGGCCGCGCTCATCGGCTCGGGGGTCGCCGAGCTGACCTCCCAGGCCGGTATGGGCCCGCTCCAGGTGCGGGTGGCCGGAACCGTGCCGAGTACTCCGGCCGCGATCGGCTCCGGATTGTTCGTCCTGATGCCGCTGCAGCACATCATCGGCGAGACCGGTCCGCCGGCGACCAACCTGCTGTTCATCAACGGGACGGGGATCAACCATTCCGCGCTGGACGCGGTGGCGAGCAGGGACCTGCCCGGCGCGGCGGTGAAGTTCCGTTCGGCGGTACTCGGCGCGCTGGTCGGCTCGCCGCTGCAGGCGGCCGCGGACGTGATCATGCGGCTGTCGCTCGTGGTGGCGGCCGGTTTCGGGCTGGTCATCCTGTTGCTCGGGCTGGCCCTCGGCGCGGCGGACCGTGACCTGACGCTGGCCCGCCTGGCCACGATGGGCCTGCAACAGGGCCGTCAGGTCTGGCTCGTCCTCGGGGAGGCACTGCTGTCCGTCCTCGCCGCCATCGCCGCGGGGGTGGCCTGCGCGGTGGTGCTGCCCGTGCTCACGTCCGGGGCGCTCAACCTGTCGGTGTTCACCGGCTCCACCGCGCCCGTACCGATCGCGCCGGACCTGGTGGCCCTCGCCGTCCCGGCCGCCGGGCTGGCGCTGCTCGCCGCGGTCGTGGTGGTCGCTGAGACGCGACTGCTCCGCCGTCGCGGCGTGCCCGGGTTGCTGAGGATCGGCGCGTAAAGCGCATGAACGGGGCCGGAGCGGCCGTCAGGCGGCCACTATCGCGAGGTGGCCGGGATGCGTCATGATCCAGCCATGGCGCCGCAGTGGCGGCGTGACGCCGGCCGCGCCCGTGGCTGAGCCCTGGCAGCGGAGGATTCATGAGGGATGAGGCAATCGACCGACCGGATGTGCGGTCGCTTGCGCTGGCCGAACCGACCACGCACGTGCGGCCCCGCTGGATCGTCGGCCTCACCCTCGCCATGCTGGGCATGTGGATGGCCGTCCAGGCGCCGTCGCAGGTCGTGCTGGCGCTCCAGTTGCAGGACATCACGCCGCGCCACAAGATCGCCGCCCTCGGGATAGTGACCGCGGTCAACGCCGTCTCCTCCGCCCTGGCCACGCCGTTCGTCGGCGCGCTGTCCGACCGCACCGCGCACCGCCGGCGGCTGGGCCGGTTCAGCGGCCGCCGGCATCGGTGGACGCTCGCCATGGTCCTGCCGGCCGCGATCTGCGTGGGGCTCCTGGCCAAGGCGGGCACGGTGTTGGTCGTGGCCCTGCTGTGGTTCTTGTTCGGCGCCTTCCAGAACGGCGAGTTCGCCAGCCTGAGCGCGGCCATCCCCGACCACGTGCCGGTCCGGCAGCGGGCCACGGTGTCCGGCTGGATCGGCATGCCGATCGCGCTCGGCCTGGTCCTGGGCACGGTCCTGGTGGTGGACGTCCTGAACCAGGACCTGGTCACCGGGTATATCGCGCTGGCGGTCCTGATGGTGCTGCTGGCGCTGCCGTTCATATTCCTCACTCCCGATCCTCCGCTCGCGCCGGAGCACCGGGAGCCGTTTTCCTGGCGCCGGGTGGCCTCCTCCTACTGGATCAGCCCGCGCGAATACCCCGATTTCGGCTGGGCCTGGCTGACCCGTTTCCTGGCCACCCTGTCCATCGCGATGGGCACCTTGTACCTGCTCTACTTCCTGCGCGACGCGGTGCACTATTCGCGGCTGTTCCCCGGCCAGACCGCCGCGGACGGCCTGCTCATCCTGATCCTGATCTACACCGGCGGCGTGGTCGTGGCCTCGATCGTCGGCGGCGTCATCTCCGACCGCAGTGGCCGCCGCAAGATGATGGTCAGCGTGTCCGGCCTGCTCATGGCGGCGGCCGCGCTGCTGCTGACGTTCTGGGAGACCTGGCCGGCCGCGCTGGGCGCGGCCGTGCTCTTCGGCATCGGTTTCGGCGCCTACATCGCGGTCGATCAGGCCCTGATCACCCAGGTACTGCCGAAGGCCCACGACCGGGCCAAGGACCTCGGCATCATCAACATCGCCATCGTCACCCCGTACGCCATCGGCCCGGCCATCGCCGCCCCCATGGTCTCGCTGGCCGGCTACCCGACCCTGTTCGGGGCGACCGCCGTGGTCGGCATCGCGGCCGCGATCGGCGTGTGGCGGATCAAGAGCGTGAGTTAGCAGGCGTGGCGTACATTCCGGTCGTCGATATCTCGGCCGACCCTGCTGCCGTCGGGGCGGAACTCGACGAGATCTGCCGGACCGTCGGCTTCTTCCAGGTCACCGGGCACGGCATCCCCGACGGCGTCGCCGGCTCCGCGTGGACGATGGCCACGAAGTTTTTCGACCTCCCGCTGGCGGACAAGCTCAGCGTGGCACGGCCCGGGGCGGACTATCCGTACGGGTACATGCCGGTGGCCGGTGAGTCGCTGAGCCAGTCGATGTCCGGCGCCGCCCCGGCGGACCTCAAGGAGGTCTTCAACGCCGGGCCGCCGTCCCGGCCGCCGCGCCCGTTCGCCGATCCAGGCGAGGCCTGGGCCTACTCGCCGACCCTGTGGCCCGCGGCGCTGCCGGACCTCAAGCCAGCGTGGACGGCGTATTACGACGCCATGCGTGAACTGGGCAACCGGCTGATGTCCCTACTCGCGCGAGGGCTGGGGCTGCCGCCCGGCTTCTTCGCCGACAAGACCGCCGACGGCCCGAACGCGCTTCGCGCGATCAACTACCCGGCCCGGGATGTCGCACCGCTGCCCGGGCAGCTGCGGGCGGGCGCGCACACCGACTACGGCACGGTGACGATCCTGCGGCAGGACGCGGTAGGCGGCCTGGAGGTGCTCGATCGCGCGGGCCGATGGACGGGCGTGGAATCCGTGCCCGGCGCGCTCGTGATCAACATCGGCGACCTGATGGCGCGCTGGACCAACGACCGGTGGCAATCTACTTTGCACCGGGTCGTCGATCCGGCTGACCCCGATCCCTCGGCGGCGACGGCACGCAGGCAGAGCATGCCGTACTTCCAGAACGCCAACTGGTCCGCGGCGATCTCCTGCCTGCCGACCTGCCTCGAGCCAGGCGAACAACCCCGCTACGAACCCGTGCTCGCCGGGCCGCACCTGATGAGCAAGTTCCGCAGATCCGTCACCTTCCCAGGAAGCGCATGATCGCCGCCGCCAGCGCCCTGGCTATCTCCTTCTGGAAGGTGGCGGAAGTCAGCAGGGCGGCGTCGGTAGCGTTCCGCATGTTCCCGCATTCGACGAGGACCTTGGGAACGGTCGTGAGGTTGAGCCCGGCCAGGTCGTCGCGGTAGGCGATTGCGTGCGCGCCGTCGTACGTGCTGACCGGCATGGTCGTCATCGACAGGAACGCCGACCGGACGTCGCGGCCGAAACGCTCGGACGAGCCGATCACCTTGTCGTTCGGCCCGTCCGCGACTGGTTCCAGGACGGTGAACCCGCGTCCTGACGCAGGGCCGCCGTCGGCGTGGATATCGATGGCCACGTTGGCGTGGGCGCGGTTGATGATCTGAGCGCGGGTATTCACGCACGGTCCCACGCCGGTGTTGCTGGTCCGCGTCATCACCACGCGCGCGCCCTCACGCTGAAGGTCATGTCGCAGGTCGGTCGCGACGTTGAAATTGAACTGGGCCTCCGTGTACCCGCCGTCGGTCTCGGTGCCGCCCGTATCACAGGTCTCCCATTCGCGGCCGTTCCAGATCAGGCGGTTGAGATAGGACGGATCATCAGCGTTGCGGCCGTTGTGCCCGGGGTCGATCCCGACGATGATCCCCGCCAGCGGCTTGGCGGACGCGGCTGCCGCGGCCCGGCCGCTGCTCGCAGCCAAGGCGGCCGCCAGCAGGACCGCGACGGCCGCGATCAGAATCAGTCTCACGTAGCTGGGCCGAATCATCAAGGAGCAATAGTGCCAGGATTCTCCCGCGGCCGGTGGGAGGTCATCGGGGTCGGGTAACTTGGCTGGCGACCGATGACCCGGGAGAGGCGGGACCTAACCGTGACGCCGGACGCCAGGCCCGTTACCGTCCGTAAGGCGATGGTGGTCGTCCTCGCTGTCCTCGCGTTCGTTTCCGCGTGTGCGGGGCACTCGCTGAGCGCGGCGGCGACGGCGGCGCAGCGCGGGGTGCCGAGCGATCCGGCAGCGGCGGCCAGTTCTCCCCGCGCAGTTACAGGCATCGGCTCGGCAGGCGCCTACCAGGTCGGCCATCGGCAGATGACGTTCTTCGAGCCTGCGCACACCGGCCCGACCGGCCAGTTCCTGGGCCAGCGGGCGCTCGTGGTCGTGATCTGGTATCCGCTGGCCCGGCGGCCAGCCGGGTCGCCGGCGGCCCATGGTCCGTTCCCGCTGCTGGTGTTCGCCCCGGGGTTCATGCAGTGCGGCGCCCCGTACGACGACCTGCTGCGGGCCTGGGCCGGCGCCGGGTACGTGGTGGCGGTGGTGAACTTCCCGCGGACCGACTGCAGTGTCGGGGCCGCCGCGTACGAGCCGGACCTGGTCAACCAGCCGGAGGACATGTCGTACGCACTCAGCAGGCTGCTGGCCCTGAGCGCCGCGCCCCATGACGTGTTGTCCGGCCTGCTGAACCCGCGCGAGGTCGCCGCCGCCGGCCAGTCCGATGGCGGGGACACCGTCGCGGCCCTCGCGGCCGATACGTGCTGCACCGATCACCGGCTGAGGGCCGTGGCCGTGCTCTCGGGGCAGGAGTGGCCGACCATGCCGGGACGGTACTTCGGCAACCCGGCGCCGCCGGTGCTGTTCGTCCAGGGCACCGCGGACACGATCAACCTGCCCTGGACCAGCCTGCAGTTGTATCGCGCGGATCAGGCCACGGCCAGGTACTACCTCGACCTGTTCGGCGCGAACCACATGATCCCGTACATGGGCACCAACCCGGTGGAGCGGCTGGTGGCCCGCGTGACCCTGGCCTTCTTCGACCGTTACGTGCTCGGCCAGGCCAGGGCCCTGGCCACGATGACCCGAGAGGGCAACGTCAGCGGTACCGCCGCCCTGGTCAGCGGCGGGCAGCTGCCGCCATGATCCCCGGCCGGGTGCTTGGATGGGCGCATGACAACGGAACGGGAGACGTACGTAGTCAGCGCCAGCCGGGAGATCGCGGCCGAGCCTGAGCAGATCTTCGAGCTGATCGCCGATCCGGCCCAGCAGCCGCGCTGGGACGGCAACGACAACCTGGCCTCGGCAGCGGCCGGGCAGCGCGTGCGCCGCACGGGGGACGTATTCACGATGGCGCTCACCCACGGCGGCATCAGGGAGAACCACGTGGTCGAGTTCGACGAGGGGCGCCTGATGGCCTGGCGGCCTTCCGAGCCGGGGCGGGAGCCGCCCGGGCACCTGTGGCGATGGGAACTCGAGCCGATCGCCGCGTCCCGCACGAAGGTCACCCACACGTACGACTGGACCGAGTTGACCGACGAGAACCGGTTCAAGCGAGCCCGGGCGACCACGCCCGACAAGCTGCAGGCCTCGCTCGACCGGCTCGCCGCCCTGGCCGAGGGAGCCTGAGGGACGTGGATCCGGCGGCCGGACCGCTTCCCGATCCCGCGCTGATCGTGCTGGTCGGGCCGTCCGGATCGGGAAAGTCGTTCTGGGCCGCGGAGCATTACCGCGCGGCTGAGGTGGTCTCGTCCGACCGGCTGCGCGCGGTCGTGGGCAGCGGCGAGCACGACCTGGACGCGTCGGCCGACGCCTTTGCCCTGCTCGATCAGATCGTGGCGGCCCGGCTTCGCCGCGGCCTGACCGCGGTGGTGGACACCCTCGGCCTCGACCCGGCGCGGCGCCTGGGCTACCTGGAGCTGGCCCGGAACAACCACATGCCCGCCGTCGCGGTGCTCTTCGACACCGATGCCGCGGAGTGCCGACGCCGCAACCGCGCCCGCGACCCGGTAGGCGGGTCGGTGCCCGCGCCCGCGCTCGAGGGCCAGCTGCGGCGGATGCGCGCCACGACGACGGAGATCCGCGGCGAGGGCTGGGACCTGGTGGCGACCGCCCGGTGGGCTCAGCCGGAGGCCGGCCACTCCCCCGGCGCGCGGGCGGCCGCCAGGGAGCAGCGGCGGCGGCCGGTCCGCCTGGGCTTGGTCCTTCAGCTGTCCCGGTTTACCTGGGACGAGGATCCGGAAGGCCCGGCGCACTGGCTCGCCGCCGTGGCCCGCGCGGCAGCCGAGGCTGGCCTGCAGGGAATAGCGCTGATGGATCACCTGATCCAGATCCCTCAGGTCGGCCGGGCCTGGGAGCCGATCCCCGAGCCGTGGGTGACGCTGGGGATGCTGGCGGGCCTGGAACCGGGTCTCCGGCTGGGCACGCTGGTAACACCGATCACGTTCCGCGCACCGGGGATCCTCGCCAAGACGGTCGCCACGCTGGACGCCCTGAGCGGAGGGCGAGCATTCTGCGGCATCGGGGCGGGCTGGTGGGCGCGCGAGCACGAGGGGTTCGGCCTGCCCTTCCCGCCCGCCCGGATCCGGCTGGACGAGCTGGAGTCGGCCATCGAGACGCTGCGCGCCCTGTGGCAGCCCGGCACCAGGGAATACCGGAGCCAGCGGGTCTGGCTGCCGGAAACCACCTGCTACCCGCGGCCGGTGGCGCCGATCCCGATCATCGTCGGCGGGGGCGGCGAGAAGCGCACGCTGGCCATTGCCGCCAGGCTCGGCGACGGCTGCAACCTGCCCTCGGACCTCGACACGCTGGACCGCAAGCTCGCCATCTTCCGCGAGCACTGCGTGGCGGCCGGGCGCGACCCGGAGCAGGCCGAGGTCACCGTGCTCGACGTCCCGGTCATCGGCCGGGACCGGGATGATGCCGCGTCGATCGTGGAGCGGCTGCGCGGCCGGACGTCCGCCGCCGCCTTCGCCCGGAGCCACCACGCCGGATCGGCCGACGAGCACATCGGCCGCTACCGGCTGCTGGCCGATCGCGGCGTCACGACGGTATTCGTCTCCCTCCCCGATCTGACCGGGCCGCAGGACGTGCTCCGGCTCGCTCCCGTGGCCGCCGCCTTCGCCTGAGCACCGAGCGGCGTGTCGACATGGTTCGGCCTCACCCTTGTCTATGCTGCCTGAACGGCTCACTGTTTAGGCAGGGAGGGTCAGATGGCCAGTAGACGGCGCGGATCCCTCGAACCGGGCGGTGCGCTCGAGGGCGCGGGTGAACGTCGGGCCAATCCGGCTCGGGCACGCCGGGCGCCCCGGGCGCGGTCGGCGCCGGCCGACTGGCGCCTGGCGCTAGTGACGCTCGGGTTCGCGGCGTTCGGCGCTGGATTGATCTTGATTTTGGATGGCGCCACCGCGCGCAGCCGGGTTTTCACGAGTACACCGGAGTTCAAGGTCTGGGCCACGCTGACCATCGCCCTGATCGCGGCGCTGCCGACGGTCTGGCGCGCGGGGATCGATCTGCTCCGCCGGCTGGGGCGGAACCCGCGCCGCGTGCTGCGGGCGGAGGCGGTGCCGGCCGTCATCGGCGTCGTCGTGGTGGTCATGGCCGCCGTCCTGTCGGGACAGTACGCGCGAGGCAGCGCCGAGCCGTACTACGGCGGGACCGTGCGCATCGCCGTGGTCTACGTGCTGGCGGTCACGGCGGCCGTTCCGCCGTTGATGGCCATGTGGGAGTGCTACCGCCAGCTGACCCATGACCGCACCGCCGGGCGGGACGGCGTGGCGGGCGTGAACCACCTGCTCCTGCTCAGGGAGTGCCTGCTCTCCGCGCTCACGACGGTGGGCCTGCTGGTCAGCGCCGGGGTGCTCTTGACGGGCGCGCAGCGGCAGGCGGTCCTGGCCGATGCCAAGTTCTCGGCCCCTTACCCATCGGCCTACGTGCTGATCTGGGGCCTGGCCTTCAGCGCGCTGCTGGTGGTCAACTTCCTGCCCGCGTTCCGCCGCCTGAGCCGGCTGGCCAACGCGACCATCGACGCGATGCTGCCCGTACTGCCCCCGGGGGCGGACGGATGGCAGAACCGGCTGCAGGAGCGTACCGATCTCGCGGGCCTCCTGCAGGTCACTAGCGGCGCCAAGGATGTGCTGACCTCCGCGGTCCTCGTGGCCGGGCCGCTGATCAGCAGCGCGTTCTCGATGTTCCTGCCCGGTCCGCCGAGCTGATTGCGGCCCGCCTTGATACGGACTCTCGCGATCGAGAACTACCGGTCACTGCGCCGGGTGATTGTGCCGCTGGCGTCGTTGAACGTGGTGACCGGGGCGAACGGGAGCGGCAAATCGAGCCTGTACCGGGCGTTGCGCCTGCTCGCCGGCAGCGCGCGCAACGGAGCGGTCGCGGCGCTGGCCCGGGAGGGCGGGCTCCCGTCCACCCTGTGGGCGGGCCCGGAGAAGATCGGGTCGTCCGTCCGGGAGGGCCGCTACCGGGTGCAGGGAACCGTCCGGGGCCAGCCGGTCGGCCTGCGGCTGGGCTTCGGCGCGGACGACTTCAGCTATGCCATCGACTTCGGGCTACCGCCGCCCAGCCAGACGACGGCGTTCGCCCTGGACCCCGAGATCAAGCGGGAGTGCGTGTGGCACGGCCCGGTGCTGCGCCCTTCGGCGCTGCTGTGCGACCGAGACCACGGCATCGTGCGGCTGCGCGGCGGCGACGGCGGCTGGGGTGCGCCGGAGCCCGTCAGCGGCTACGACAGCATGCTGAGCGAGTTCGCCGACCCGCAGCGGGCGCCCGAGATACTGGCCCTGCGCGAGCGGATCCGCTCCTGGCGGTTCTACGACTACTTCCGGACCGACGCTGTGGCCCCGGCTCGGCGCAGTTCGATCGCGACTCGCACCCCCGTACTTGACCACGACGGGGCGGACGTGGCCTCGGCGCTGCAGACCATCTGCGAGGTGGGAAACGCCGCGGCCCTTGAGGTGGCCGTCGACCTGGCCTTCCCGGGCAGCCGGATCAGCCTCGAATGGGACAGCGGTGGCCGCATCGACCTGCGCCTGCACCAGCATGGGCTGCTCCGTCCGCTCGGCGTGGCGGAGTTGTCGGACGGCACGCTGCGCTACCTGCTGTGGGTCGCGGCGCTGCTCACGCCCCGCCCGCCCGGCCTGCTCGTGCTCAACGAGCCCGAGACCAGCTTGCACTCCGACCTGCTGGCGCCCCTCGCGCAGCTGATCAGCATGGCCGCAGACCACTCGCAGATCATCGTGGTGTCGCATGCCCGCGCCCTGGTGGACGCCCTCGGGCGCGCCGCCAGACACGGGGGCGCGGAGCTGAGCGCGATCGAGCTGGAGAAGGAGTTCGGCGAGACGCGCGTGGTGGGTCAGGAGATGCTCGACCAGCCGGCCTGGCACTGGCCCAAGCGGTTACGTGGCGGCGGCGCCCGGGGTACTCGTCCTGCGTGACCGGCTGACGGTGACCGCGTACGCGATGACCAGGGCGGCGAGTAGCAGCCAGCCGGTAACCAGGGCGGGTGCGGGCGCTGAGACCAGCAGGCGGGGAGTCGGCATGGTGGCGAAACAGGCGATCGTCGAGAGGGCCGCCACCAGGCGGAGGGTCCATGCCTGGGCTACCACCGCCAGGAAGACGAACGCCCACGCGTAGTACCAGGGCCAGATGACCGGCCCGAGCAGCACGAAGGCGAAGATGCTCCAGCCGAGGGCGCGCACGGGCTCAGGCTCGGGCTCGGACTGGGGCTTGGGCTCCGGGCCCGGTGGCCGGATGAGCAGGCGGAGCGAGACGGCGGCGGCGATGGCCAGCCCGATGGCCCTCGAACCGCGGACGAACGCGCCGGGGCCGCCGTGGTAGCCCGCCGCATGGGCGAGGTGGGCGAGGGCCAGCCCGATCGCCGTGACGGGATCAAGCCACGAGACGACCGTGCCGGCGCCGAGCAGGGCGCCGACCCAGCGCCAGCTCAGGTCCACGGCGGCACCGATCGCGGCCATCACCGCCAGGGTGAAGCCGACGGACACGAGGGTCTTGGCCAGCTTCCGCTTCCGGTCTTGCCCCTGTCCCCACCAGGCCCAGCCGATGAAGAGGGTGGCCAGGAGCGCGGGGGCCTTCACTTCCGCGGCCAGGGCGCAGCAGGCGAGCCCGACCAGCGGGTGCCGACGGGCGGCCAGGACGCAGCCCAGGACGAGAAGCCCCAGCATCAGCGCGTCGTTGTGCGCCCCGCCGAGCAGGACCAGCAGCACCAGGGGATTCAGGACCGCCACGGCGAAGGCTCTGGTGTCGTCGCGGCCGACGGCGCGGGCGAGGGCGGGGACCCCCCAGGCCACCAGCGCCAGTCCGATCACGGCGACGGCGCGGAAACCCGCGACCGCCCAGACGACGCGGTGCCCGGACAGTTGCACCACCCAGCCCGACAGGCGTTCCCACGCCGGGCCGTACGGGGCCGTCGCGTGCCGCCACAGCGGGTCCACCAGGGTGAGGAACGGGCCGCCGCCGAGCACGCTCGGGCCATGCAGGTAGGGGTTCAGGCCCCGGGACACCATCTGGCCCTGGGCGGCGTAGCTGTAGACGTCCCGGCTGAACAGCGGCGGTGCCAGCAGGAGGGGGGCAGCCCAGGCCACCATGACCACAAGCAGCTGCCTCAGGGGCATCCCGGAACCGGCCCGGGTGGCCCGGATCGTCTCGAACCAGGCTCCGAGCAGCAGGGCGAGGCCCAGGTACACCAGCATGATCCCGAGGAACTGGCTCGTGCTCTCCGGGCGCCCGGCTGGAACGGCGGGTGACGTCCAGAACCACGACGAGGCACCCGGGGCGACGAACGGCGATCCGGGCCGCAGCACGCCGAGCAGGACGCAACACGATCCGGCTGCGCCGGCGGCGCCCAGCAGGAGCAGGCGCACGCCCTCACCGCGGGCCACGCCCCGGGCCGGCCCTGCCCCTGGCCCGCCGCGTGGCCGCCTCGAGAGGGTCGCTGTCCTGGGATGAGACGGCGTCGGCTCTGGCTGCGACGTCTCCATATCCGCCCATGCTAGGCCCGGGCCGGGACCGTCGGGTGTCACCACGATGCGCTGGTCCAGCGCGGGATCTGGCGAGGGCCTGGCCTTAATGGCACGATGTCGGCATGGCCGGAGCGGGCGGCCCCTAACCGGCTGAGCGGCCGGCGAACCGCCTGAGCTGCCGGCGACGGCTCCGGTCGGCCAAGGGAGGGTCCATGACCAGCAACGAACCTGTTCACACCGAGTCCGAGACGCACGGGTGGACGATCGACGTACCCAATCACCCCACCCGCCAAGATTCTCCCGAGTACGTGGCGGCGCGCCAGAAAATGAACGAGATCGCGGGCCAGGCCACGGGGCTGATCTACGGGCCCGGACCGTTCCAGGACCATCACGGTGGTGCGCTGTGGCTTCAGGACGCCCAGGGCTGGTTCATGGTCCGCAACCTCGCCGGGATCGAATGGTCGGCGCAGTTCTGTGCCGACCCCGCCAAGGTCGACCTGCTGCGGCAGAACGCCAAGCGGCTCTATGACCTGGTCGCGCCGCAGCTCACGCAGCAGCTCGACCCAGATGGCCTGCTGGAGACGCCCATCCAGGACGCCGCCGGGGTCGCGAAATGGACTGACTCGATCTTCAACGCGGGGGTGCCGCTGCATCCCAACTTCCACACGGGCGTACTGCCCACGACCGGTGCCTCGGGCTCCGGCGCGTCCGGCTCCGGCGCGTCCGGCTCCGGCGCGTCCGGCTCCGGCGCGTCGGCAGACCCGCAGTCGGCCGCTGCGCCCGATCTCGGCGCTCCGGCTGACCCCCAGCCGGCCGCTGCGCCTAGCCCCGGCGCTCCGGCGGACCCCCAGCCGGCCGGGGTGCACAACTACCCGACACCCGTCGTTGACATCCAGCTATTCAAGTACGACGACTTCCAGCTGTGGGTCACCGACGAACAGGGCAACCCCGCCGCGGTCGCACCCGTAGCCCAGCGCGGCAGCGGCAACGCACAGGTCCATGTGCTCTACGCCACGCCAGGGTCGCAGCTAGCCCAGCAGAAGCAGGCGGCCGAGCAAGCCAGCAGCCCGCTCATCCTCGGACCAGATCATCCGCTGTCAACACAGGCCTTCCAGAACCAGTAGGCCAGGCGTCGGCTGACCCGCGGACCTGCTCACCGTGGCGGAACGGCACCAATACGTCGTCTATAAGCAGGTCGGCCCAGCCGAATCGGGAGTGCCACCAGGGGCGCCGTGGTCACTGTGAAACTAGCTGATGGGGGCTCTACCCTGCGAAGACACGTCGCTAGATGGGGTTACGCTGGCTGGTGGGCGGACTTGCGGGTGCTGCGGTCGGCCGGGGAGGGCGGGGCATGCAAGCGCATGAGCACTATGGGCGGAA
>Ga0187819_10000298_pt1 | contig 24252 bp, 20 predicted proteins | sample NC_wetland_sal_i_15_FD_132411 | JGI IMG/M metagenome (GOLD analysis project Ga0187819, IMG submission 132411) | Wetland sediment microbial communities from Neuse River Estuary, North Carolina, USA - SO4_4 | ecosystem: Environmental > Aquatic > Freshwater > Wetlands > Sediment | place: USA...
AATTTGACGGAAGAAAGCCGCGATCGAATCCGCGAGTGGATTTCCGAGGAAGTCGCGGCGAGCGAATCCCGCTGGGGCAAAGCCGGGGTGCCCCGCGAAACGCCACCGCCCCCGTCGACACCGATTGATCAAGCACCAGCGCCGGATATGGTCTCCTCGGCGGCCGAAAATCCTTCGCTCGCCGCCGACGAACCCGTCTCGCAAGCCCTCCCACAACCGATCCCGCAACAAATCCGGGAGTGCTCCGAACTGGCCGAGACCGCGGAAACCTCCCCTCGGACTCCCGATCGCCGTCTTCGCCCGCGCCGCCGCGTCAAATCCCTGGCCTATATCCGGCTAGGCGATTCGAATGGCGGCATCATCACCAACCTGAGCGAAGAGGGGCTGCGCGTGCAGGCGGCTGTCGCTCTCGCAGGCGGCCCTATTCCGCTCATGCGTTTCCAGTCGCCGCTATCCGGCGATCGCATCGAGGTGGGCGGAAAAGTGGCATGGATCTCGGATTCGGGGCTGGAGGCGGGGATTCAGTTTATCGAGCTGCCCGAAGAAGAACGCGCGGATTTGAGGGGCTGGGTCGCCTCGGAGCCTCCTTCGATTGAAATCCGTCCCGTGAAAGAGAACGCAGGCGAGACGCGCAACGTGCCCCGCGAATCGTCAAAGGTCCAGGAGCCGAGCAGCGTGCTCGGGGAATCTGTAGCCCCGGATCGAGGTGTTTGCTTCCAGCCGCCGGTTGCTGCCGGCCCATCTCCTGCAATTTATCCGGCGCCATTAATGGCCGCGAAAGCGGAAACCCCGCTCCCTGCCTCCTCTGCCCGCCCGATTTTTGCAGACCCTACCGAGGCGAGGCCGCGTCGGTGGAAGGCGCGCCGCCGGATGAATTCGGCCATGCAGCGGCGCACCTGGCAAGTGATTGCCGCCGTTCTGGCGATTGCGGCGGCCATATCGTTTTTCGTAGGCTGGAATACCGCGCGCCGGGACGTCCGCAACGACGCGCCCGCGATCACCGGAATAAAAAATGCAGCGGCCAGCGAGCCAACCGCGAGCGTTCCGCCTTCTCCCGCAGGCCCAATCTCGCGCCCGTCCAGCGATGGAGCCGAAAATGCGCGCGTGCAGGGCCGCCCAGCGGCGCCTGCCCGCGCGCCAGGCGGGAATGGTGTCGCGACTTTCGCGGCGAGGAACGCAGCACCCGAAAGCAAAGCGCCTCTGCGCGCTTTCTCTCCACTGAAATATGCCGCTGCTCCGAGCCAGGGAAGCAGCGTCGCGCAGCAAGCGCAATCCGGCCCGGCGCCTGCGCCCACGGAAACGGAAATCCCGGAGATTCCTCCGGGGGAAGTTTCCATCAGTTTCCTTCCCTTCCCGTCGGTCCGCGTGCCGGCCGAGCTGCGGTCGCAAGCCGCCAGAGTCGGAACCGGCCTCCGGATCGGCCAGGTGATTTCGCGCGTCACGCCTGTCTATCCGGAGGAGATGCGCAGGCAACGCATCGAAGGAACCGTCAAGCTCCGCGCGAATATTCGAAAGGACGGAACAGTTCAGAGTGTGTCGCTTCTCAGCGGCCCGGAATCGCTCGCCCCTCCCGCCATCAAGGCCCTTCTCGAGTGGCGTTACAAGCCGACTATGCTCGGCTCGCAACAAATCGAAACCGTCGACGACATCACTTTCGTATTCCGGCTCGAGAATCCCGCGGACAATTCGAATTAAGCCCGCCGTTTCCGCGGACGAATCCGAATTCCAGCTTGATGACGCGCAATTCTACTTCTGGGGCAGGGCGCCGTGGCCGTTGCCATTCGAAGCATGAACGGCAACGGGTGCCGGCAGCAGATTCAAATTCTCCACGGGGACCATTCGCGCGTCCGCGCACCGTTCGGCAGCAACGCGTTCCGCAGCCACCGCCGCTTCCTGGATTCTGCGCGCGGCTGATTCTCCCGACCTCGTGGAGAGCAATGTCCGGAACGCATCCCGCGAATCCTCTTCCAGCAGGCGCAGGATTTTTGTTTTCAGGTGCGAGAAGACCGTCCGCGCGTCGGTGGAAGCGTCCACGGTCTCGAAATGGAATTCTTCGCTGAGGCGGTCGAACTCGGCCAGCATGGCCGCCTGGTAATTGCAGAAGCTGTCGAACATGTCGTGGGCCGGATAAAGGTCCATCCCGGATTCCCAGTAATCGAAGCCGCGCGAAAACACCACGCGAGGCACAAGCTGCTCGATCCCCAGCCGCAAATAAAAGACCGCGTCCGGCTTCAGCGCCACGCTGAAGATGCTGCGAATCCACAGCGGGTCCATGCCGCGGACGATCGCGCGCGCCATCAGCGAATAAATGTAACGATCCGTCAGCACGATGAATCCGGCGCGCAGGGCCGGCACGATTTCATTTTCCAGGCGGTCCACGAAATCCGTGGCGTAGAAGAGCGATTGCGTCACCCGCCCCAGATTATTGCCCTCCTTGGCGCGGCGGATTCCGTCGCCCGCCAGGAGCGAGCGCGTCATGCCGGTATCGAGAACGGCGTGGCCCAATTCTTCGAGCCAGGGCTTCAGCAGATCGATCTGCGTGGTGCGCCCCACGCCGTCCGTGCCCTCGATCACGATCAGTTTTCCGGCCAGGTCCGAAAGCCTCATGCCGGGAAGCAGTTTTCCGTACGTCTCTCTCATGGCTGGACCCTCACTTCCTTGGCGGCCGCCAGATGCGATTTGACGATCTGGCGGACGCTGGCTTGCTGAATTTCGATGGGCAGCGTGGCGTCAATCACCGTCAGGCCGAATTCTGGGATCATTTTTTCGTATTCGTCGAGGATGCGGCCCTGGAAGAGGCGGAAACTTTCTTCGGGGTTGTCGCTCAGCCCCAGATCCATGCCGGCTTCGTAGAATTTGAAGCCGTCGCGCGCATCGATCAGCCTGCCGATGGCGGTTTCAAGCGGCACGCGGAAATAGAAAGCCACCGTGGGCTGCACCGCGAAGCCGTAGAGATCGCGAACCCATTCGCGGTCCATCCCGCGAGCCACGTCGCGCGCAAACGCCGTATAAATGTACCGGTCGCAGAGCACCACCGCTCCCGCCTTCAGCAGCGGCAGGATGCTGCGCTCCGTGCGGTCGGCGAAATCCGTCGAGTGGATCAGCGAAAAAGTCGCTGGCGTCAGCAGCTTCTTCTTTTTACCGAGCTTGGTGGTGTCTTTCACGAGCGCGGAGGAATTCCACTCGCTGAAGACCACGCCGTAACCCCGCGATTCCAGCCACTTGTGCAGAAGGCTCAGCTGCGTCGATTTCCCCGACCCATCGATTCCCTCCACCACGAAAAGCCTGCCCGGAAAGTGATGCTCCCCATACTGCCGCACCATCGAAACCGCCGGCTGAATCGGTGCGAAAACTTCGAACGGCCCGATCCGCACGCCTGAAGTGATCCCCATTGCGTTCCTGTCCGCGAAGACCCCGCCTGCGTGCAATCAATAACTCAGCCCTGCGAGCCCCGCGAAATTTGAGTTTGATTCGCCGCTCACCGGCCTCTGAGCTCCGGTCGGCGACCTCATAAAATCCGCCAGGCAGCCGCAAATGTCAGCAGGAATCGCGGATGCGTGTATCGAATTGGAGACTCCCTCGCCGATGGAATCCATTTGCACAATCGAGAGCCGATTGACTGGCACGAAAAATGCCCGCGCTTGCCAAGACACATTCCCCGTCTTCGCGTACCATGAGACGGGAGGCTGAGTGATTGTCAGGGCGCTTTTCTTTGCGGGCTTGATTCTTGCAGCAACCGGGCTTCTCTCACCCCCGCTGGCGCTCCTGGCCGGTTTGATCTACGGCTTCAGCTTCACGCATCCATTTCAAGCCCAGACCCGAAAAATCACCAACTACCTGCTTCAGGCTTCCGTGGTGGCGCTCGGTTTCGGCATGAACCTGCACGAAGTGGTCCGCGCGGGGCGTTCCGGATTCTTGTATACGGCCATCGGAATTACCACGGCGATGTTGCTCGGTTTCTTCCTGGGGCGCATGCTCGAGGTCGGCAGGAAGGTATCGTTTCTCATCACCGTCGGCACGGCCATCTGCGGCGGCAGCGCCATCGCGGCCATGGCCCCGATCACGCATGCGAATGACGAAGAGATAGCGATCTCCCTGGGCACCGTGTTTGTCCTGAATTCGATCGCGCTGCTCTTATTTCCTTTCATCGGATACGGATTGCACCTCAGCCAATCGCAGTTCGGACTTTGGGCCGCGCTCGCCATTCACGATACAAGCTCGGTCGTCGGCGCCGCCGCCAAATACGGAAACGAAGCGCTGGCGATCGGCACCACCGTAAAATTGGCGCGCGCTTTGTGGATCGTTCCGCTCGCGCTCCTCACCGCTTATGCCATGAAGAGCAGGGTGCGCATTCGATGGCCCTGGTTCATTTTGTTCTTCTGCCTGGCCGCCGTCGCAAACACATACGTGCCGCTCTTTGCGCCCGCATATCCGCTCCTGAGCCGTCTCGGCAAGCTCGGTTTGACAGCCACTCTCTTCTTGATCGGCACAGGCTTATCGAAAGAGACGCTCAGACGGGTGGGCACACGCCCGCTCGTTCAGGGCGTGCTGCTGTGGGCTCTCGTGGCGATTGCGTCATTGCTCGCCATCGGGGCAGGACTGATAGCGATTTGACCAGCGCGCGCGGAAATTACCGTCGGCTGCGGCCGCTCATCTCAGCAAGTACTTGAAAAAGTTCGCTTCGCGTGTCCAGGCGTCCGCGGCCGCTTCCGGGCGGTAGCCATCCTTGTTATTCGGATTCGCAAAACCGTGCCCCGCGCCCGGATACTCCTTCACGTCGAAGACGCGGTTCACGCTCGCCATGGCCTTCTTGAAGGCGTCCACGTCCGCGACGGTGATGCCGTGATCATCCTCGCCAAAATTTCCCATCACGGGCATGGCGATCACCTGAATATCGTTCGGATCCGTGGGCAGCGCGCCGTAATTCACCACGCAGGCGCGCAGTTTCGGCTCGTGAATCGCCAGTTGAATCGAAAATCCCCCTCCCATACACCATCCGATCGACCCGATGCGATCCGGCTTCACGTCCTTGCGCGCCGCCAGATAGTCGAATGCCGCCTTCAAATCCGAGACGCCGCGGTCCTGAGGCAGGCCGCGCATCAATTCATGCGCCCCGTTCGCATCCGACGCGATCTTTCCCCGGTAAAGGTCCACGGCCAGCGCGACGAAACCCAGTTCCGCAAATTTCACCGTTTGCTCTTTCACCCAATCGTTCAGCCCCCACCATTCGTGGATCACGATCACGGCCCCGTGCGGCCCCGGCGTATCCGGGGTGGCCAGAAAGCCGCTCACCGTCTCATTGCCATTCTTGAATTCCACCATCTCCGTCTTCGGCGCGCCCGCGCGAGCCACAAACGCGGCCGCCAACAGCCCCAGCACTATCATTCCTGAAAAAAATCGCAGCGCTACCTTCATGCATGAACCTCCGTAAAATTTCGCCTCGTTATTTTAGTCCGGTGCCCCGCCGTCCGCCAGCTAAGAAGCCCGCTCCACCTGCACGGCCGTGCCGTAGGCCAGCACTTCCGTGACGCCCTGCATCACTTCTGTCGCGTCGTAGCGCACGCCGATGACGGCATTCGCGCCGTGCTCGGCGGCGTGCTCCATCATCAGCTCCAGTGCCTCTTCCCGAGTCTTCTCGCACATTTCCTCGAAGAGCGTGATGTTGCCGCCGACAATCGTCTCAAGCGACGCCCCAATCGTCCCTAGAATGCTGCGCGAACGCACCGTCACTCCGCGGACCAGCCCCAGCGTCCTCACCACGCGGTAGCCGGGCAGCTCAAACGCGGTCGTAACCATGCCGGGATTCACACCTACACCCATGCTTCTGTCTCCTTCGCTGGCGTCGTCGGCGCCGCTTGCTTTCTCGCTTGGCGCACAACGGCGGGCAATTCCACGCTCGAGCGATTCTCTATCATCCCGCCCAAAAAGACAAAGATTCTCACCAGCCGTGGAAACGCGAAGGTATGCTTGTTGCGTCAAAGCATGAGGCAAATCTATCTCGAGCTGCCAGGAGAGTCCCGCGCGCGCGCCTCAGGCGCCGGAGGTACAGCAATCATGAATCGCAAGAAGTGGCTCGCAGCCGCGCTGGCCGTCATCCCGGCCGCCTTACTGTATTTCTCGCCGGCGGGCCTCGTTCCCGGCCTGCGCGCCGATGCGCCTGGCAATGCACGCCACGAAATCGCTCGCCTCGCCGAGCTCATGCAATGGCGGCCCGGCACAATCGTTGCCGATATCGGCGCCGGTGACGGCGCCTACACCTTCGTCGCCGCGGAAAAAGTCGGCGCCACCGGCCGCGTCTACGCCACGGAAATCGACCCCGAAAAGCTGAAAACCCTGCGCTCCGAAGTTGCGAGAAGGAGACTCTCGAATGTCCTGGTCGTCGAAGGCGCCGCCGACGATACCAGCCTCCCGTCGAATTGCTGCGACGCCATCTTTCTCCGCCACGTCTACCACCACATCACGCAGCCCCGTGACTTCGACAAAAATCTCCTCCGCTCGCTCAAGGCCGGCGCCCGCCTCGCCATCATCGATTTCCCGCCCGATCCGAGCCTGCCGCCCGTCGAAGGCGTCCCCAAGAATCGCGGCGGCCACGGCATCCCCGAAAAAATAATGGTCGAAGAACTGACCGCCGCCGGTCTCCAAGTGGAAAAAGCAATCGACGATTGGTCCGCCCGCGATTATTGCGTCATCTTCGTCAAGCGCACCCAATAGAGGGAAGCCCTGGCTGACATCCAAGGGATGCTCAGCTCGAAGCAGGCTTGTTCTTTCGGAAGTGCAGCAGCTTTTCCACCTCCGCAATCACCACGCCCGCCTCATCCTTCACCTCCACCAGGAACGTCCGCTCGATCTTCCCTTCCGTCTCGAGCGCCCGCTTAATCTCCCCAATCTGCTCGTCCGAAAGCCGGAAACTCGCCGAAACCGCGCCCCGTCCCGGCTTCTTGAACCGGATGCTCGCCGATTTGTCCCACACGATATAATCCCGCCCCAGATTCTCGATCAACATCACCATGAAAAACGGATCGGTCATCGAATACAGCGACCCTCCGTAATGCGTCCCCACGTAGTTCCGGTTCCACCACCGCAGCTTCATCTCCACATCAATCTCTTTCCAGTCCGCCGCGAGCCGCTTCACGCGAATCCCCGCCCCCAAAAACGGCGGATAGAGATTCAGTCTCATCCGCATATTTCGCTTCAGACCCTTTTTCACGCTAAGCCCCCGCTCGCTCGACCGTCTCCGGCGCCACTCATGCTGCCACATCGTATGTCGGCCCGAAAGTTGTGATGTTCCCCGTTCAAGCCGTCCATCCGCAATTCGCACACGGAGCACGCGGACGGTCCGCGCACTGCGGTACTATCAATTCATGAGGTCCGCGAATCTCCCTTTTTCACCGCGGGCGGCGGCGTCCATTGACTGACGAAGCACCAAGAATTCTCGATCTCTCCTCCCTGACCTTCGAACAATTCGTCGAGTTCTTCTTCGCTCGCGTCCCCGTCCCCGATGACCGGCAATACGACTACTTCATGCAGGACCTCTCCGGACAAAAATTCGACGAGGCCGAGCCCTCCGCTCCCTCCGTCATCGTCGACCACATGACCAGGCTCTTCACGGAGTTCGGCCGCATCGCCCCCAGGTATTCCCTCGCGCAACTCGATCAGGGCGTCTGGGGCATTCTCGGCGCGAATCTCCGCCTGCACGAACTCCTATGGGATTGCTCCATCCCGCAGGAGCTGCGAATTCAATGCATTCGCTCCATGTACTCGGTGTTTGCAGATTTTGTCGCCGCTTCGGAAGTCGGAGAAAAGGAAAACGGCTTCTACATGTGGTGGGACCTGATTCTTCATACGTTCTGGGTCGATCAGACCTACGAGCGCAAGCTCCCCTCTGACAACTATGAACTTCTCGCCGAAGACGCCCGCAACCTTCTTGACGCCATGTTCGAAACTCTGGTGAAGGTCCTCCAAGTGGATGACGAGAGAGCAAAATCAAGCGCCCTCCACGGCCTCGGACACCTCCAACACCCCGGCGTTCGCGCCGTCGTACAAGCTTACATCGACGCCCAGCCGCCCGGCCTGGCTCCCGACACCCTCAAATGGCTCGAGGGCTGCCGCGACGGAAAAATCATGTGACCATCCGCGCAGATGGGACAGGCGCGCCAAAAAAAACGGGGCCGGATTCGCTCCGGCCCCGCTCTTTACTTTAGTGGATTTATCAGCCGCCCTAGAATTGGAATTGATCGCCCGGCGCAAACGCAATTCCCCGGAGAACTTCGCCGGCCCGCGCGGCGCGAATCGTCCGGAATTTGCCCACGCGATCTCCCCAAGGCCCGGCCGGGCCGCCCGTCGGCGGGGTCGTCGCCGCGAGCACGTCTGTCACGCGCACGAGCTTGTTTGGATCCGCGCCCTGGTCTCCATTCGCGCTGATCGTTGACGTGATCGCCCAAACCGTCACCGTCCCATCCCGATTCACCCGTCCGGTGATGTTCCGGCAGCCGCCCGTCGCAGGATCGATCGACGCTGGATAGTTCTCAACCGTGTACGGCACGCCGATATCGAGCCCATCCTGCAACACATACAGCATTTGCCACGTCCCGTTCACCAAGCTCCATTTCTGCAGCCCGGCCGTCGCCAGCGATTGCCCGTCCGCCACGTTCCCATTCACCGGCGGACTCACCAGCGTCCCATCGCCCTCATCGCACACATACAGCGTCGTCGCGTTCGCGAACCAAATTCCAAATGGAAATGCCGTGTTCGTGCTCGCCGTCGTGTTCGGAAAGCCCGGCAGAATACTGATCGGCACCGTGGCCAGCTCCGCCGCCGTGCCCGTCGGCAAAACGCCCGGAGTGCCCACCTGATAGACCGTGTTGATTCCGTTCCCGCCGCTGCCCTTGCTGATGTACAGCGTGTTGTCGAATATTGTCAGGCCGCGAAAATTCGTGTCTTTCCCCGGCTTGTCATTCCCGAACTGCAATCTCCCGATCTCGGTGATATTCGGCGGCACCGGCGGCGTCGCCCCGGGCACCAACTCCTCCGCTCCCGTTGAGTTCACGAGCTCCATACCGATCGGCGTGCATGTCGTGCTCTTCGCGGCGCAGAGTTCCGCCTTATTCAGGTTTCCATTGTTGTCGTTCCCGGCCATGTAGTAAAGGCCGTTCCCGCCCTTCTTTGCCGCGCGCCCGGCGAAGCGCGAAAGCTGTCCGCGCAAAAGGCCGGTGGACATCACAGAAAATGCCGGTATCCAAGCAATTGTAGCCCCCACGCCATACCTTGACATCGAAAGACGAGACGCTTTAGATTCCCGAGGCGTGGGTGCGATACACGTACGATCCAATCCTTGTGAGGCGCAATGACGAAACCGACGAGCTTTCAAGCCGACATTCGCCCGCTTTTCACCGAGCGAGACATTCGTGGCATGATCAAGGCCTTCAACCTGGCAAGTTACGATGACGTAAAAGCGCACGCCGCCGCCATCTACGACCGTATTCGGGGAATCGGCGGCGCGGTCATGCCGCCCCCTCCGCCCAGAGGGGAAGGTCCCTGGCCTCAATCTCGCATTGAACTATTCGCTAAATGGATGGCGGACGGGTACCTGCCTTAGCCCGCCTCAATGCGCCCAAGCCCTGCTTCACAGCTCATATTCACGCCGCCCTCCGACTCTTTGCGCCGTTAGCAAGAGGTGCCGCCTTTGACGTTCCGTATGTCCGGTTGCCCGCCGCGCACTTTTTCGTGAGCCAGTTTCCCTGCTTTTCTCGAAATATAAGGTAGCAGAAGCTCGGCCACCGGCCGCAAGCCCAAGAAAACGCTCGTCGCTCCGTGGAGGAATTCGACACATGCGAAAATTCTCGTGGATCATCCTAGTACTACTAACATTCGCTACCATCGCCACCCCAGCCACCGCCTTCGCCGACGAAACCTACACTTACACGGGGATGCCTATCACCTCCTGCTCAGGCGCCACCGCCATCCCCGGCACGACCATTTGCAACGCCACCTATTTCATCTCAGGTTCGTTCACGCTGAATACGGCCCTCGCCCCTGATTTGTCCCAAGCAGTACTCCCCGGCGCATTGTCTCAGAACTTCCCTAGTGACCCATACCAGCTAGTCGCGTTGTCCTACACGGACAACGGACTGATCTCTATGAATCTTGGTAACTACTCCAGCGCCGGCAGCCTCCAAGTCTGGACGAATGACCTCGGGGCAATCATCAATTGGGAAATCGATATCTTCAATGACAACTCCGCCCCATCGGGCATTTGCCAAATGCAATTCTGCTTCATCGATTCGATCAACCTCCCGGCCGCAGACTCCAACTTCGCCGCTTGTCTCGAGGGCAAGGGTCCCGGCGGCTCCAACCTATGCACATACGACGACTCCGGTTATTCCGACCCCGCCGGTGGCATGAACGCCAATGACGCTGGAACATGGACGATGACCGGCTCCGCCCGCACCCCCACGTCCGAGCGCAGTTCCTTCGTCCTCATGCTCGCCGGAATCGGGTTTCTCTTCGTTATCCGGAAAAATAGGGCCTCGGCAACCATTAGCCGCACCTCTTTGTTTGAGGCATCCTTGCCACCCTGGAAGGGGGTCAAGTCGCTTTGGCTGGCCGCCGCGGTTCTCTGCGCGGCTCTTGTTTCCGCTGTTCCGGCACGGGCGAATGGGCTTTCGTTTACTTCAAGTTCGTTCGGGGTGGGGGCGCTTTGTGGCGGTGGAGCGCAGAATATTGATCCGATCACCGGCGCGGATTTCACCAGCGGCGCTGTTACGGCTAACCTCTCCTGCAACTTTGGAGTTGTGGCAAGTGGTTCCCTGACTGCAAATCTTTTGGCCGTGCCGGGGCCCACAATCGGCGCGCTGCTCGTTGATAACGGTGTTCCTAACGCAGGAGAGGTACTTATTGCAGACGGGTTCACCGATACTGGCGGGCAAGGTACAGCAAAATTCGCGATTACAGGCACCTTTTCCGGATACAACCAGGATGCCGATTCCGACTTTAACATCAGCTTAGCTACCTACAACTATTATCTCTCCACGAATGGTGGGTATCAAACCCAGATCAATTTCTACACCAACGGCCCGAACGGCGCGCCGGAGTATGACGTTTGCTCCAACGGAACATGTACGGGTGGCCTGTGGACGGGCGCCATTACCTTAACGCTCCCAGTCGCACAAACGGATAACGGATTCATCCTGGACATGGGAGGCGATTCCAGCGGGGACCCAGGGATGACAATCGACTTTAGTCACACTGTCGCTGTTAGTTTTACTCCCGCACCCGGCGGCTCTGTGACCCTTGCGACGGGCCAGGTATTTAGCGGCTCTCCCGTCACAACTCCAGAGCCATCCTCGGTGCTGATGCTGGGCAGCGCCTTACTGGCCCTGCTGATCGTCCGGCGCAAATTGCGGCTCGCGTAGCCCTGCTCTTGCTCGTCAAGACTTTGTCGGCCCGTCATTTAGATCGGATAAAGTCCTGCCGTCCACGCGCGAAAAGCAATCTTGAATCCATCGGCTGCGGCGCGCCCTATCGCGTCCGCAAACCCTCGACCTAATCAAATCGCGATGGCGTTGAAACGACTGAATTAGCTCCTGCCATGACGCTTGGCAGTTGCCCCGCTGTTGCATTTGTCTTCGAAGTGGAATTTTCGGTGGGAGCCCCCTGCTTCAGCAGGGGGAGCGGGACTTCAGTCCCGCGGAAGAGAGCACCATCTAAAAATGGGATTCCGCGCATGGAGTTTACCCCGACGCATTTGGTCGGGGCATCCCGATGGTTTCCATCGGGATGCCCTGGGGTTTCTCGATTCTTGGCGGTCTCCATGCCCTCGTGACGAGATGCATTCCGCGAATCCCCGATGTGCAAGCCCAGCCCGCGCCGGGTTACCATTCAATGCGCCGGAGCCCTCGCACATGGTCAAAATGTCGGTCCCGGCTCACCAGCGGCAACGAATGCTGCCGGCACAGCGCCGCGATCCACGCATCATTCGCCGGAATGGGCGTGCCCGCATTCTTCAGTTCGCTGCGGATGGCGGCATAACGGACGGCTGTCTCTTCATCCACGGGAAGCACCCGGAAGTATCGCAGCGAATCCATCAGCCATTCTTCGTAGCGCCGCCGGTGCCGCGACTGCCGAATTCCATACCGATACTCTCCGAGAACAATCACGGGGACGGCAACCTCTGCCGCTTGGCGCAGCACCGGCTCGAGTGACGGCGCTCCCTCGGCGACGCCCGAAAGCCCGTTCGTGTCCAGGATCACTCGAGATCCTCGGCCTCAACCCGGTCGAACTCCGCTTCGATGATGCGGTTGATCCTGGCCGTCTCTTTGCGCAAGCGGCGCAGCTTGCCAAACGCCTGCATCCACGGCTTTCCCTCGCCAGCCTTTCCATCCGCGCGAAGTCTCTCGGCCAGTGCTTCCGTCACCAGCTCGCGGAATGGTATGCCGCGCTCGGCCGCCGCCGATTTGGCGCGCCGGAACACAGCATCGGGAATTTCCAGTGTCGTCTTCATATCCCCATCCTCCCATATTTATGGGAGCAATTCAATGGTACCCCCGGGAACGCCAATCTCCTGATTGGCCCGTCTCCGTCTTCGGTGGGAGCCCCCCGCTTGCCGCGGGCCCGCCGTAGCCTTGGCGAAGGCGGGAGCAGGGGGAGCTGGACTTCGGTCCAGCGGAAGAGCAGTCGATCTTAAAACGGGTTTTCCTACCGCCCAGCGCTGAAGGATGCAGTACCTTCGGCTTAATCACCAATCAATGATTTGCGTGACGTGACTTCTCCTGGCGCGATCCAGGCGACCCTCAAATCCTCGCGGCGCCAATACATCAGCCCAGCCAGCCCGCAGACGAGCAGCCAAATTGTCCGCGGCTCCGGCGTTGCCTGTGGCTGTGAGTTGCTGAAGTCCAGCGTCCCGCATACCTGCCCAGTCTGGCAGTCCTCAGGCGAGGTGAAGAAGGTCGCCCCGGCTAATACTAGCGGCGGGCACTCGGCACCTCCCAGGACGCATGGAAAAGAAGGAAAAGTAACTTCAATGTCCGTGATGAGCCCGTTAGTCAGTGTCACCGACCCTTGATTCCCCGTCGGCCCCACTACCTCGGTATAAACGGCCAGCCCAATATCGAAAGTAATCCTGAAGCTGTTTACGGTTCCGTTGAAATTGGAGCCAATTACGACCGGGTAGTCGACATTTCCTTGGACGAAGCCGTCATTTGCCACCCCAAAGACGTTCCCGGCTGGCGCTTGGGTGATCGTCCCGTCGAATGCCGATGTCTCATCGCCCTTCGCGGGGCTGCCACACATCGCCACGAGCAAGATCACCGCGGCGCAAAACTTCAGTGCTCTCATGGCAGACTCTCCCGCTCAATCTCGTGCAACTGAAGCGCCACCTGCCGAGCCCTCTATACCGCTGTAGTTTCAATGCCTTACTCATCTAGCCGTCCAACCAATATCCGCTCGCGACCTCTTATCTGCCAATCTTGCGCAAAATCTTGTTGCTCGCCACTCAGACCAAGCCTCGGCTCTCCGCTCTTCGAACGCATATCTGATGTTGCTGCAACCTCCCCCCGCAGAACGTGTTGCCCAACGTGCCGCTTGGATTCCTCCCCGGACACCTCTGGGCCTTGAAAATGCCGGCCTCAAGTCTGTCGGTCAGCGCTTCCGCCAACCCCCGAACGCCAATCCTTGCCCGCCGATTGCTCGAACTGTGAGTCCGCCAGATTGTTGGAGGGCGGGCGGGTCCCGATTGGCGTGTCAGCAGCCGCTAGGCAAAAATAGGCACACCCCCGCCCAGTGCAACAGACCACCAAGCGGGATCACCAACTCAGGAGACCAATTACGCCGCAGCCAGATACTGCCAGGCATTCCCGGAGTACTTCACCTGGAACACTCCGCCTTCATCCGCGTGGAGAAAATAATCCCCATTGGGGATCCGGTGTGCGCTTTCCGACCGCACGTCACACTTCGCCCATTTTGTGGGCGCTGGACCACGGCCATGCTTTTTTTCGGGAGCAACCAACTGAATGCCATAATTCACACGATACTCGACTCCCGTGGGTCGAGTGGGAACTAACCGCCCGCTTCCCATGCGCTTATGAGTTTTCATACCCTCTTAGATGCGCCATTTGCCTTTTCGGTTCCCTCGAATAGTATCACAGACAAATCCTTTTTGCTCATATGGTTATCCAATACTGCACCCTGCCACATGCCATTTGACCATACCTCGCCTCCCGACGCGCGCCAAAGGCTCCCGAACGCGCCTGTAACTGTCCAGAATTCAATCTGTTACAAGATATATTAACCAATTGACAAACACCCCAAACCGTGCTACCGTTCTTCGTGGCAAATTTAAATCATCTCCGCTATCAAGTCGGCCCGCCCCCAGGCGGCCGCCAAAATCTATCCCGCCCTTCACTCCGACACTTGTCGTTCTCCCTCCGCCAGCTTCAAGCACTAAGCCTCCGGGAAAGTCTAGTAGCAACATTCAACCGACTAGGAATGGAACTAACTCGCGGCAAACAAACGCTTTCGCAAATTTCTAACCGCAACAAAAACGCTGTTTCTGGAAATGTGGCGACGCCGGAACGGGCAAAGATGCGTCCCGTCGCCTCCCCTCTCGCCACCAATCACTTGCCACTCCTTGCCAGTCACAGGCTTTCTAATCGACATCTAAGGACGATTAGAAATCACTGTAAATCGTTCAACACAAAGGACGTCACATTTTCAAATCGACCTAAATCGGGGCCCCCTCTCCTCCCCTTCCCCCGCGCCCTGCGCCGATGGCCCCCGCCGCCCGAGCATGCTAGAATGTCACTGCGTTTGTTGCTCCCGGAAGTTCTCCAACGCTATCTATCGGGGCTGCAAGGCCGCGCTTGCAGCCCTTTTCATTTGGCTGGGACCCTATGACGACTCCGATTCGCAATATCGCCATCATCGCCCATGTGGACCATGGCAAGACGACGCTCGTAGACGCCATGCTCCACCAGAGCGGCGTCTTCCGCGAAAATCAGGAAGTGCCCCGGCGCGTGATGGATTCAAACGACCTCGAGCGCGAGCGCGGCATCACCATTCTCGCGAAAAATACGGCGCTCACCTACCGCGGCACAAAAATCAATATTGTCGACACGCCGGGCCACAGCGATTTCGGCGGCGAAGTCGAGCGCGCCCTGCGCATGGTGGATGGAGTCCTCGTCCTCGTCGACGCGAGCGAAGGCCCGCTGCCCCAGACCCGCTACGTGCTCCAGAAAGCGCTCGCCGCCAAGCTCAAGCCCATCATGGTCCTGAATAAAATCGACCGGCCCGACGCCCGCCCCGCCGAAGTCCTCGATGAAATCTACGACCTCTTCATCGATCTCGACGCCACCGAAGACCAGCTCGATTTTCCCGTGCTCTACACCAACGCCAAGACCGGCGTCGCCCACCGCAAAATCGGCGACGATTCCACAACCTTACAGCCTCTCTTCGAGGAAATTGTCCGCTCCATGCCCGCGCCTTCGGGCGATCCCGCTGCCACTCTTCAAATTCAAGTCACCAATCTCGACTACAGCGATTTTCTCGGCCGCGTCGCCATCGCCCGCGTCTTCCAGGGAACACTGCGTCGCGGAACCGAAGTGGGCATCGTCAAGCTCAACGGAACAATCCAACCGACAAAAATCACGAAACTCTTCACTTTTCGCGGGCTTGAACGCGACGAGGCCGAGGAGGTTTCCGCCGGCGATATCGTGGCCATCGCCGGAGTCGAGGGAATTCAAATCGGCGAAACCATCACCGATCTCGAGCATCCCGCGCCGCTCGAGCCGCTCCTGATTGACGAGCCTACGCTCGCCATGGTCTTCACGATCAACACCTCGCCCTTCGCCGGACGCGAAGGCCAATTCGTCACTTCGCGCGACCTGCGCGAACGCCTCGAAAAAGAATTGCTGACCAACGTCGCCTTACGCATGGAAGACACGCCCTCGACGGACGCCTTCCGCATCCTCGGGCGCGGCGAATTGCAGCTCGCGATCTTGATCGAGACCATGCGCCGCGAGGGATACGAAGTGATGGTCGGCAAACCGGAAATCGTCGTGCGCACCGAAAATGGAAAGCGCGTCGAACCGCTCGAGCTCCTCATTGTCGATTGCCCGGAATCCTTTATCGGCATCGTGATGGAATCGCTCGGCAGCCGCCGCGGCGAAATGAAAAAAATGGTCAACCATCATTCCGGCCGCGTGCGCATGGAATTCAGCATCCCTTCCCGCGGCTTGATCGGCCTCCGCGGCCAGCTGCTCACCGATACCCGCGGCACCGCGCTGATTCATTCCCTGCTCGAAGGCTGGACGGATTATGCCGGCGACATGGCAATGCGCCTCACCGGCGCTCTCGTGGCCGATCGCCCCGGCGTTTCCGTCGCTTACGCCATCTGGGGCATACAGGAGCGCGGCGAAATGTTCGTCGGGCCGGGCGTGGAAGTGTACGAAGGAATGATCGTGGGAGAGAATTCCCGCGAGGACGATATGAACGTCAATATCACCAAGGAAAAGAAACAGACGAACATGCGCTCCTCCTCCGCGGACGAAGCTATTCGCCTGGTTCCGCCGCGCGAGCTGACGCTCGAGAAGGCCATAGAATTCATCGCCGATGATGAGTACGTCGAAGTGACGCCCAAATCCATTCGCCTGCGCAAGAAAGTCCTCGACGCAAAGCGGCGCCCGAAACGCTGGCAGGAAATCAAGGCCAGCGCCGAGTCTGCTTCCACGTAGGGCGCACGTGTTGAAAGACAGCGATCGCCGGCAAAATGCACCTTCTTCCAGGCGCTCACAGCACCGCTTTCCACCTCCAAAATGCTGTCCGCTAGCGGGACGGGCGATTCCCACGAGCGGGCAAAAAGACGCCGTCTGGAATCAGCAAAGCCCTGTAAGAACAACAAATTGCAATACTTATAGATGGTGTGACACCGGAAGATGAGTTGCGATATATATGTCAGGAATAGGAGGGCTTACGCCCGTGGACATTGCCCGTCCAGAAGCTAAAAGGCAAAAAAAGATGCGCCGCGTGGCTTATATAGCCGCAGCGGTGGTGCTAATTCCGCTCGTCACGTATGCCCTATCTCGGCTCAAGCCAGCCGCGCCCAGCGTGGATCGCGCGACGGTATGGACCGATGCGGTGAAGCGCGGACCCATGCTCCGCGATGTCCGCGGCTTAGGGACCCTGGTGCCGGAAACGATTCGGCTGCTCCCCGCGGCGACGGACGGGCGGATTGAGCAACGCTATCTTCTGCCTGGGGTGCCCGTCAAAGCAGACACTGTGATCCTGGATTTGAGCAATCCCGAATTACAGCAGGCGGCACTGGATGCGGAATATCAACTGCGCGGCGCCGAAGCAGGGCTGAACAACAGCAAAGCACAGCTCGAAAATCAGTTGATGGATAAGCGCGCACAGGCCGCGGCAATTCGCTCGGCCTATCACACGGCTGATTTACAGCGGCACAATAACGAACAGCTCTATGCCCTCGGGCTTGTAGCCGAGACCATCGTGAAAACTTCCGTCGTGCAAGCGGAAGAGCTGGAGAAGCAGAACGACATCGCCGAGAAGCAAGTGGAAACGTTTGCGAATTCAATTCCGGCGCAGTTGGCCGTCCAGCAGGCCAACGTGGACGAGAAGCGCGCCCTGTACGACTTGAAGCGTTCTCAACTGGACCAGTTGCATGTGCGCCCCGGAATAGACGGCGTGCTCCAGGAGCTTGACGTGGAAGTAGGACAAAAAGTGACGCAAGGAACGGTGCTGGCGCGTGTCGCACAGCCCACGCACTTGAAGGCAGCGCTCAAAATCGCGGAGACGCAGGCGAAAGATATTCAGATCGGACAGAAAGCGACCGTGGATACGCATAACGGCATAATCCAGGGCCATGTGTCGCGAATCGATCCCGCGGTGGTGAACGGCACGGTGACGGTCGATGTGGCGCTCGAAGGAACGCTGCCGCAGGGCGCGCGGCCGGATTTGAGCGTGGAAGGCACGGTTGAGATCGAGCGGCTCGCGGATGTTCTCTTCGTGGGACGGCCAGTACATGGTGAGGCGAACAGCACGGTCGGATTGTTCAAATTGGTTGACGATGGAAAAGAAGCTACGCGCGTGCAGGTGGAATTGGGCCGCACGTCGGTGAACTCGGTGGAAATCGTGAAGGGGTTGAATATCGGCGACCAGGTGATTCTGTCGGATATGTCGGCCTGGGATAATTTCGACCGGGTGCAGTTGAAGTAGGGAACTTTTCGAGCCGCCACAAACGTATCAAGTGGATGGAAGGAGCCCAGCATGAACAGTAATGCGGAATCCCTGATTAAGCTCGAAGGCGTCACCAAAGTTTTTTATACCGATGAGGTGGAAACGCACGCCCTGGGCGGCGTCCATCTGGATATCAAGAGCGGCGAATTCCTCTCCATCGCCGGACCTTCTGGCTGCGGCAAATCCACACTGCTCTCGATTCTGGGGCTGCTCGATTCCCCGACCGACGGCCAGTATTGGATCAACAAGCAATCGGTGGCCAATCTTTCGCTTTCAGACCGCACACGCATCCGCAATCGCGAGATCGGCTTCGTCTTTCAAGCGTTCAACTTGATCGGCGATCTGACGGTTTACGAGAATGTGGAACTGCCGCTGACCTATCGCAGCATGGCCGCGGCAGAGCGGAAAAAGCGCGTGCAGGAAGTGATGGAGCGAGTGGGAATGGCCCACCGCATGAAGCATTATCCCTCGCAGCTTTCCGGCGGCCAACAGCAACGCGTGGCCGTGGCGCGAGCGCTGGTCGGCCAGCCCTCCATCCTTCTGGCGGACGAGCCCACAGGAAACCTGGACTCAAAGAACAGCGAAGCGGTGATTGATCTCCTTCGGCAATTGCACCGCGAGGGCGCAACCATCTGCATGGTGACGCACGACCCGCGCTACGCCAGCATTGCCGACCGCACCATTCATCTCTTCGATGGGCGCATCGTCGAAGAAACCGTCGGCTCGCGCACCGCGAGCGTATAGACCGCGGGCGGGCTGAGATTCTCACAATCTTCCGAACGCACAGGCCGAAAATTTTTTTCGGCGCGGGCGGAGAGGTGTATTCAGAGAGCCGGAAGTCTGGCCACGGATGCTTGAAGAAGCCGCGCAGCGCGATTGGCCGACCGAGTGCCAAGAAAAGCGAATCGCGAGAGGCGGGAAATGGGAACGCTGATCCAGGATTTGCGCTACTCCGTCCGGCTGTTGCGGAAGAATCCGGGATTCGCGGCGGTGGCGATCCTGACGCTGGCGCTCGGGATCGGAGCGAACACCGCGATTTTTTCCATGGTGAACAGCGTCCTGCTCCGTCCTCTCGCTTACCGCGAGCCGCAGCAGCTTTATCTCATTCGAGAAATTATTCCGCAATTGAGCAAGTTTTATCCTTCGGTTCCAGCCAACGCCGCGGATTTCTTGATCTGGCAGCGCAAGTGTAAATCATTCGAGCAAATTGCCATTGTCGAGTCACGCTCGATGTCTATCACCGGCGCAGGGAATCCCAAAGAAGTATCGGGCGCGCAGGGTTCCGCAAATCTTTTCAGCGTGCTGGGAGTGCAACCAGCGCTCGGCAGACTGTTTTATCCGGAAGAGGACGAGCCGGGCCGCGACCATGTAGTGATTCTGACGAATTTATTCTGGCGCACTGAATTTCACGGCGATCCGAAAATCGTCGGCAGGACTATCGCGCTCGACGGCATTCCCTATGAAGTCGTCGGTGTCTTGCCGGCGTCTTTTCACTTTCCGAAGGAAGAAGGCTTGGGCGCGCTGACGCGGTTCGGAACGAAGACCGAGTTCTTCAAGCCGCTGGGGATCAATACGGCTCAAATCGGCCTGATGGGAGATTTTGATTTTGCCGCGATCGCACGCCTGAAGAGCGGCGTGACGCGCGATGCAGCAGTGGCCGAATTGAATGTGGTGCAAGCGCAAATTGCCAAGCAGGCCGGCCAGAACGTGGATCTTCTAGCGGATCTTGTGCCGCTCGAAACGCAGGTCACCGGGCCGGCGCGGCGCGGTTTGCTCCTGCTGCTGGCGGCAGTAGGCGCGGTGATGCTGATTGTATGCGTCAACCTCGTGAACTTGCTTCTAGCCCGCGTCCCGGGACGAATGCGTGAAGCGGGGGTGCGGATGGCGCTGGGTGCGACGCGCGCGCGGCTGATCCGCCAGATGCTGACGGAAACTCTTTTGCTGGGGCTTGGAGGCGGATTGCTGGGTGTGGCGCTCGCTCATTATGGATTGCGCTGGCTTATCGATGTGGCGCCTATGGGCCTGCAGCGACTGGACGAAGTGCGATTGGACGGACGCGTGCTTTGGTTCGCGTTTTTCCTTTCGCTTGGCACGGGCGCGCTCTTCGGAATCCTGCCTGCCTGGCGGATGGCGGGCGCGGACGCGCAGGAGGCGCTGAAGGCGAGCGGTGGACGCATGACTGAAGGCCGCGGCCCAGCGCGCATGCGCCAGGCTTTGATCAGTCTCGAAGTCGGATTGAGCGCCGTGCTCCTGATTCTTGCGGGGCTGCTGACAACGAGCCTGGTCCGGCTGCTCGGGGTCGAGAAGGGATTTGGCGTTGAGCATGTTCTGACGGCGGCCGTAAACCTGCCGCCCACGAATTATGCCTCCTCAGATGCCAAGAATCGTTTCTTTGATGGCGTGCTCGCAGGAGCCACTGCGATCCCCGGCGTAAACGCGGCGGGATGGGTGAGTGAATTGCCGCTGGAAGGCGAATCGCACGTTTCACAAGTTTGGCCGGCGGGTGTTGCCGCGCCTCCTCCCACCCAGTTGCCGATTGCAAACTATCGCTTCGTCAGCCCGGGATATTTTCAGGCCATGGGTATTCCATTGCAGAAAGGGCGAACGCTTCAAGACAATGATCGGAATCGGGATGTTGCGGTCGTGTCCGCAAGCCTGGCAGAGCGGTTGTGGCCGGGACAGGATCCCATCGGAAGGCAGATTCACACCACGGCGGGAACTCATCCGGTCCACGAAGTCGTGGGCGTCATGGGAGATATTCGCACGGTACGCCTCGACGAACCCCCGGTCCTGATGGTGTACGTTCCCGAATGGGAGCGGCCTGTCGCAAAGGCTGCTTTGGTGGTGCGGACGAATGGGGACCCGCGCGCCGCCGCGGCTGCCGTCCGCGAAGTAATTCACAAAGTGGATTCATCGGTGCCCATCGTTCAGGTGCGGCCCATGACGGATGTCGTGTCCGAATCCGTGGCTGCCAGGCGCTTCCAACTGCAACTCGCCGGGCTCTTCGCCGTGAGTGCGCTGCTGCTGGCCGCGCTGGGAATTTTTGGAGTGGTTGCCTATAGCGTCGAGCAGCGACGGAATGAAATCGGGATCCGCATGGCGCTGGGAGCGCAGGCCCGGGATGTGGGGAAACTGGTGCTGGGCGGAGGAATGAAGCCAGTCGTCATCGGGCTGGTTTCCGGGATTGTGACCGCGGCGGTCGCGGGGCGGCTGGTGCAAAGCCTTTTGTATTCGGTGAGCGCGATGGATCCGCTCACGTTTGGCGGGGTTGCTCTCGTAGTCGTGATTGCGGCGGCATTGGCCTGTTATATCCCAGCGCGGCGGGCGATGCGCGTGGATCCGATCGTGGCGCTCAGATACGAATAGGGAGTGAGATAAATGGGAACAGTCGTGCACGACATCCGCTACGGCATCCGGCTGCTGCTGAAGAGCCGGGGATTCACGGTGGTGGCGATTCTGACGCTGGCGTTGGGGATTGGCGCAAACACGGCAATCTTTTCTGTGGTGAACGGCGTTCTCCTCAGGCCGCTGCCCTATCCCCAACCGAATCAATTGGTCGAACTCTCCGAAAAGAGTGCGAATTTCGAGAGTTCTTCCATTTCGTACCCGAACTTTCTTGATTGGGAGCGCAGGAATTCCACATTTGCCGCGATGACGGCCTATCGCAGTGATGATTTCAGCATCACCGGAAGCGGAGAGGCTGAGCGCGTGCGTGTCGGCATGGTCTCCGCCAATTTTTTCGAGATTCTGGGCGTGACTCCGGCACGCGGCAGGCTCTTTAGCAAGGAAGAAGATCGCCGCGGTGGCGCGCCGGTTGCTCTGATCAGCGCCGGCTTGTGGCAGCGCAAATTCGGCTCAGCGCCCGATATCGTGGAAAAAACAATCACCATGAATGGCGACGGCTACACGGTGATCGGCGTAGTGCCCGCGTCTTTCCATCTGGAATCCTCGAATTTCGACCGCCCCAAGGACGTCTATATTCCCATCGCACAGGATAAGGACCCGCTGTTTTATGACCGCATCGCGCACGAAGGGATGCGCGCGATCGGCCGCTTGAAGCCCGGAGTAACGCTTTCCGCAGCTCAGGCCGATATGGATCAAATCGCGCGACGCCTTGCCGCGGAATACCCGGATGCCGATAAAGGCGCAGGCATACACGCCGTGCCTCTTATCAAGGACATTGTCGGAGATGTTCAGCCGTTCTTGCTCGTATTGTTGGGCGCCGTTGGTTTCGTGCTGCTTATCGCCTGCGTCAATGTGGCAAACCTTCAGCTGTCCCGCTCGACGGCGCGTGCGCGGGAATTTGCGATTCGGGCCGCGTTGGGCGCCAGTCAAGCACGCGTGATACGGCAATTGCTCACGGAAAGCATTCTGCTGGCGCTCGCCGGCGGAGCTCTCGGTTTGTGCCTCGCCGCGTGGGGAACGCAAGCAGCCCTGCAAGCGCTGCCGGAAACTCTCCCCCGGGCTCAGGATGTCGCTCTGGATGGGCGCGTTCTCTTCTTCACGTTGGCAGCTTCCATGGTGGCGGGCGTGATATTTGGATTGGCGCCGGCGCTGAAGACATCGCGGCCCAACCTGCAAGAAACGCTGAAGGAAAGCGGCCGCGGCGGAAGCGGCGCGCGGCACCGGGCGCAGGGCGTATTCGTTGTGGTCGAGATGGCCATGGCGCTGGTGCTTCTGATTGGCGCCGGGTTGATGATTCGAAGCCTGCTGGACCTTTGGAGCGTAAATCCCGGTTTCAATCCTCGCGGAGTCTTGACGTTTCAAGTGTCGCTTTCACCCTCTCTCGGCGTGAATGCCGAGACCACCCGGTTCGCGATTCGCGAGATGGATGAACGGCTGAAGGGCTTGCCGGGTGTGGAAGCCGTTGCCTCCACCGGCGGAGCTTTGCCCATGACCGGCGATAATGAACTTGGTTTTTGGCTCGATGGCCAGCCAAAGCCGGCGAACTCAAGTGAGATGATCCAATCCCTTTTTTATTTTTCGCAACCCGGATACTTGAGCGCCATGGGAATCCCTCTAATCCGAGGTCGGTCTTTCAACATGGACGACAATGAGCATTCGCCTGCCGTGACAGTGGTAGATGAAAGCTTCGCGCGCCAATATTTTCCGAAGCAAGATCCGATCGGCAAACGAATTCACGTGGACATCCTCAACGTGGATCCCGTGATTGTCGGCATTGCCGGGCACGTCAAGCATTGGGGTCTGGACAGGGATGGGGATGCCAGACACCCGATCCTCGCGCAGGTCTATATGCCCCTCATGCAAATCCCTGACCGATTCTGGACCGGGCCCCCACAAGCGCAAGTAGTCGTGCGGACCAAAGGTTCACCGTCCGCTCTGGCGCCGGTGATTTGCGAAACGGTGGAAAAATTGAACAGCGAGAACGTGGTGTACGAAACCAAAACGCTCGAGGAAATCGTGGCGGAGTCGCTGGCGAACCGGCGATTCTCGATGCTTCTGCTCAGCGTCTTCGCGGCGCTCGCACTTCTCTTGTCGAGCATCGGCATTTATGGCGTGATTTCCTACGTGGTCGGGCAGCGCACGCACGAGATCGGCATCCGAATCGCGCTGGGAGCGCAGCGGGCCGATGTCCTGCGCCTCATGTTGGGCGAGGGGATGAGGATGGCTCTCATCGGTGTCGGAATTGGTGTTGTCGTGGCGCTCGCGCTCACCCGATTGATGGTGAAGATGCTCTACGGAGTAAGTGCTACCGACCCGGTTACTTTTGCCGCCGTGGCCATCGTGCTGACGGGCGTCGCACTCGCCGCGTGTTATATCCCCGCGCGGCGGGCGATGAGCGTTGACCCTGTCGTGGCGCTGCGGTACGAGTGAAATGAAAAATTCGAGCAATGCAATGAGATCACAGACTAGAAGGGCGCATGCGGAGAGGTGCAGTTGCCGGAAGCGGCGAGCAATCCCTCGCGGGGAGTGAAAAATGGGAACGATCATGCAAGACATTCGATACGGTCTCCGTACACTGCTGAAAAATCCCGGCTTCACGGCGGT
>Ga0187819_10000299_pt1 | contig 24217 bp, 31 predicted proteins | sample NC_wetland_sal_i_15_FD_132411 | JGI IMG/M metagenome (GOLD analysis project Ga0187819, IMG submission 132411) | Wetland sediment microbial communities from Neuse River Estuary, North Carolina, USA - SO4_4 | ecosystem: Environmental > Aquatic > Freshwater > Wetlands > Sediment | place: USA...
CCCCCAGAAGTAGCCGTCTCGAAGCACGTATTCGCCAAAGAGGACTTCGATCTCCAGCTCCGCGAGTGGGCTCACGCAGACCTTCCCTTGGATGAACTTGACCGCGCCGACTTTGAACTCTTCCTTCACGGCCTTCATTTAGTTCAGTATTATGGGATCCCACGAGAGGTGAGCGGGAAATTTGCATTAGATTCAAAACCCTCTAATGCAAATTGCGCATCCTTCCCCGATCAGGATGCGCTTTTGGCGTCGGTTGTGGCATCCAAAAGCGGCGTTCGACGCATCCCGCGGAGCCCAAAGACCGGCCAGCTAGCCAAGTTTATCTCCTACGTCGTTGATTGGGCGACCAAGCCGGGGGAAATTGCACCGGATGGGTGGGTACTATTACCCTCGACAGCGTGAAAATCGTGGTCAAAAGTACACAAAATTCTGTCAGTGTGCCCCGGCATGGTTAGTCGGCCAAGATTTGATGCTCACAAATTTTAGAGCAGCCACGTCTTCTATAATCTGGGTGCACCAGGAATCCTCGTGTTGCCGTACATGGTGGCTTTTCGTCAATCGGGCAGACAAGTATTACCTTTCCGGCATCGTCATCAAAATTTTCCCAAATAAAATGATCTGGGTCGCGTGAAAGAACCACTTTCGCACTCGCTAAGCGTACGGGTTGCCACTTGCTCACGCTCTCACCTCCACCCGTCCGGCCACACCGCCATCAGCACCCAGAAGATCCCGTACCAAAGCGCGGCGCCGAACAGCACCGCGCCAACGAGTCCCACCCAAGGGGATAGCTTCCACCCGATCGTAGGATCACGAAGGATGATTCGCATCGGTCCCTCCCATCTCTTCAAATACGTGAAACACAAGCGCTCCGCCCTCCACTTGGAACGTACCGAGATATTCGCGGGCGGCTTCGTCCATCTCCCAACCTGTACCATAAACTCTAATTCTGCGACTCTCTAGCGGCTGACTTTTGTCTACTAGGACCCATAATTGCGGTTCTCCCGCTTGCGTCTGTACACAGAGAATTCGCGCACCTTTGGGTAATCGTAGCGTCTGTAGGTCGGGACGCACAGGAAATTTCCAGATAGTCATAGAGCTAGGATGGTCTGTTCGCATCGGGTAGCCCCTTCGCCCATTCATACTCTTCCATGCTGCCGCCCTCGGCTATGAATGCGGCATTGTCAAGTAGGATCGCCGTTGCTTCCCGCCCATCCTCGCGCATCCGCTGGGCCATCCGCCGCAGGGCCTCTACCTCTTCGGTTGTATTCCTGCTCACTGGCATGGTCACACTCCTCTCGTTTGCAAATTATATCGTGGCCGGCCTTGCCTAGCCGGCCGTGATCGGGACCACCGAAAGGCCCGCTGAATAGCGGAGATTGGCTACTCAGCGAGACTAGGCCGCTTGCTTCTTCACCGCGCCGCCGTTCGGCCCGCATTCTCCAGCAATGTAGGCGAGCCATCGTTCACGATTGAATCGTGGATTGGCTTCAGCACAAAAAGCCGCAAGTTGCTGCAATTGGGCCGTACTAAAGTATTCAGCCGTATAACTTCCATTTGGCCGCCGACCGCGCATTTGTGCTGCACGAATGTAATCTGCAAGTAAAATAAAGTGTTTCTTCGTCATGTTCTCATCTCCTCTGGTCCGGCAGGTTAGCCGTCCCGAAAGCCCACTGCGGGCGTGGGCGATCGGCAGGACTAAGCCGCCTGCCCCAACTGCCGCAACATGTACCGCGATAGACTTTTCTGCAATTGACTGTAGACGAATTCGGGGACTGGGATGTCCTGCCCGCCCCAGTGTTTCGCCAGAGCCCAGCCCATTGCAGGTGAGTGTGGCATGGTTTCAAATGCGCGATGCAAGAGGGACGGGACGAAGTAATTCTCGTCCAAATGGGACATCAGGTGATCTTTGTCTGAAACCTTCTCACCTAGTGGAATGTTGCCATCTACTGTCCGCATGGCGCAGTACCAGCAATCGCCATTAGACGGTGCCGGCACTTTCCCCGCTTGAAACGCACTCATGTAATGTTTGGCGAACATTGCCACGCGACGGCGAAGTTTATTCTTCTCTTTCGCGTCATCTAGGGGATTCATTCCCGTGATGGCATCGTCCGCGTGAATTGTAAGACCGTCCGCGAATACTCCCAGCCGCGTCCAATAACGCGGACCGTCCGTATGCTTCTCAAGATACCAAACGCCACGTTCCTGAGAGATTGCATACCCTGACAGGAATTCGTTTATCCGCGCTTTCGTGGTAACTGTGAACCATCCGCCGGTGTTAAGCTCAATTCTCCCATCCGCATACCATGTGATGATATAGGTATCGTGTAGCTTTAAGTGGATTGAATCACCCGGAACCCCTGAGTGTCGCACAAGGTGGGTGTTATTGCCTACCTTACGCGATAGTTTGTTGCGACCTTGCAATTTCTCATCTGCTGTAATGTAGTCCATTGTGTTCATCTCCTCTTTGCCGTGGTTAACGGCTAGTCGGCTTAGGCGTGCCGAGTTACGCTACAGCTAACGCCTCCCTTTCGATGCGGTCCAATTCAGAGAATAATGTGCTAGGCGCGTCAAGATAGTCGCGTGTAGTACCGTTGCCTGTCCAGAGGACAATCATCTGTGGCCTATCAGCAACCCATCGCTCGAATCGAAAGCCTTTACCTGATACATAGTTAAAATCAACATGATGATTCTGAAAGAACCGAGACGCACGGAGAAACTCATCATACGTTAGCTCGGCTTGCTGTAAGTCTCTCTTGAATTGACCTTTCGGCTTAAACTGCATGTTCGCCTCCCGTTTGATTTAGGTGCTAGTTACATCCGATAGCCTACTCGCGGGGGGTAGGCTATGAGGGGAACTAGAGTGCGTAGGATTCCTGCTGTGTGTGATCGCCAATGGGATGCACAATCAGACAAATTGGCGCGCCAGTGACCCACTTGGGGTTTGGCTGTCCTCCAAACAGCGTATCGTACTCATTACGCCATCGACGCCACACTCGGAAAATTTGGTTCGCTTGCGCTTGATTCATGTGAGTGTGCCGAGTGACGCCAGCACAAACTAACTTGCCATTCGCGTCCAACATAAAGTGTTGATACTCGGAACCCTCGGCATGTTGCTGATTGAGCACATAGGTTGGTGTCCAATTGCCGCGATCTTTCCAAATGCCGTGTGCTAGTTTGCGATATTGCTTTGATTGTTGCCTCATTGTCATCTCCTCTAGGACTAGCCGGTTCGCTGTCCACACTCGCAATATACCAAACTAGCACAACCTTGTCAAGAGAAATCTATGCCAATATGAAACAAATTGTTATTAGACGTTGGGTAGATTCTACCCCTACCCGCAATGTCGTAACGAAATTACCCAATATGGGTGGAAAGGTTACGTTAGGGCAGATGTGCGTTTTCTCTCTCCGCGCTGTGCCCACCCTGCCGGGTGACGATATTTCGGCACTAGCGTACTGGTACTGGGTTGAGTGTGCCGATATATCGGCAGGGTAGGATTGTTACCATGCAGGGGAGGGGCGGTAGGCACGGAGCGCGTAGTCCGCCCTTGTCACGACCGCGGCGAGGATGGCCGGCGGCCGGGGGCGCGAGTTGTCCGGCGATGGGGACGGGCAGACGGCGCCGTGTCCCCGCTCGTGCGCCCTATTATTTTCCATATTTTTTATTTTTTGCATCTAAGGAAGGCTTCCATACTTTCAGAACTTTTAGTTCCGCGTTCGTACTTGTCCCATGGAATAATTCGGTATAGTCCACGTACAGCCCAACGCTGAAAGCATAAAAGATCAGTTCGGCTACGGTTATACACCATAGGATAGGGTTCAATTCCCCGCTCAACCATGCGAAGGAAGCGATACCAGATTCGATCCCACGTTTCCTCAATATCAAAACCGATGAGCATGTAGGCCATTAGGTGTTTTGGGGGGATTCCAGCGGCTTCGAGTCTATCTACCCCAGAAAAGAATACCTGCTCGTCGCGAAGATTATCCCAAGCAGTGTATAGCTTTCGCTCGTTGAATTTGGTGTTACGGTATTGAATGGACGAGAGCGAGGCAGCAGACTCTTCTGTAATCATTCGGACGTTGATTCCTTGTGATAGGCATACCCGGAATTTCCCTTCTCGAATCTCTCGAATGCGATCTACCCACTCTGGCTGTCCAAAGAAGTCATTGTCTAACAAGTGGAGTTTCCTAGGCCATGGCTCGCCACGCCAGATGTCATAAATTGTATTCACTGATCTTGGTTTGCCTTCTTTCTGAGGAACCACGCAGAACTTGCAAGACAATCGACAACCGCGTTGTGTAAATCCGATTGAGGCGTCGAAATCAGAGTATCCTGAATAGTCATACTTCTCATACTCCCCTCCAATGATCTGTTCCACGGTATTCGCATTGAAAGTACCAGTACCACCTACAATTGCTTGCGGCCAACTCTGACTAAATTTCGTCAGTCGATCAAAAGAAAAACGGAAAATAGCCGACCCATACACAAGGTCATAAGCTGACTCCTCTGGGGTGGCCTCAATGGATCGAGTAACTACCACCTTATCGCCATTAGACTTATGCCAATGGGCAAGTTTCATTAAGGCGAGGTTAGGAAGGGCTCCGTCGATTTGAGTGAGTCGAATATTCATGTTAGGGCGGCTCTATAGCATACTCCTCATGGTATGTCAATGATAATGTGAGGGTTGGGAGGGGAGAAGATTTCACTTGCCAAGGCACGACACATATGGTATGGTCTGCTCGTGGCTGAATCCGTTATAGTTACCGTCCCCGACCTCTCCCCCGCCGACCTCCAGCGTCTCATCTCCCTGCGCCGCCAGCTTCGCGTCATCCAGATGCAGATCCGCGAGATCGCTGGAGAGGCTGCACTCTACAAGCGCCAGCCAGTTCAGTGTCTCCGCTGCGGCTACGACTGGTTCCCGTACAACCAGTACCTCCCTCCCTTGTGCTGCGCGCGCTGCGGCACTACCGCTTGGAACGAGCCGCCGACCGCGACCTCACGGAAGCCATCGGATCCGCCAGCACCGTCGTGGAGGACGCGGACGGGCACGGGGAGGAAGCCGAAGTACAGGGTGGTGGTGCCGAGGATGCCGGAGGAGCCGACAGTTACGATAATTCCTCGTGTGGTGATGCCAGCGCTGCGTGCGCCGTGGGAAGCGCCTGTGCTGCCTCCGCCGCCAGCCATCAAGCCTACAATACAGCGGCCTCCGATTCCGCAATATCTTGGACCGCCTTGGCCGTGGGAGGAAAGCGAGCCGCAGCCGGAGCGGGTGGCGTCCCATGAACCAGTAGCGGTAGAAGTCGGAACGGAGGTGATGCCTTCTGCCACCGAATCCAACGAAGACAACATTCGGGGAACGTCAGCCGAGGCGGGGGACCACACCGAGCCCGCATCCGTGACGAGTGTGGAAGTTCCATTAACTCTTGTGGTGACTCAGCCGCCCGTGGAGTATGTTCCCCCGGAGGATGTGGGTATTCCTCGCACGGATGCCGAGCGCGAGGAACTGGAGAAAGCGAGGGCGGAAGTATGGCCGACGACCCGACCGGAATAGGCTACTGTCATGCGATGCCAGCCGCCCCGCGCCAGCCGCGCCGCGCCAAGACTATCGCCTACCGCTGGGTGACCTACTGGGAGCCGCGCTGCGTCGTCCAGTCCAAGCGGGAGGATGATCCAGTCGAGGCATTCGCGCGACTAAAAGAGGCATTCACCCGGCGTCTCAACAAATTGCTCGCCGCGGGCATCGCATGGACCTCCATCCTCCGCAACGATCTCGATTCCCCCCTCGCGACCGGGACCGAATTCGACCGCGCTTTGTGCCTTGCAATCGAACGCAGACGGTGTAGGATGAACCGACGAAAAGGAGAAGGTAAAAAATATGCCAACCGGAACCGAAAAAGTAGTAAACAAGGCCCTCAGCGGCCTTGAACTGAAGGACATTCTCCGCCAGGACTTCGAGCGCGTGCTCGGCGGCGAGGGACTTCTCTCGGACTACATCGCCTACGGTCGCATCTCCTACGACATCACCCTCCGCCTCCATCTCGACAACCCGATGATGCCGGAATCAAAGATGACCATTGCCTCGAAACCGTCGCACGACCGGCCCACTATAGAAGCCGCCCCGCTCGTTGCGCCATCCGCGGAGGCCGTCGCCGCCGGACAGAATCTCCATCGCAGCATCGTGTCCCCGAACGAGGAGCGCCTCCGCCACGGCCTCCCGCTCCCCGTCATCACGCGCGGACCCGATGGCACGACGCAGACCGAGCAGGTGAAGTATCCTCCGCAGCCGGAACTCGGCGCGGGCGACATGACCCTCACCGATACGACGAAGGAGACGCGTGAGGCGTGGAAGGTGCCTGCGCCGACGACATGAGCATCTTCTCCGAACTCCGCTCTCTTGCATTCCTGCGCAGGATAGCGAAAGCGCAAGAGCGCCTCGCCGCCGTCGCCGAAGCGCGCCTCGAACACGACCGCCAGGAGTGGCGCAACAAGACTCCCCGGCACACCGAGTTCGGCACCCTCGACCTCCACGAAGTGAACGAACGGTGGCGCAAGGAGCAGGAGGCGGCGGAATACGGCGGAGTCGTGGAGGATTGATGCCCACCGCCTACGAATACCTCGGCGTCACTCCTGCCGCCGTCTCCCTAGCGCCGCAGATCACCCCGCAACTCCGCATGATCGCCCGCACGATCCGCCGGGACGGACAGCCGAAACGAACGCGTAAACTCGTGGACATGGACACGCATAGGAGGATTGCGACAATAGACGAGACCGAGCACGCTGTCCCCTACGGCCCCGGCCACGACCTCCCGAACTCCTGGCCCCACTACCTCGCCTCCTCCGACCACCCCGACGCCAAACGCGTCCTTCTCGTCTTCTACTCCGTCCCCGCATCGCACCGTCGCGCGCTTCCCGTCGAAGCCTACTGCGTCGCCGCGAATGTCTCCCCCGCATCCATCCTCGGCATCATCACAAGCGAAATCGTCCGCCTCGGCGTGCAAGCCTCCACGATCATCGCCGCCGTGAACCATCCGCGCGTCGTGCAAAAGTCCGTGGAGATGGCCCTCACCGACGACGGCATCCTCGACCGCAACCTACTCGCGAAGGCGACCGGATTCCTCCCCGCGCCGAAGGGCTCTCATACCTCCATCAGCGTGCAGACCACAGCGAACGCATCCGCCGCAGCGCCCGTCGCTGTCCTCGCCCCCGCGCCCGAGCAGACCACCCGCACGCTCGCGAACAAGCTGAACGAGCTTCGCGGCCTGCCGCCCGTGCGCACCTTGGACATCCCCGCCGCGATGCCCTCCAAGGAAGCAGTTGCAATCGAGGTCGAATCGGACGAGGACGAGGAATGATTCCAGCGCTGAAGTATTTTCTTCTAACTATAAAGCACAAGTATTTCGTGTTCGTTGCTGGACGTAAGCTCGGAGTCGGCGTATGGCAATTGCTGATCCACGACCTCTCCAAATTCTCCAGAGCAGAGTTGCCCGCATATGGGAGACAATTCTTCGGTGACGGCAAGGATTCGTATGGCTTTGCAGTGGCATGGCTTCACCACCAGAATCTTAATCCCCATCATTGGGAATATTGGATGCCGCGCACGGGCCATGTAAAGCTTGACTCAAACATGAAGTCTCCTCCACCCTTGAGAATGCCACTCAGGTATGCTAGAGAGATGGTAGCCGACTGGATGGGGGCATCGAAGGGATATACGGGCAGTTGGGACATGGAAAAGTGGCTTGATAAAAACTGGCCTAGAATATCCGAGAACCTCCATCCTGAAACGCAAAAATTCGTGGCCGGACTGATCGGACGAACATAAGCCTATGTACGCCGTCTCCAAAGTCTCCGAGCGCATCGCCGCCGCTGAATCCGCCTTCCACGTCCGCCTCGAATACCACTCCGTCGAGGAAGTCGAACGCTTCGAGCAGCACCTCATCGATTCCCGCATGTACATCTACAGCGACCTCGGTGCGGCGCGCGGCACCCAGAACCTCACCGACTTCGAGCATTCGTGGATCCTGAACGAACTCCTCCTCTGCGCCTCCGACGCCTCCTACTGGCTCACTCGCTACGGCTTCCTCATCGACGAGGAAGGGACCGTCCTCCGGTTCAAATTCCGCATGGCGCAGCAAATTCTCTTCGACATCATCGCGGACCTTGAATCCCGCGACCTCGGTATCGAGATCATGGTGCTTAAAGCAAGACAGCTCGGCATGACTTCTCTCATCCAACTCCTGATCGGCCACCGCATCTTCTTCGGCTATGGCGTGAACGCGGTTGCCGGCAGCGCCGACCAGCAGAAGACCGGCATCATGGCCTCGAAAATGCTCCTCGCCTACGACATGATGCCCTTCTGGATGCGTCCGACCGTCTCGCGCCGAGTGGAATCCGATCGCGGGATGCTCGTCTTCGGCGGCACACTCAGCGGCGTCAGCTTCCAGCACGGCGCGCAGATGTCTGGTATCGCTCGTGGCACGACCCCAACTATTTATCATTTATCTGAGGTCGCGAGCTTCACGGATGCCAAGAGCCAGATCGAGGCATCCCTGTTCAAGTGTGTCCATCCCTCTCCCAAAATCTTCGGCGTCTTGGAGTCCACCGGCGAAGGCGACAAGGGCTGGTGGCCCGACACTTGGCGCCAGTCCCGCGACACCTGGCCCCTCTCGCGCATGTGCCCTCTCTTTCTCCCTTGGTTCTGCGGCGTCGGCCTCTATCCGAAGCCCACTTGGCTGCGCCAGCGCCCCATCCCCCACGACTGGTCCCCGAACCGCGACACGCTCGCGCACACCGCGAAGTCCGAACTCTACGTCCACTCCTCGCCGCTTCTCGCGAAAGCCCTCGGCGACGGCTGGCGTCTTCCCCGCGAGCAGCAATGGTGGTGGGAGGTCGAGCACGAACAGGCGAAAAATAAAAATGAGGAGCCGCTCTTCCTTCAGGAATACTGCGGCGATGATGAGGAAGCCCTCCAGATGTCCATCACCAGCGTCTTCGGCCACAAGGCCATCGCCGACATCGACTCCCGCCGCGAGCGCACTTACACCGCCTACGGCTTCTCAGGCCAGTCCATCGAGGACTCTCACGAGCCTCTCACCGAGGACATCGACTACGACGCCGAGCGCGTCCCCGTCCGTATGGTTTCCTCGAAGGGCGAGTCCCACCGCTGGGAGTTGATCCCCCTCCGCTTCACCGCTCCCCTGCGCGAGCAGGACCCCGACGACGCGATCGGCAAGCTGTTCGTCTTCCACCCTCCTCAACCCGGCGTTCGCTACGCCATGGGCATCGACACCTCCGCTGGCATGGGTCTCGACTCCACCTGCATCAGCGTATGGGGCATCGGCCGCAAGACCCAGCCCGACTTCCAAGCCGCCGAATTCACTTCCCCCTATGTCTCCCATGTTGAAGCCTTCGCCTTCGGCGCGGCCATTGGTGCCTACTACGCCCGCTACATGACCCCGGAGACGACAAAATACCCAATGCCGTACTGCGCGGTCGAGCAAGTAGCCGCCGTCGGCGACACCTGCCAACTCCAGATGATTCATCTCGGCTATCCTCTCCGCTGCTTTCACAAAATGGTCCGCTACGACAACACTCCCGCGAAAATCGCCAAGCAGCGCAAGGGCCGGATGGGAAAACTGGGCTGGTTCACTTGGCCCTGGTCGCGCCCGCTCCTCATTGACAACTTCGTCCTGTGCGCGCAGAACGGCTGGGCGGAAATCAACTCTTCCTGGCTCATCGAGGAGATGAAGCACTTCCAAGTCCGCATCACCGCGACCGGGAAGGAGAAGATGGAGCACGCCGAGGACTCGCACGACGACCGTATCTTCGCCTCCGCGATGGCGATCTTCTGCTCGCACGACATGGACTCGCTCGCCGAACGCTCGAAGAAACGCCTGCCCGATTTCGCCGACGCGCTTCCCCCTGTGGACATCGGCCCCTACGCCGGACAGGTCGTAGGCGCGAACGAGTTACGCGACCCGCGCACATTAACCTTGCAAGATGTCATCTACGGTGATACTTCTAGCTTGCGGAGGCATGGATATTAACCAGTGTATTGAGTGCGGGGCGGAATTAGACGACGATATTGATTTTGTCGTTGAGGTAGATGTCAGGAAACTCAAGAATCCTGAGAAGGAAGGCTGTCTCTGTGAGGACTGTGCCGCTAAAGCATTACCGGAAGGATTGAAACAATGAACGGATACCTTGGGACATTGGAAGCCGTTGTGTATTTCAAGAACTACCGCGACTCCGCCCATCCCGAGGGCTATCTCATGCTCGCGCCTTACTCCGATTTCCCCACCCCTCGTGGCTACTCCCGCGAAGTCGCGCGCACCCTCTCTGAAATCGACCGCCTCCAATTCATCCTGATCGAGCAGGAGCGCCGCGAGTGCGAAGCGGAGATGCTGCACGACGAGGCCATTCTCGGACGCAAGCAGCGTGAGATCACTGATCGCCTCCGTCAGCGTATGGTGTCCTCGTCCACCTCTCCCTATGACCGCGACCTGATCGCTGCGTATCTTCAACTCCGCGAGGAGAAGCGCGAAAAGCACCGCCAGCGATTCATGGAGCGGAATATGTATCTCCACGCGCGAGAAAACGACACGCCGCGCAACCGCAGCACTCACGATGAAAAAGTCAGTCTGGACCGCGTGAACTTCTGATGGCCGAACCAGAATCCGTCCGCGAATGGCAAGTCCCTCCCGCCGCGCTCTCCGAGGATCGCCGCCTCGGCTGGCTGAACGAAGTCACCCAAGAAGGCCAAGCGTGGCTGAAATCCCAGCGTGGCTACAAGGACTGGAACGCCGCCCTCGACATTCTCGCAGGCCAAGACCCATCCTACCCGGTCTCGGTCGAATATCGCTCCCGCGTCAGCACCAACCGTTTGAAGCGCAACGTGCGCGAAGTCGTCGGAGCGATGTCCAAGCTCCGCCCCATGTGGGGCTATCACTCCGACAACGAAGCCTACTCCTCCCAAGCCGAGATGATGAACAAGGTCACTCGCGCGTGGTATCTCGAACAGTTCGCCGACCGCTCCATCAAGGAAGCGCTCCAGTACGCTTCCGCCACGGGCAAGGGCTGGGTGCGTCCCGTCTACCGCCGCGACATGGGCGGCACCGGGCGCGGTGACATCAAACTCTTCACCTACGGCGCGCCGTGCGTCCTCCCCTTCCAGCTTCCCGCGAACAACGACTGGCAATCCGCCTACAGCGTTACCATTCTCGAAGAGATGCCGGTGTACATGGCGCACGCGATGTTTCCAAAATACCAGTCGCGCCTGAATCCGTCCACCTCCCGCTACTGGTACGCGAACGACGGCGTACGCAAGGCGTCGTCCGGCAATCTTCTCCAGCGTATCTTCGGTCGTCCGCAACGGGGATCATCAACTGAGGCCCTCACAGACCTCTTGGTTCCCATCCGCTATACCTACGTGATCGACCTCTCCATCAACACGACCGACAAGGAAATCGTGATGGGCGAGCCCGGCTCCTCGTGGTCCTACACTGTGCCCTACTACAAGCAGAAGATTCAGGTCGGCACGGACCCGAAGTCCGGCACCGCTCTCTTCCGCGAAGCGAACGAGACCGACGCAAGATTGTACCCCTACCGTAGACTTTTAATTTCCTCCGACCGTTGCATCACCTACGACGGCCCCAGCTTCGACTGGCACGGCATGGTGCCCGCCGTCGCCTTCACGATGGACGAATGGCCGTGGGAGCCGCTCGGCTTCTCTCTCGTCCGCGACGGACACGAAATACAATCCGCGATCAACAAAATCCTTCGCGGCAACATGGACAAGATCGGTGTCCAGCTCGACCCATCCCTTGCCTTCGACTCCAACGCGACCAACATGTCCGAGGCGCGCCGCTACGACCCGTACAAGCCGCACGACCGCATCGGCTTCGACGGAACTGCTATCGAGGGCCAGCCCTTCTCCCTGACCGTGGACCCGGAAATCCTCAAAGTCACGCCTGAGTCGATGGCGATGGTCGAGAAATTGGAGACGACCCTCGACAACCAGATGGCGATCAGCGACGTGATGGCACTCGCGAAGATGCGCGCCGTCGGCTCGATGGACGAACTCGAAAAGATCATGGAGATGAACGGCCCGATCATCGAGGACCAGTCCCGCGCGATGGAGCCCCCGATGCGCGACATCGGCGTGATGGTGAAGTACCTCATCTGCCAGTATTACACGACCGCGCGGGTGATGCAGTGGGTCGGCGCGGACGGCATCGCGCGGGAAGTGTTCGACTACGACCCGGCTTCCCTGATTCCATCCCACATGCCCGGTGAGAATGTCGAAGAGAAATCCCCGACCGACCGCATTCGCCGCGCGCGCACATTCGCGGACAATCTCCGATTCTTCATCCTGCCCAACTCCCTGCACGAACTCACGCAGATGCAGATGAAACTCCTCCTCATCCAGTTGCGCAAGGTCGGCATCAAGATCGACTCGAAGACCATCGCTGAAGCCTGCTCGGTCCCGAACTACGGCAACATCGAAGGCAACACCTGCATCGAGCGCTGGCAGCGCGAGCAGGAGATGGACCTTGAGAACATGGCGCGGGGAAAAGCCATCGCCGAAGCGCTCGGCTTGGCTCCTCCGCCGGGAGCAGGAGCGGCGCCGCCCGGAGCGCCAAAGCCGAACGGTGCGGCATCGGAGGGACGACCGTCTAGTTTCAGTGCACCGCCCTCGATTAAATCTAAGGATGGCGGCTCGCGCTCCACGGTGGCGACATCGAAATGACGCCCACCACGATCACCGCCGAAAAGACCCACGTCGTACGCGAGCGCCAGTTTTCCCTTGACGGCGGCGACGACGCTATCCTCCGCGCGGTCGCGCACCTGCGCCGTGAGCACGTCACCGGGCCACTCACAATCCATCTCGCCTGTGGCGGCGTCTGCGCCATCGTGTTCTCGGAGGAACAGAAGATAGAATTTCAGGACTCGCCCCGGCCCTGAAAGGACTGCCATGGCATCCTGTGCAGAGAATGCCATCCGTTGCGCGCAACTCTCTTCCATCACGGCGAAGCTCACTCTCCGCCAAGTGGAAGTGTTCGAGCTGATCCTCAAGGGCTACTGCAACAAGGAAATCGCGGCAAACCTGAACATCGAACTGCGCACGGTGAAACTTCTCATCGAGCGCGTCTACCGTACTCTCGGCGTCACAAACCGCTGGGAACTCCTCCGTAAGTTCGGTCGCTTCGAGGTAACCGTTACGTGGATTCCGCACAATCTTAAAAATAACACTTGACATGTATCTCCCCATTGCGCGTACACTCGCGCTGACGGGATTCTGAATGATTCCCTCGGCGCGGCCCCTCAGCTCGCCGAGCGAAGATCAAAAGGCCCGAGTAGCAGTCAGACTTCTGCGGAGTCTGATTCGCCGCTCGGGCCTTTTTTATTTTACAAAGGAGGACCTATGACGAACGACGTGATGAACCGACGCAAAAAGCACAAAAAGTAATCCTCCCCTGCCCGGAAACGAGCTGGGGACGCCCCATGCGCGGTCGCCCGCCAGTTCTCCCGAGTAGGGATCTAACCGGGGAGGGGGCGGCTGGCGTGAAACTTCCGCTCCCCTCTCGACAGGATTCGCACCATGCCGCTGAATCGCATCATCCCTAGCCGCACCGTGAAGGAGCACCCGATGGCAGGATACGGCAAGTCGAAAGCAAAGCACGGCGGATTTGTAGGCAATCTCGCGAAGCTCGGCGGAGCCAAGCGCAAGCTCGCGCTCGCCGGCGACATGCACCACGAGAACCTGACCCATTCCACCTACAAGAAGGCCGTGAAGCAGGCACACAAGAAAGTTTGATGCATGGCATCCGCCCCATCCTCGCTTACTCCTCCCCCTGGCGCTGGCGGCGATTCCTCTGCCCCACAGGTTCCGCCGACCTCGCCGCAGGGTGCGTCCCCCGCGCCGCCGACTCCATCCCCGGCGATGCAGCAGGGCACGCAGATGCTTCTCCAGGTGGTGAACGGGCTCAGGGCGATAGCGAAAGCATTTCCCGGCGCGAGTCCGGGCGTGGCGAAGATCAACGAATTGATTCGGGGCGAACTCATGCCAGCAATCATGGAGAACGCCGAGCCGGGGGAGCCGCAAGCCCCACCCGTCGGATGAAGGAGTAGAACATGCCAAAGCCAGAATATATCGCGCACCTCAGAGCGAACGGAGCGACCGAAGACGATATCAAGGCGCTCACGGAAGGCTCCTTCGCCGCCGCTGCGATCAAGTCCTTTGACGCCGCGCAGGCATCTATCGCCGCCGAAGCTGCGCGCCTCAAGGCTGAATCCGATGCTGCCATCGCTGACTACAAGAAGAAGGCCGACGACTGGTACGAAACCGTCGCTCAGCCGAATCTCGCAAAGGCCCAAGCCGACGCGACCAAATCCGCCGCCGAGGCTGCGCGCCTCCGCGCTCTCGTCGTTTCCTCGACAGACGAATCTCTCCGCAAAGTCGCGGAGGAAATGGGCTACAAGGCCGATGGGTCCGCCGCTCTCAAGAATGAGCCATCGAATCCCGGCAATCCCGGCTTTGATCCAAACAAATACCTTACTCGCGATGAAATCCTATCTATCGCGGCGCAGGAAGGCGAAGCCATCGCCATTGCGCAGGACATCGCTTTTGAGCACCATCAACTCTTTCCCGACAAGCCGCTGAATTTCCGTGAACTGCGCAAGGAAGCCGTCGCCGCGAAGAAGCCGGTCGAGCAGTTGTGGATGGAGAGGTACGGTGTACCTGCCGCGCGAGAGGCCCGTGCTGCCGCTGCGACGAAAGCGAACGAGGACCGCATCCGCAAGGAAGAACGCGACAAGGTGACCGCCGAACTTGCCTCCCAGTACGGTAACCCCAACATGGTCCCGCCTTCCACTTCGACGAACGTCTTCGTCCCGCGCCCGAAAGCCGGACGCGAGAAGGCCCCATGGGAAGCGGGCCTCGACGGGGAGAATGGCTCCGGTGATCGCGTATCCCGCGCGGCGAAAAATTTCGTGGAACGTCAGGGACAACGACCGAGTTAATTTAGGAGAGTGACATGGCTGATCCTACTTTTGACCAAATTTCCGCAACCACGCTCGCTGATTTGCGCGACGACGTTCTCTACGACTGTTTCTTCGTAGACTCCGCCTTCCAGCGGAAACTTCGCACCTCGGGCGCCCTCGACGAGTTCCTCGGCGGCACTCTGATGCAGACCCCGTTCCAATATAACCGCGTGAATGGTGGCGCGATTGCTCCCGGCTCTGACATCCAGGTCACGCAGAACCAAATCCTCGCCGCGACCGCCTTCGTGCCGAAGGAATATGTCGAGCAGGTCCCCCTGAACCTGTTCCGCACGAACGTCATTCAAGGCTCCGGTCCAGCCGTGAAGATCAAGGAAGTGGACGCGTACATGACGAACGCCGTCCAGGCCCTTAACACGGACATCTCCATCGACTTCTTCCGCCATGGGCAGTCCATCACCGGGTCCAACCGCATCATCTTCATCAACGGCCTCAGCGAAGCCCTGAACGATGGCGTCAATCCCTCTTGGGACGGCAACGTGTTCACGACCTACGGCGGCCAGCTCCGCAACGGCGTCGTCGGCAACGTCCTCAATTCCGTTCCGATCTGGTGCGGCAACGCCGCCGGCGGCACGGGCCAAATCTCCTACAAAGTCCTTGTCGAAGCCTATCTCAACTGCATCCAGCGCCCGGACATCGGCCTCTGCAACAAGGCGCTCTACGCCTATCTCCTCGAACGCCAGGAGCCCAAGCAGCGCTTCTCGATGGAACAGGACATCTCGATCGGCATGTCGGGGCTCAAGCTCCTCGACGCGATGATCTTCGAGGAGAAGCTGGCCCCCTCGACGAAATACGGGACCATTCTCCCGTCGGGTCTCTCCCAGACGACTTCCATCAAGCCGTCCACCTTCACGATGCCGTCCCTGACCGCCGCGCAGGTCGCCATCTCGAACTACCCATCCACGTCTACCGTGACGATCAACCCCGGCGAGCCGTTCTTCTGGCTGCGCGTGAAGGGCTGGAAGCTGCGCCCGTCCGCCGACCCCGAGTACAATTTCAATTTCACGCCGCCCATCCGGTCGCAAACGAACCCGGACCTCGTGGTCATGTTCCTGAAGGCGGCTCTCAACGCGTACACGACTTCGCCGCGTGACAACGCGCAAATCATCGGCGCGGGATTCTAAGGAGGCATCATGGCCGCAGGAATGCTGACCAAGCAAGCCACATTCAACACCGCGAAGTTCCTGAACGACGTGAACGACGCGAACGCGGGAGGCGTGATCGTCTCTCTCCCCGCTGGCGCGCCGTCTCCGGCCGTCTCCCAGGACATTCCCGGCGACCGTATCGTGCTCGACGACGCCACCGCGCTTGCGCTGTCCGATACCTCCATCGGCACCCTCTTTGGCGGTGTCTACCAGTACGTGAAGACGACCGCCGTCACGCGTCCGGCCCAGCGTGGCTGCGTCGCTTTCTTCAAGACGGCGGACCTCGGCGTCGCCTACAACGTCTACTCCGACCCGGACCCGTCCGCCGCCGTGCCTACGCACATCGCGGGAATCTACATCTCCGCGCCCACCTCCGGCAATTACTGCTGGATTCAGGTCGCGGGCGCGGCTTCGGTACAATTCGACGGCGCAGCTCTCACCTCCAGCGCCGACGGTCAGTTCGTCAGCGCGAAGGTTTCGTCCGCGAACGCAACTTCTCTTGGTTACCCCGCCGACGCTGGCGCGGCGACCTCCAATGTGACCGTCTCTGCCCTGATCGGAGTCGCTTGCGGCCTGCCGTCCTCGACCGTGATCTCGACCGTGATGATTACCCGCGGCACGTTCTGCGGGCGCATCTAAGGAGTACGCGATGGCGAACAGAATCCTAGCCGGCTATGAGCTGCAAATCAGCGACAAGCGGGAGATTATTTTCGATCACGATGGCCCGGCGTCCTATAACAACACAGGAACCTTCGCCACTTCCGGCGACCAGATCAACGCATCCGACTTCGGCATCGGCGCTTTTGAATTTGTAGAAGTGGATGATCTGTCTAGCGACGGCGTGAACGCAGTTGCGGTCGTGCTTGGAGCAACCATCGCGGGGGCGACGAATCTCCAGCCCGCTCCAGCCACATCTCCTGGTCCGCTCGCTACGACCGCCGTCCTGCACTGGTACACAGCCGCTTCGATGGCGACCGAGGTGTCTAACGGCGTCAGCTTGAGCGGCAAGTACGTTCGGCTTCGCATCCGAGGAGTATAGGAGAACCCAATGGCAAGATCCGGCATGGGTGGGGGCACCAAGGGACACGACTTCGGCGGCTTCGACAAGGAACCGCCCCAGCCGCATGGCCCGCGCCTGCGAGGCAAGCAGCCCGTCGTCCACTCGCACTCGAAGCATCGTACCCGCAAGGTTGCGCCTCCGCGCAAGGCGACCTCGAAGAGTTCCATTTAGGAGCGGAGGATGAATGCCGCTTCCAACGCCATCGCCTGTACAGCGGGCACTGTTCCGCTTGGACCATCCACGTAGTCCTAGAAGTGTAAATAAAATTCGTAAATTATGCATTTATTGTGGCAAGGAATTTTGGGTATTTCCTTGTCTACAGAGAGTCGAGTGCTGTTCACGTGCTTGTGCGTCTCAGATTAAGGGAGCGTTGTTTAAGGGGCCGAGACTTCCAGCCATTCGTCCTTGTTCCAAGTGCGGAATGATTGCAAATGTAGGACGTAGAAGTTGGTGTCTAAAGTGCCAGTGTGCTAACGTTCGTAAAAATCAAAAGCGATGGATGCTGATTCCTGAGAAGCTAGATCGTATAAGGGAGCGGGCGAGAAAGTATGCCCGCCAAATTCAAGCTGACCCAGCACGGCGGAGAATGCGAAATCTAAGAACCGCCGAAGTTGAGGCTCGAAGACGCGCTAGGATTAAGGGAACACGAGCAGGTAGAATATCTTATTTGAGGATTCTGGAAATTCATGGAATGATCTGCTCGGTTTGTAATCTACCAATTGGAGAGGAGAAAGGAGAACTGTCATTCGATCATGTAGTTCCTTTAGTTCGTGGTGGGGCGCATGTTGAAGACAACTTGCGACCAGCTCATAATTTATGTAATCGGAGAAAGAATCGTAGGCTTCTTGAGGAGATGAAATGCCTCTCCTTGACATGATGTCTGAATTGAGGGGAAGTGTTCCTAAACTTCCAATAAGCTTTACTCGCACTTTGGTGAATCGCGCCTATAAGTCCATCCGCCTCGCGAATCTCTGGTCTTTCAACCTTTTCGAGTCCTCTTGGATTACGCCGCCGCTCGTCAACACGGGCACAGTGACCTGCACGCAAGGACTCGCCGCAATCCAGTTCGACGCGAACGCTGTCGCCGCGCTGAACGCCGCCCAGCTCCTCGCGCCCTATTCTCTCATCACCCAGCGCCAGTTCCGCGTCTCAGTCGGCGGCATTTACTCTATCATCCAGTACAACCCTACCACCGGTCAGGCGACCCTCGACCGCATCTTCGGCGACCCTGGCGGCACGGGTATCGCCTACACCGTCTATCAGCTCTACTATCCCGCGCCGTTTCTCGACTTCCGCACCTTCATCAGCGTCCGCAATCCGCAAATGTTCATCGACCTCGACCTCACAACCACCCGCGCGGAAGTGGACGCGATGGACCCGCAGCGATCGTGGTATCAATTCCCCACGCGTGTCGTCCCGTGGGGCATCGACACGCGCGGCGCGGGCACGCAATTCGCCTCCGCAACACTCGGCTATCCACTCTTCGAGCTGTGGGGCCAACCCATTCAACTCTTCACCTACCAGTGCTACGGCGTCCGCAACGGCGTGGACCTCTCCCTGCCGACCGATACTCTCCCTATCCCCATCCGCGAGGAAACCGTGATCGCTCGCGCGAAGGATTATGCCTACGAATGGGCGGAAGCGAACCGCGATATGTCCCCTCGCTCCACCGGACCTGATTTTAAGTTCTTGCGCGGAGCGACGATGGCGGAGTATAAGGAACTCCTGAAGACGGATCGCATGGTGGATAAGGATTTCGTGGACAACTGGATCACCGCACGCGCGCCGGGACTCGCAGGAAGAGGCGTGGGGTTCTACAACACCCTTGCCGGATTCGCGGGGCCGTATGCTCAACTCTGATGAAGGAATCGCGATCATGCAAACAGATGATGCGACGCGATTTCTGCCTGTTCCGTCTTCGTCCGCTGATTATTCTGAATGGTCCAATCATGCTTCGTCACTGTTTGTGACGGGCCACATGGACCTCGCACTCGTTGCCGCGCGTCGCGCTCTATCCCTTCGCCGTACTCCTGCAACGCTCATCAATCTCGCGGTAATCCTCGAATCGCAGCAGAAATTCTACCCTGCATTCCCGCTTTCCGAGGAAGCCCATCGCCTCGCGCCCACGGACAGCATTGTCTCCTGCCACTACTCCGACGCGCTCCTCCGCATGGGACGACTCCTCGAAGCATGGCCTCTCTACTCCGATTCCCACACGCCTTGGGCGAGCCTGCGCCGCGTCTGGACGGAATGGGATGGCATCTCCTCGCTCAAAAAGAAGCGCATCCTCGTCCTCTCCGGCGGCGGCTATGGCGACACGATCCTCCATTCCCGCTGGCTTCCCCGCCTGAAGGACCTCGGCGCGCACGTCACGTTCATGTGCCCGAAGACTATGCACCCGCTCTTTGACCATTCCGCTTACATCGACCGCCTCGTAGCGGGTTCGGTCGCGGGCATCGAGGGAGAACTCGTCGCCAAGGACTACGACTGCTTTGTCTCGCTTCTCGCACTCGCGCGGTACTTCTGCCCTGACACGAACCACATCCCCATCGCTCCCTACATCCACGCCGACCCTCGCCGCGAATCCATCCGCCGGAACGTACTCCGCTCGGGTGCCGCGCCTGTGTTCGGCATCTGCGCCGTCGCGGGCGAGGAAAAAGTTCCCCGGCGGAATCGCTCCCTCTCCGCCGAACAAATTTCCCGCATTGTCCGCACGCGTACTCGCAAGGGCGCGGACTGGGTGAACCTGAATCTCGACTTGATGATCCCCGGCACGATCCAGCCCGCGATTCGCGATTGGGCCGACACTGCCGCCATCCTCGCCTGCCTCCACCTCGTCGTGACCGTGGACACGGGCGTTGCACATCTCGCCGGAGCGATGGGAATTCCGACCTACGTGATCCTCTCCGGCCCATCCGCCGCATACTACGGCGCCACAGGCGACCGCAATCCCTTCTATCCCTCCCATCGCCTTTTCCGCAACGGCGGCGAGGGAATTGACGCGAGCGTATCCGCCGTCTGCGAGAGATTGGAGCAATCATGATCTGCCGCGTGTGCGGTTCCGGCACCGAACAAATCTTCTCCCTCGGCGAGATGCCGCTTGCAAACTCCCTGCTCGCGTCGCCGGACGAGTCCTACCCGACCTTTCCGCTCAACCTCGTGAAGTGTGAATCCTGCACGCTCGTACAGCTTGAAGAGACGGTCCCTCCCGAGCAACTCTTCGTCGATTACAACTACCTGACCAGTTGCTCGCCGCCGATGGTCGAGCACGCGAAGCGGCTCGTCGAGGAAGTCATCAGCCGGAAGACGCTCACCGAGGACAGCTACATCGTGGAAGTCGGCTCGAATGATGGCTATCTCCTCCAGCACTACAAGTCCACAGGCGCTCGCGTCCTTGGCATCGACCCGTCCGAGAAGGCCGCTGAGATCGCCACTCAGAAGGGAGTATGGACTCTCAAGGGATTTTTCAATCACTACATGGCGCAGGGATTGAACCAGAAGGCGGACATAATCCACGCCAACAACGTCCTCGCCCACGTTCCCGACCTCAATCATTTCGTCGCGGGCCTCGCGTACTTGCTCAAGGACGACGGCACGCTTATCGTCGAAGTCCCTTACCTGTGCTCCCTGATCGACAAGACCGCATTCGATACGATCTACCACGAGCACGTCTACTACTTCTCCCTGACCGCTCTCAGTCGGCTCTTCCGGCGGCACAATCTCATCATTTCCGACGCGCAGGAAATCTCCACGCACGGCGGCTCCCTCCGTCTGTGGGTCACAAAGTCCGGCGTGCCCAGCCAGAACGTCCTCCTCCTGTACAATCAGGAGTATTATTCCGTGTCCGGTCAGGCGTCCGGCTACTACCGCGACTTCTCCCTGCGCGTTGAGAAATGTAAGTTCGACACGCGAAAGCTCCTCCACGGAAAGCAGGCGGTAGGGTTCGGCGCCGCCGCGAAGGCGACCATCTTCCTGAACGCCTGCGGCCTCACTTCCTCCGACCTCGCCTACGTCGTGGATGATACCCCAACGAAGCAGGGGAAATATATCCCCGGCACTGGCATTCCCATCGTCAGTTCCGCCGAATGGTTGGAACGTCAGCCTCCCTTCACCCTGATCCTGTGCTGGAACTTCGCCCACGACATCGCGTACCGTTACTGCCACTCCTATCACGGTCGTGTGTTCACTTGGTACACCCCACACCTCGCGGAGGCTCACGCATGAGCGTAGGCGTCGTATTCGTCTCAACCGGCGGAAACAAAATGATGCGCGCGCTGCGCTCCCTGCGCCGCACCGAGCCCCGGCTTCCTGTCCACATCGCCTTTTCCACTTCCAGCAAGGTGTGGCCGCGCAACAACGCTCAGCTCCCCTACACCTCTTTCGAGTCCGAGCCGAACGTGCTCACCCGGCTTATCAGCAGCCCCGGCTGGATCAATGGCTGCTTCAACGAGTCGATCAAGTGGATGCGCGAACTCGGCTACACTCACGCCTGCACGATTCACGATGACGTAGTGTTCTCTCCTCTCGCTGAACACTACCACCATCTCTCCAAATGGTTCTCGCGCCTTGAATCCGACCCGGAACTTTCCACCGCCTCCGGCCTGACCCTTAGCTTCATGGAGGCGCTCGTCAAGACCGACAATCCCGGCGTCTGGGAGCGCTCCCCGGACGAATGGGACAGGCGGGATCTCGAATCCGACCTCCTCTGGGAGACCCTCTGCCCGAACGGAAGACCTGCCATGTACTTCGGCTCGCCGGGGTCCTCGGAAGGCGTGTCCGTGCCGCTTATCCTGACCGAACAGAACATCGCCGCTAATCTTGCTCTCACCGACTGGTTCGCGAAGTATTTCGTCACCGAGCGCATCTGCCCGATGGCGCGGCTCGGCCCGTGCGGACAAATCGTCCCCATATCCGTCTGGGAAGCGATCGGCGGCTTCGACGAAGCGAATGGAATCTTCTACGACATGGAATACCCGATCCAGTGCGCCCTCCGTTACCTTCCTCCGGTGAAGGTGATCCCCAACATCCCCTACATCCATCTGCACAATCAATCCACCGCATTCGGCGACCCCGCCGTGGGTATCTGGGGACACGATCTCCAGTCCTTCATCGCCAAGTACGGCAAAGACCCCGGAGCGGTGCTTCTCGACCTTCCGAACCGAGGGGGATACTGATGCTCCCCAAGTTCGACCAGTCCACGATGGGCCAGCGCGAGCCGGAATATCTCGCTTGGGCGGCGCTCTGCGTGGCTATGGACGTGCAATCCTACGTGGAACTGGGCACGGGTTCGGCCCACTACATGACGCGTGCCGGAATTCCTCGCGTTGCTTCCATTGACATCAACAACGTTCCTGACCGGCACAACCCCCACGAGGAGCGCGGGGTGATCTATCGCCGCGGTAGCAGCCATGACTCCGCACTAGCTCAGGAAGTAATTACTTCACTGGGAGGCAGCGTGGACGCTGTGTTCATCGACGCGGACCATGAAGGCGAAGCGCCCATGCGGGACTTCGACCTCTGGTATCCGCATGCGCGAAAGCTCATCGGCTTCCACGACATTCAAATCCCCCACATCATGCAGAACGTGTGGCCCGTTGTAAGTCTCCACCGCCTGTCTGTAAAGCTCATTGGCTGTGACATCGAATCCGCAATGTCGTGGCAGGGACCTAACTGCCCGTGGGATGGAGTGCTCGCGGGCGGAGGGATCGGGGTGATATTCAAATGATCCCCTACACCGAGCTCTGCGCTCTATCCGAAAAGTACGGCACTGACAAGCGCCCGGAAGGCGTGAATGGAGGTCCCGGCGGGCACGGATACACGCACTACTACCACGAACTTCTCTCCTCCCGCCGCCTGACCGCCCACACCGTCGTTGAAATCGGTATCGACGTGGGCGCGTCGCTCCGCATGTGGGAGGAATACTTCCCGAACGCGATCATCCACGGCCTCGACTGCGACACGAACAAGCTCATCACCGAGGGCCGCATTCGCTCCCACTTCTGTGAGCAGGGCAGCGTGGAATCCCTCCGCGAAGCCGTCCGGTGGATCGGCTCGCCCATCGACTTCCTCATCGACGACGGCTCGCACCGCTCCGACCACCAGATCGTCTCCGCAAACACGCTCCTCTCCTCGCTCGCGCCGGACGGCATCTACGTGATCGAGGACGTACTCGACCCGAATGAAATCATCCCGTTCATCCCCTACCCCTGCGAGGTCGTGCCGTTTCTCGTGTCCCGCGACCCATACAGCAAGCTTGTCGTGATTCGGAGGCCGCGATGAAATTCCTTCTTCCCACCGGGATCGGCGATTCCGTCTGGGCGATGCATAAGATCGAATCCGTCCGCAAGAAGCTGGACCCGGCGAGCGAACTCTCCATCTATCTCTCCTGCGGAGAAATCTCTCCTCTCCAGGCCCGTGCGCTCGACTTCATCCGCCGATTCGACTTCGTGGACTACGTGGAGATGAAGGTTGGCTACGAACTCCGCAAGGACCCCATATTCCATCCCGCCGGCTACTGGAACTACATCGATGACGGGATGTACGAATTCGAGGGTGAGCGCTACTGCGTGCTGATCCCGAACGCGGCGCTTGAACGGGGCATTCGCCTAGAACACTGGCTCCCGCAGTACGACATCGACTGGGACATTTTCTCCCGCTTCCGCATCACTCCCGAGGAGCGTGCCGTCGCTGACCGCCTCCATTCCCGCGTCGGACCCTACGCTGTCTTCTATCCCGGCCCGCTCGGGGGCAATACCCTCGAGGGTCACAATCGCAACATGCTCTGGAAGCCGAAGGAATGGATTGAACTCGGGGACCGTATCCGCAAGGAACTGAATCTCAGCATCGTCGCCGTCGGCGCGCCGTACGACTACGATTATTACGAGCACTTCCTCGCCCCCTGTCTCAATGGTTCCTCGACTTACTGGACGAACCTGATCGGCAAGACGACGCTCG
>Ga0187819_10000300_pt1 | contig 24117 bp, 23 predicted proteins | sample NC_wetland_sal_i_15_FD_132411 | JGI IMG/M metagenome (GOLD analysis project Ga0187819, IMG submission 132411) | Wetland sediment microbial communities from Neuse River Estuary, North Carolina, USA - SO4_4 | ecosystem: Environmental > Aquatic > Freshwater > Wetlands > Sediment | place: USA...
CATCTATTGCCGCATCCCACTCCGATTGAGGTGGTCAATGGATTCAACGCAGCTTGGGCCGAAGGCGACATCGACAAAGCGATCGGCTACGTCGCCGAGGATTCGGTCTATGCGCTGCATATCTCTGGCGAAGCGCTTCCGCATGGCGGCGAGACTCTAGGACGGGAGAAGATCGCCGCAGCACTGCGCCGGGTGCGTGAGGATTTCGACTACATCCTCTACCGCCCATTCAAGCTGACCGCCGACGGCAACACCGTCCGTTTCCAGGTCGAGTTCATGTACCGGCACCGCGAGAGCGGCGAGATGCTCAACGGTCGCTTCCGCATGGTGATGCAGGTGACGGACGGCCTTCTCGTGCGCACCGACGAGTACCATGATCGCGCGAAGGTCGAAGCTTTCATGCGGCTGGTCGGGAGACGGCCGCGCGAGGAGTGAGCGCGTCGCTCGCGCGCCGTCAGCGCAGTCCGGGGCGCGACTCGCCGGGCGAACGCCCGAACTGCGCCTTGTAGCGCCGCGTGAAGTGGGAGAGATCGGAGAACCCACACGAATAGGCGATGTCGCCGACGGTGCGGCCGAGCTGCGAGGGATCCTCCAACGCTTGGCGGCAGTGCTGCAGCCGGCGAAGCATGATGAAGCGCTCGAGCGAGGTAGCGCGTTGGCGTAGCGGACGCTGATCCCAGCGACCGCCGCTACGCGTAGCGGCTTAAGCTCGGGGTCATTCAAGCGCGCCTCGATGATCGACTTCAGCCGCATAAGCGTGGTCGTGCGCGTAGAGGAAAGCTGAGCGGCGCTTCCCGTCCGGGCCTCGAATGCGAGCGCGACGAGGTCGAGCGCCTGCTGCGCAACCTTGGCGCCCTCGATGGATCGATCGCGTCGGCGCGCAGCGCGAGCATGGCGAGAAATTCGGACGCGAGCGCCGTGACGGGCTCCGCGCGGGGGATCAGCGTCGCCGTGTAGGACGCGATCTCGCCGAGCCTCGCCTGCAGCTCCCAGCGCGGAACCTTGAAGACGATCGAGCGCGTGTTGGCGCCGACGCCGAGCGCGAAGGGCCGGCGCGGGTCGAGCAGAAAAACGTCGCCGGGAGCGGTCGCGGCATCGCGGCCGTCCTGGTGCGCGGTTGAATTGCCGGCGACCTGCCGGCACAGCAGTACGTCGTCGTCGTTGGCGCCTTTGAGGCAGCGTGGGGTCCGCGTCACTACGCACTCGTCGCATCGGAAGGCGGCGAGATCCACCTTGCCGAGCGACGCAACGGCGATCTCTCCGTTGAAGTTGCAGCCGACGGGCGTGCTGAATTCGTGCGCCACGTAGACCTTCGTAGCCTCCTCGCGCCAATAAGAGAGACGGTCGCGGGCATGCACGTTCGTTGTAGAGAAGGCGGTCTTCATGTCGCAGGCTCGCGTGCCGCTTCAGTCAAATACTTGTACCGGTTCAGTCAAACGCAAAGACAATGGACTGGTGTCTGATCAACGCAAGTTACCACGGGTGCGAGGCGAAATTGGTCTGCCTCTTCCCCTAGAGGTTGAAGATGCATTTTTATCAGAATGAGCGGGTAGCTCTCTTCATAGATGGCGTCAACCTTTACGCCACGGCCAAGTCGCTAGAGTTCGACATCGACTACAAGCGATTGCTTATGCTGTTCGGGCAGCGCGCGCAGCTCGTGCGCGCGTTCTACTACACAGCACTTGCCGACGATCAGGAATATTCATCGATACGGCCCTTAATCGATTGGCTCGGCTACAACGGCTTTACGGTCGTGACCAAGCCTTTGAAGGAGTTCACCGATGCGTCGGGGCGCCGCAAAGTCAAGGGCAACATGGACATTGAACTCGCGGTGCAGGCAATCCAGCTCGCGCCTGCCCTCGACCACATCGTGCTGTTTTCGGGCGACGGCGATTTCCGCAGCCTCGTCGCCGACCTGCAGCTGCGCGGCAAACGAGTGAGCGTCATCTCGACGCTGCAGAGCAACCCGCCAATGGTCGCGGACGAATTGCGCCGCCAGGCTGACCAGTTCATCGACCTTGCCGATCTCGAGCCGATCATCAGCCGCGAACCTTCGGCACGCGGCACCCATGCGCCGAACGGGCACGGCCGGAGCGTCCGTGCAAAGGCACCGGCAGCCGATGCCGCAAGCTTCGACAGCGACAGCGTGGTCCCCGACGACGATACCTGAGGGCGCTCAGGCTGCCGTGCGGCGTTGCGAGACGAGATCCCAGGCGACGTTGATCTGCTGCAATCGGCGCTGGCGCTGGCGGCGGTCGGCCTCCGACCGCGCAAGATCGGGGTGCCAGCTCTGGCGCAACCCATCGACGATCTTCTTGATGGCGGCAAGCGAAGCTTCCGGGCTGGCGCCGAGAACTTCGAGCGCCTCCGCGTAGGTCGCCGGCATTGGCAAATTGTCCGCAGGCGAAAAGCCGGCATTGCCCGGCAACAATGGTGGCGGCGACTGCACGGCAGGGGATGTGGCCGATGGATTGATGGCGAGCGACGCCCCCTTAGGGGCGCCGCCGAGCGAAATACTGGCGATGTCGCGCGCCGATGGCGGAGAGAGACGCTTGGGCCCGCGCGACCAGCGCCAGAGGCCGCTCACCACCAAGCTCGCGATCATCAGCAGCACCGCGGCCGCCCCCGCGAGCGTCACCATCGTCTTCAGGTCATAGGAGGCCGGAGCAGGCAACGACGCCGTCTCCGTCGGGCCGACCGTCGGTGTGCTGGCCGCGTCTTTCGCGGCCGTCTCTGTCGCAGCCGTCGTTTCGCTCGCGGCGGCAACGCGAACGTCGGCCTTGTCGGCAGGGCTTGCCGATTTCCCAGGCGCCGGCGGAACAGGCGCCACCGGCTCCGGCGCGGCACCCGAGCCATTGATGAGCGTCGGCGTCACGCTACCGGGGATCGAGACTGCGGGCGCCGGCGCCTTGCCGTCGTTTGCCGACGGCGCGGCAACTTCCGGCCCCGCGGCGACCGTAGACGCAGGAGCAGGCGCAGGCTCGGCACTCGGCCTGGCGGCCACGGCCGGCGCCGCAGTGGATGGGGCCTCCTGCTTGCGCGGCGCACGCTCGGGTAACGCCGGGATCTTGTCCTTAGGCGCGGGAGCGCGGGAGACCGTCGCCGGCGGGAACGGCGCTTGCGCGATCGCATCCGACGGAGTGCCGGTGAACGTGACGGGAATGCCGAGCGCTGGTGCGTAGCCCGGCGGCAGCGTCACGACGCGTGCGCCGTCGTCCGCTCCGTAATCGTCGCGCGGATAGCGGTGACGCCACCAGCCGCCACGGCCGAATGAAGGACGCTCGCTGGTCCACATCGGACCCATGAGCAGGTGGAAGCTGCCGCCCTCGACCCAAGCGTCCCGTCCCGATGCGTGCGCGCCTGCTGCCGCGGCGTCGATCCAAGGAACGCGCACGCCGCTGCAGCTGAAATCGAAGCGGTGCACGTGCCAGCTGCGGCAGCGGCCCGGATCGGCCGGCGAGCAGGCGGTGAAGATCTCGCTCTCGCGGCGCCCATAGATTTCGTAGGAGCGATCCTCTGATGGCCACATCTGCACGCGCTCGCCATCGAACTGGCAGTTAAACGGCATGTTGATGCGCTCGGTCGCCTGCGCGGCGCCGCCGGCGGCCAGCGCGAGAAAGATCAGCGCCGAAGCCGGAGAAGGATGCGAGAGAATGCGCATGTGGCCCCCCGTTGCTCAATTGGCAATCCACCCGCGCAAGGAAGGCCGCAAGAGCTTGACATCATTGTGGCATTCGGCCGGCAACAGTAACCAATCTTGAGCGATTGATGCCCGAATGTTGCGCAATCTCTTTAGGCCCGACCGGGTGATCTTCACCCGTAACGAGGCGCTGGCGCAGAGCGAATGCAGCCCAGGACGCCATTCCCGGGACTCGAGCACGAAGGCAGGTCAAATGCGCGCACTACCTTTTGGGCTTTTCGCCGCGGCGATGGCGACCGTCGGCTTCACCGCCGCCACCGAGGCGAGCCCGCGCGCCGTCCTCGAGCTGTTCACAAGCCAGGGCTGCTCGTCATGCCCGCCTGCGGACGAGTTGTTCACCGAGCTGGCCCGCGACCCCGATCTCATCACATTGACGCTTCCCGTCGACTACTGGGACCGGCTCGGGTGGAAGGACACGCTCGCGCGCCACGCGTTCACCGAGCGGCAGGAGGCCTATGCCGACGCCCGCGGCGACGACGATCTCTTTACCCCGCAGGCGATCATCAACGGCCGCGAATCGGCCGAAGGCGCAGAGCGCTCCGAGATCGAGCGCGCGGCGGACGCGACGGCAGCCGGCTTGAAGGTGCCGCTTACGGTCGCGCTCAAAGGTGACAAGGTCGTCCTCTCCGTGGGCACTTCGGCGGACAAACCCAAATCGCCGGCTGTCATTTTGTTGCTGCCCTACTTCGCCTCGCGCCAGGTTGCCATCGGACGCGGCGAGAATGCGCGGCGGAAGGTGACCTACACGAACGTCGTTCGCGACATCCGCATCGTAAGCGACTGGACAGGCGCGGCGGTGACGCAGGCTATTCCGGCCGACGAGCTCAAGGAGTACGACGGCGTCGTCGTGCTGCTGCAGCAGGGCTCGCCGCAGAAGCCCGGCCCGATCCTCGGCGCGGCGCGCGCCACGCTGCGCTAGGGCCGCGCGCGCTCAACTTTTGCAAGCCGTCGCTGATTTAAGGCTCAGGGGCTCAGGCCCGCGAGCTGCGGCACGTAGGTCGGGTCGAGCAGGTCGGCCAGATCCCACATCACGCGCTTCAAGCCGGCCTGCAGGGCCGGATCTTTGATGGTGAACTCGACGCGGCGGTTCTTGGCACGGTTCTCGGGCGTCGTGTTGGCGGCAAGCGGGATCATGTCGCCGTGGCCGATGGCGGTCATGCGGTCGGCCGGAACGCCGGCCGAGACGAGGTAGTTCATGGCCGCCTTGGCGCGCAGCTCCGACAGCAACCGGCTGACGTGAACCGCCGAGAGACTATCGGAGTACCCATGGATCTCGATGTGCACCGCAGGGCAGTCCTTGGCGATGGTGGCGACAATGTCGAGGCCAGGCTTCATGGCGTCGTCGACGGTGGCGCCGGGGCCCGAAAACTGCACCGGCGTCAGACGCAGCCCCGCGGCCGGGCAGGGCTCGTCACTGATCGAGTGGTGCAGCGGAAGGACGGGCTGCGCCGGCACCTCCGGGATGCGGATGGCGCCGGTCTCCAGCGGAGGCGAGTGCGGGTCGGCCGCCGGTCTCTGGGCCTGGGCGGCACGGATGGTGCGCTCGGCCCGGTAGGCGGACAGCGCTGCTTCGACCTCGGCATTGCGCGCCTGCGCGAAGCGGCGATCGCGCGCGGCCGCGGTGAGTGCGATCGAAGCCTCGATCTCGGCGTTACGGGCGGCCGCGAACTCACGCGCACGCTCAGCCTCGCAACGCGGCGTTGCCTGGCCAGCCGTATTGCAGTGCGTGAGGCTCAAGCCGGCAACGCGCGTCTGCGCTTTCTGCACAGTCGCAATCGAAGCGGTGATCTCGGCATTGCGGGCTTGCGCGAAGCGACGATCGCGCGCGGCCGAGGCGAGTGCGATCGAAGCCTCGATTTCGGCGTTGCGGGCGGCTGCGAACTCACGCGCACGCTCGGCCTCGCAGCGTGGTGTCTGCGCTGAGGGGCTCTTGCAGTAGGTGAGGCTCAGAGCGAGATCGCGCTCGCGCGCCGCCTCGACGGCGGCAATCGAGGCATCGATCTCGGCGTTGCGGGCGGCAGCGAAGCGCTGCGCGCGGTCGCCGCGCACGGCGCTGACCCAAGCCAGCATCTCGGCGGTTCGGGCCTCCGCATAGTCGCGCTCGCGCGCGGCCTTGACGGCGGCGACGGAGGCGGCGATCTCCGTATTGCGCTCTTGCGCAAAGCGGCGCTCACGCTCGGTGTTTGCGGCGGCAATCGAAGCCTCGATCTCGGCGTTGCGGGCCTTGGCGAAGTTGGCCGCGACCTCACCCTGGCAGGGCGCCAGGTTCGCATCCGGGCTCTCGCAGCTCGTGCGGTTCAGCGCCTGCTGGCGTGCGCGGGCGGCCTCTACGGTCGCAATGGACGCCTCGATCTCGGCGTTGCGCGCTTGCGCAAAGCGGTGCTCGCGCTCAGCGTCGACCGCGGCGAGTGAAGCCTCGATCTCGGCATTGCGGGCCGCGGCAAAGTTGGCGGCGATCTCGCCCTGGCAAGGCGGCAGGTTTGAGTCCGGGCTCTCGCAGCTCGTGCGGTTGAGGGCGAACTCGCTCTCGCGCGCTGCCCTCACGGTGAGGATCGAAGCCTCGATCTCAGCGTTGCGCGCCTCGGCGAAGCGGTGTTCGCGGGCAACCTTCGCCGCCGCGATCGATGCGTCGATCTCGGCGTTGCGGGCTTTCGCAAACTCTGCCTCGCAGTAGGAGGCGTTCCAGGAGTGACAGGAGCTTGTGGCAGTTTCGCCGAACGCGGGCACTATGAGCGCCGTGAACAGCGGCAGGATGGCAGTACGCAAACGCGGCATGAGAGGGTCCTCGAAGCTGGCGACAAGCGCTCGGCAGGCGCTGAGAAGGGGCACCCTCATTTGAGGCGAATTCGCTTAAAATTCAGTGCTTTTTGAACTAATATTGAGCAAATGTGCGAAGCAGAGCGGGATGACAAAATCGCGAAAAATTTCGAGTGGCAGATCAAACGGACAGCGGCCGCAGGGGAGGCTCCTGCGGCCGCAGTCGTTGCAAGCGTCAGGCGACGGCTTAGTTGCCGTAGCTGTTGCCCTGGTAGCCGTGCACGGCGAACGTGTCGGCGTTGGCAACGGTGCCGGTGGCGACGGCAGACACGGCAAGCAGCGCGGCGAGGATGATGGTCTTCATGGTCGTTCTCCTTCGGTTGGGTTTGAGGCGTTGCGTTTGCTTCTCGGATAGGGCCGGGGGGTGGTCGGCGCTTCCGAGGCCCGTTATGCCCGCGTCCCTCGCTCAGCTGAAATATCGAGCTCCTTCGGATTCGATAGCGTCGGGCTATGGCACGTCCCCGCGCCGGCAGAACGGCGGATCGGCGGGCCACAGCGCGGGCAATCCGTCGCGCCGGCGAGTTAACTCAAGGGCGCCGGAGCCCCGCGACAAACGCATTTCCATGCGCTATACCCGCGCCAGATGCGCATCGTCACCACCTCGCAAGATCTCACTTCAGCCTGCCAGCGCCTTTCGGACAGCGATTTTATCGCCGTCGATACCGAGTTCATGCGCGAGCAGACCTTCTGGCCCCAGCTCTGCCTCGTGCAACTCGCTTCCCCCGAGGAGGCGCTGATCCTCGATCCGATGGCGCCCGGGCTCGATCTCTCGCCCTTTTGGGCCCTGATGGCGAACGAGCGTCTGCCCAAGGTCTTCCACGCGGCGCGCCAGGACATCGAGATCGTCTTCGCCAAGACCGGGTTGGTGCCGCATCCCGTGTTCGACACGCAGATCGCGGCCATGGTGTGCGGCTTCGGCGAGTCGATCTCGTACGTGAACCTCGTGAAGAAGGTGACCGGCGTCGACCTCGACAAGTCCTCGCGCTTCACCGACTGGAGCCGGAGGCCGCTCTCCGACAAGCAGCTCACCTACGCGCTGGCCGACGTGACCCACCTGCGCGACGTCTACCGCCACCTAAAGTCCGAGATCGATGCCGCCGGCCGGGCGGACTGGCTCAACGAGGAAATGGGCGTGCTGACCGACCGCAAGACCTACGAGCAGCACCCCGAGGAGGCCTGGCAGCGGCTCAAGTTGCGGGTCAAGAACCGCAAGTCGCTGGCGGTCTTAATGGAGCTTGCCGCCTGGCGCGAGCGCCTCGCGCAGTCGCAGGACGTGCCGCGCGCGCGCATCCTGCGCGACGAGGCACTCTACGACATTGCCAACCAAGCGCCGACAAGCCACGAGCAGTTGAGCGAGCTCAGGACCTTGAGCGAGGGCTTCTCGCGCTCGGCGCGCGCCCGCGACATCATCGAGGCTGTGAAGCGCGGGTTGCAGCGCGACACGAAGGCACTTCCGCCTATTGATCGCGGCCAGCAGCTCTCGGCGGAAGCGACTGCGCTCATTGACCTGTTGCGGGTGCTGCTCAAGGCATCCGCCGCCCGCCATCGCGTGGCGCCGCGGCTCATTGCCGACTCAGAAGACCTGGAGCGCATCGCGCTCGAGCCCGAGCCTGACGTCGCCGCGCTGAAAGGTTGGCGGCGCAAGCTTTTCGGGGAGGACGCGCTGCGCTTGAAGCGGGGCGAGATCGCGCTCACGCTCGACGGCGGCGAGGTCGTGCCGATCCCAGCTCCCGGGCGGTAAGGACGTTCACTTGCGCCCCGGGTCGTAGCGGTTCTTCTGGCGCCACTCGGAGAAGAAGTAGGCGAGGCTGTCGTCGATCACGTCGGGCAGCACGATGCGCACAGTGACGAGCTGGTCGCCGGCTTCCATCTTGCCGGCTGCCTTGACGCCCTTGCCCTTCAAGCGGAACACGCGACCCGAGCTCGTGCCCTTGGGGATGGTGAGTTGCACCCGCCCGTCGATGGTAGCGACCTCGACCTTGGCCCCGAGCACCGCCTCATCCAGCGTGATGGGAACGTCCAGAAGGATATCGTCTCCTTCGCGCTTGAACTGCGCGTGCGGGCGCACCCGGATCTCGACCAGCGCGTCGCCAGCCTCGCCTGCGCCCGAGCCCCGCGCGCCCTTGCCCTTGAGGCGCAGCACTTGGTTGTCGGCAACGCCGGCCGGCACCGCGAGGTCGAGCGCGGCGCCGCCAGGCATGGTGACGCGCTTGGTCGCGCCCTTGACGGCCTCGAGGAAGTCGATGTCGAGGGTGTAGCGAACGTCGTTGCCCCTGACGCCGAAGCCGCTGCGCGCGGAGCCCGCCCCGCGCGCTCCGGCGCCGAAAATGTCGGAGAAAATGTCGGCGAAGCCGTAGTCCTCGAAGCCCCCGCCCACTCCGGCGCCTGCCCTCGCTCCGCGCGCATGGCCGCGGAACGGATCGCGCCTCGGTTCTCCGCGCGCATCGATCTCGCCGCGGTCGAAGGCCCGGCGCTTCTCTGGATCGCCGAGGATCTGGTAGGCCGAGGAGACCTTCTTGAACCGCTCTTCGGTGGCGGTGCCGTTGGCCGGGTTGAGGTCGGGATGCAGCTCCTTCGCCAGCTTGCGGTAGGCCCGCCGTATGTCGTCCTCGGAGGCGCCCCTGGGCACACCGAGAGTTGCGTACGGATCGTCGGCCATGGGGAAGGGATCCTGGTCGTTGCGGAAGCTTCAATTTAGCAGAAAATGTGGCGGCCTGGGGCCGGACGCAACCCTTGCGCACGCGTTGCGCTGGATTACTTCGCGATGCGGATTTCCGGCTCGCGCTCCAGAAGCTCGGCGAGGGCCTCGAATCGGCGGCGTAGCCGCTCCCCGTCCATGCCGGCGTAGGCCTTGGGGATCGTGAGCACGAGCTTGTTGCCCTCATAGCTCAAGGGCGTCTCGTCGATGACGCCGGGAACGCCGATCGACAGCATGTGGGCGGCCCTTATGGCCGCGCCGACGATGCGGGCGCGCTTCTGCACCCGCTTGGAGACGATCTCCTTGAGGCTCTCGGAGAGATCCTCGCCGCGGCTCTGGCCGGCCCCGGCATGGCGGTAATAGACCGACAACGCTAGGAATACCCGGCCCGGATGGTCGATGCCGGCGAGCGCCGCGTGGGCGAGCAGATTGAGGCTCTGCTCGCCGCGATAGTCGGGATGCGAGCGCCAGCCGATGTCTGAAAGCAAGCAGGCGGCGTGGCGCAGGCGACGCTCCTCTGGGGTCTCGTCGGGACCAGGCGGGGTGAAGATCGCGTCCGTCCACTTGCACAGCTCCCAGGCGTGCTCGACCGAACGGGAGCGCAGGGCCGCATATTCGGCGCAGAAGCTCAACAGCGGGTCCTTGCGCCGCTCGTGCGCCGGCAGCAGGCTGAACAGCAGCCCCTCGCGAATGCCGAACACGGAGAACACAACCTCGCGCGGCTGCACCGATTTCAACAGCCGCTCCAGCACGAGCGCCCCATAAGGGAGCACCTCGCGGCGCGCTCGAGTGATGTTCTCGATGCCTGACAGCGCGCTGAGCTTCTTGGTCTTGCGCACGAACTCGCAGAACGCGATCGCTTCCTCGGTCGGGATCGTGTAGCCGTGCGTCACGTGCAGCGGATAGCCCGTGTGCTCCATGTGCAGATGCGCAAGCGCGCGCCAGCTACCCCCGACCGCGAAGAAGGGGCGCCCCTTGCCTTCGCCGAGCCACGGGACGCTGGCCATCGCCTCGTCGACCAAGGGCTGTGCCTTGTCGATCTTGGCGCCGGTGGCATCGATCAGCCGAAGCCCCCCCACGGGGAGTGTCGCCGCCTGCTTGAGCTTGTCCTTGGCGAGGTCGATAAGCTCCAGGCTGCCGCCGCCGAGATCGCCCGCGATCCCGTCGGCATCCATGAACCCCATCATGATGCCCTGGGCGACGAGCTTTGCCTCCTTCTCGCCGGACAAAACCTCGATGCGCGTACCGCATGCCTTTTCGGCGCGCACGATGAATTCGGGCCCGTCGGCGGCGTCTCGCACGGCCGCGGTCGCGAAGGCGCGCAGGTTCTTTACTTCCAGGATGCGCGCGATGGAGCGGAAGCGGACGAGCGCCTCCAGCGCCCGCTGCACCGCTTCGTCCCCGAGCCGGCCGGTGGTGGCGATCGAGCGGCCGAGCCCGCACAGCACCTTTTCGTTGAATAGCGGGGTCGGCGCCCGCACCGCGCCTTCGTAGATGACGAGGCGGACCGAGTTAGAGCCGATATCGATCACGCCGATCGGCTCGAGGTCCGTGTGCGGCCGCAGCTTGTCGACCAAACGCTCCAGGCTCGTCAATCGTGGCCCCTGCTCAGTCTTTGCCAAGCGGACTGAAGCGTGGCGGGAAATTCTCCTTCAGCGCCTGCCCGCGACCCGAAAGGCTCGGGTTCGTCAGGAAGTACTGGTGCGCGTTGAAGGCTTCCTCCGCTTTTGCCGCCGTGATCCGCTCCGAGGAGCCATCCGGCATTATCCGCCAGCTTTGCTGGTTGTCTTTGAGGTTGGCGACCATGATCTGGTTCAAAACCTGCTCGTGCACGGTTGGGTTCAGAATCGGGACCATGGCTTCGACGCGCCGGTCGAGGTTACGCGGCATCATGTCTGCGGAGCTGATGTAGACGGCGGCCTTTGGCGAAGGCAACCCCTCACCGCGGCCAAAACAGTAAATGCGCGCGTGCTCGAGGAAGCGCCCAATGATGCTCTTCACCCGAATGTTGTCGGAAAGTCCCGGAATTTCCGGCTTGAGGCAGCACACGCCGCGCACCACGAGGTCGATGCTCACGCCCGCCTGACTCGCCTCGTAAAGGGTGTTGATGATCTGGGTGTCGACGAGTGCGTTCATCTTCATCCAGATGGCGGCCGGGCGACCGGCCTTGGCGTGATCGATCTCCTCGCGGATGTGCGCGATGATTCGCCGGCGTATGCCATGCGGGCTCGCCGCCATCGCCTCGAGCTCGGCCGGTTCGCCGTAGCCGGTCACGAAATTCAGGATGCGGGTTACGTCGCGCGCGATCGCGGGATCGGTCGTGAACAGAGAAAGATCAGTGTAAACGCGCGCCGTCTGCGCGTGATAGTTGCCGGTGCCGATGTGGCAATAGCTCGTTAGCTCCGCGCCCTCGCGCCGCACGATGATGCCGAGCTTGGCGTGCGTCTTGAGCTCGATGAAGCCGTAGACGACGTGCACGCCCGCACTCTCCAGGTCGCGCGCCCAGCGGATGTTGGCGGCCTCGTCGAAGCGGGCTTTGAGCTCGACGACGGCGGTGACGGATTTGCCGGCCTCCACCGCCTCCTTCAGGGCCTGCACGATGGGGCTATCGCGCGAGGTGCGGTAGAGCGTCCACTTGATGGCCATGACGTTGGGATCGGCCACCGCCTGGCGCAGGTACTGCACCACGACGTCGAAGGACTCGTAGGGGTGGTGGACGATGATGTCCTTCTTGCGCACCGCCGCGAAACAATCGCCGTTGAATTCGCGGATACGCTCGGGGAAGCGGCCGACGAACGGCTTGAACAGCAGGTCGGGCCGGTCACCGACGATGAGCTGGGCGGTGTCCGCTAGCGCGAGCAACCCATCCTTAACGAACACGGAGTCCTCGCCGACCTCGAGCTCCTCGACGACGAAGCGCTTCAGGCGGTTCGGCATCGCGGCCTCGAGCTCGAGCCGGATCACGTGGCCGCGGCGGCGCCGCTTCAGCGCGCTTTCGAACGAGCGCACTAGGTCCTCCGCTTCTTCCTGGATCTCGATGTCGCTGTCGCGCAGCACCCGGAACGCGCCCTGGCTCTTGATCTGGAAGCCGGGGAACAGCTCGTCGATGAAGAGGCCGATCATCGTCTCAAGGCGAATGAAGCGCAGCTCCGGCTGCTCGGCCTCGGGCGTGCCGAGGCGGATGAAGCGCTCGAGCTGACCCGATATGGGGATGAGCCCGTTCATGGCCTTGCCATCACTGTCGCGCTGCATCTCGACGGCAAGCGTCAGGCCCTTGTTGAGGATGAAGGGGAAGGGGTGGGCCGGATCGACGGCGATCGGCGTCAGGATGGGGAAGATGTGCGTCATGAACAGACGCTGCAGCCAACTGCGCTCGCTCGGACGCAAGTCCTTCGGCTCGAGGATGTGAAGGCCGGCCTCGGCTAACTTGCCCTTGAGCACGCGCCAGCAGGCCTGCTTGTCGGCAACGAGGCCCGCGGCGAAGCGGTTGATGGCGCGAAGCTGCTGGGCGGGGGTGAGGCCGTCCTGGGAGAGCGTCTGTACGCCGGCCGCCACCTGGCCGTAGATGCCGGCGACGCGCACCATGTAGAATTCGTCGAGGTTCGAGGCCGAAATCGACAGGAAGCGCAGGCGCTCCAGCAGCGGATGGCGCTCGTTCTGCGCCTCCTCGAGCACCCGGCGGTTGAACTGCAGCCAGGACAGCTCGCGGTTGTAGAAGCGATCCGGGCCCTGCGGCGGGGGCTCCACCTTGGCCGCCGCCACCGTTTTCTCGCGCAGCTTGTTCCTGGCGCTCGCCATCTCACAAAGCTCCCCGCCGACCGATCCCGCCAATCAGGGGGCCGAGTACGACGCTGTTATGACAATGATGTATGCAGTGAGCCTTAGGTTTTCGTCACTCCCCGCTTTCATTGAGGGTCGCCAGCGCCTCGGCCGCCAAGGGGCGGGTCACCTTGCGGTGCATGGCGAGCGCCAGCTTATCGATGGCGGCCACGACGCGGTTTGCTGCCGCCATCGACCTCTCCATGCGCAGGCTCAGATATTCGATGACCGCCGGCTCGACAGTAAGCTGGCGATCGCAGAAGAGTTTTACCAGCACGGCTTTCAATAGGGCCTCGTCGGGTGCCTCAAGAGCGACGATCGGCAGGGCGCGCAGGCGCGAGCGCAGGTCGGGTATGCGCACCGCGACGTCGCCAGGTGCCTCACGCGAGGTGAGCAGCACCGATAGGCGGCTTTCGCGCGCGCGGTTTAAGAGATGAAAGAGCGCCTGCTCATTAGCAATCCCCCGGTCGAGGTCCTCCACCACCAGGGCGCTGCCGTCACGCAGGCCGGCGACGGCGGCGTCGGACAGCTCCGATGCCGCGGCAATGCCGGCGGAAGACTTGAGCCGCCACACGTTGGCGAGATGGCTCTTGCCTGAGCCCTTCGGCCCCACCACCACGCACGCCGGGTGCGGCCAATCGGGCCAGCGGTCGATGAGCTCGATCGCGGCCTCATTCGAGCTGCTGACGAGGAAGTCCTCCGCACCCAGCGCCTGGCGGTGCGCGAGATCGAGGACGAGCTGGCGGGGCGCAGCGGTCATGGAACAGTCGGATCCTTTAGCGCGGTCGCAGGGGCGATGGGGCGCCCACGGTACACATCGCTCTCGAGATAGGCTCTGAGTGCAAAGCGCACGATCACGCCAATCGCCGCGGCGATTGGCACCGCGACCAGCACGCCGACGAACCCGAACAGATAGCTGAACACGAACAACGAGAAGATGAGCCAAACGGGGTGCAGGCCAATCTTCTGGCCGACGATGTTGGGGCTCAAGAACCCGGCATCGAGAACCTGGGCGCCGGCAAATATGCCGATGACGATCAGGATGGGCGCGACCTCCGGCCAAAATTGCACCGTGGCGATGGTGGTCGCGGTGATGAGCCCCAAAGCCCAGCCGACGAACGGCACGAAGCTCATGAGCCCGGTGCCGAGCCCGACGAGCAGGCCGTAGCGCAGCCCCGCAGCGGTCAAGGCCACCGAATAGTAGATGGCGAGCACGAAGCATACGGTGCCTTGGCCGCGGATGAAGGCGGAGACTGCGTCGTTGATATCGCTCGCAAGGCGGCGAAGCGTGGCCGCATGATCGCGCGGCAGCCAGGAATCGATCTTGGCCAGCATCCGGTGCCAATCCATGAGCATATAGAAGACCACAAGCGGCGTGACCAGCATCAGGGACACGAAGTTGAACAGCGCGAGACCCTGGCTCCACAGTGAGCTTGCCAGCGTCCCGGCGACACTCGCCCAGTTGTCGGAGATCGCCTGCGAGACGCGCTCGAGCCCCGTCTCGAATTCCGGGTAGTGGTTGCCGAGGCGCTCGCGCGCCCAACCCTCGAGCAGGCCGCGAGCGCGGGCAATCTCTTCTGGCAGCGAAACGGCCAATTGCTGCGCCTGGGTGAGCAGCAGCGGAACCACCAGCACCAGTGCGGCGATGATGGCGCACACGAAAGCAGCGACGATGAGAACGGACGCAACGGGGCGCGGAATGCCCCAGCTCGTCAGCCGGTCGGCAGCGGGATTGAGGAAGTAGGCGATGACGATGCCGGCAACAAAGGGCAAAAGAATCGGCCCCAAGAGGCCGATCAGCAGCACGAGGACGACCGCGGCGCCGAGCCAGAACAGCACTTGTCGCTCGACACGCATCGCCTAAAAGCCCTCTCCCCTCGAGGCTCGCCGGCGGACGCCTACTTCCTTACGCCCGTCGACTCGTAGCCCGACATATGTAGCAGCCAACTGCGCAAATAGGCAGCGAGCGAGGCGAACGTCAGCGCCCCCGTGACCCAGATGAGCACGAAGCGCGCCGTCTCCAATCCAAGCCCGAAGCCCTCGTCCGCCAGCACCGTGCCGGCGAGTACGATCTGCGCCAGCGTGTTCGCCTTGCTGACAACGAGCGGCCTGATGCGGACTGGATTGCCTAAAAGCCACGACAGCACGATGGCGATGACGATCAAGATGTCGCGCGAAACCACCGCGATGACGAGCCAAAGGGGGAGCTTGCCGCCCACGCCCAGAGCCAAAAAGATGCTGACGATCAATAGCTTGTCCGCGAGCGGATCGAGGTAGGCGCCAAGCTCCGTGGTCCACCCGAATGTCTTCGCCAGGTAGCCGTCAACGGCATCCGAGATGCCCGCCACGATGAATGCAAAAAACGCCGCTTGCGTCTGCCCCGTGACGAGCAGCCAGAACACCAGGGGCACGAGGATCACCCGGCCGAGGGTGATGAAGTTAGGAGGGTTCAAGGCGCGGTCCGGCGGCTAGGTCAGGGGCGACGGGTCGTGATCGTATATATCCAATCGCCGCGGCGGTGCACCTGTTACATGTGCCTGGTTACATGTGCTGGCCGCGTTAGCGGGAAGCGGCCAGCCGTCAGTTTGCGGAGCGAAGAATCCAGACGTCGCCCGAGGCGCTCTCAAGCGAGAGACGCTGGCCATATAGGGCGTTGGCGAGCGCGTCGCCACCTCCGGGGTAACGCAGCGTCAGGGTGGCGCTGCGCGCCGATTCCGACTCGATACGGATGTCGTCGACGCCCGCCACGGCGAGCAGCTGTTGGCGGATCTCCCGCCATTCGGCCAGGCTTCCGTACTGCACCTGTAGCGAGACGGCCGTGCCACCATGCGAGGAGCGTCCCGCGCCGGCCTTGAGCGCCTTCCACCGCCCTTCGAGCACGCCCTGCCCGACGACGGCGGCGAGCTCCATGGCATAGCCCGTATCGCCGTCGAACACCCGATAGCTGCGCTTCAAATTGAAGGGGCCGACGGCGTCGATGCCAGCCATGGTGACGTTGAGGCGGTTGGCCGTCGCATCGAACTCCGCGATTGCGACCACGACATAGGGCGAGCCGTACTCGCCAGCGAGGATGCGTTCCGCGGAACCGCGTCCGTCGATCAGCATCTGCAGCGTGTCGGCGTGTATGACCGGCTTCAAGGGTTGGAGCTCAATGGGGGTGAGCGTGTGCTCGAGGTCGAGGCCCTTCCAGACGTCGGTCCACGTGCGCGCGGCGCTCCCCGTGTCGGGCGCCCCTTGCGCGTCGCGCACGACAGGGATGACGCTGATCTCGCGTGCCTGCTCCTCGACGAAGGGGATGCCTTCCTGCTGCAGTACGGCGCGCACGGAATCGGCCCGGAAGGAGAAGTCGAGGTTTGCAATGTAACGGGTCGAGGAGTTGCGCTCGGACCGCACGGAAACGCCCTCGAAGAAGGAGGACGACTTGAGCACCGCCAGCCGCTTCAAGCGCTCGTAGTCCGTCACCGGCACCACGCGCTTCAGAAGCGAGCGAAAGGCCGCCTGCTGGCCCTCGGCCAGCGCTTTATCCTTGGCGGCAACGGCGTTTGCCGCCTGCGCGTCGACGGGATAGTTGCCAACGGTATAGACGTCATCGTTGGCGGCAACGGCGGCATGAAAGGGAGCAAGCCCGGCAATGCCGGTCAATGCCGCGCTCAGCATGCCTCGCAATTGCCCAGCCACGCGACCGATCCTCCCCTGCCTTGGCGAAATCCCGCGCCGGCGCCCGTTTGAACGCCTCAGTTGCCCAGCGCAGGCCTTAGCTGCTAGGACGCCACATCTCCGGCAGGCAATGGGGCAAAAGTTGGGTTCTCGGCGTGAAATGACAGAGCCCGATGCGGAAAGCAACACGGCCGTCACTTACCGCGATGCCGGCGTCGACATCGACGCGGGCAATCGTCTTGTCGCCGCGATAAAGCCGCTCGCCAAGGCCACCCGCCGCCCCGGGGCCGACGCCGACCTCGGCGGCTTCGGCGCGCTGTTCGACTTGAAAAGGGCGGGCTTCCGCGACCCAGTCCTGGTCTCGGCAACCGACGGTGTCGGCACCAAGCTCAAGATCGCCATCGACACCGGGATGCATACGACCATCGGCATCGATCTCGTCGCCATGTGCGTCAACGACCTCGTGGTGCAGGGCGCGGAGCCCTTATTCTTTCTCGACTACTTTGCCTGCGGCAAGCTCGACGTAGCGACGGCCGAGAGCGTAATCGCGGGAATCGCGGAGGGTTGCCGGCAGGCCGGCTGCGCGCTAATCGGCGGCGAGACCGCCGAGATGCCGGGCATGTACGCGGCGAAGGACTACGACCTAGCGGGTTTCGCAGTCGGCGCGGTGGAGCGCGGCGACCTCCTGCCCCGCGCAGACATCGCGGTCGGCGACGTGTTGATCGGCCTCCCTTCCTCGGGCGTGCACTCCAACGGCTACTCCTTGGTGCGGCGGCTCACGGAGCAGCAACGTCTCGGCTGGGATGCGCCGGCGCCCTTCGATGCAAAGCGCACGCTTGCGGAGGCGCTGCTCGCGCCGACCCGCATTTACGTCAATCCGCTGCTCGCCGCCATAAAGGCCACGGGCGGAGCGCGCGGCGCCATCAAGGCGCTGGCGCACATCACCGGCGGCGGCCTTTCGGAGAACGTGCCGCGCGTGCTCCCCGATCACGTGGCCGCGATCGTCGATCTTGGCGCATTCACTGCTCCGCCCGTGTTCGGCTGGCTCGCCAGAGTCGGACGCCTTTCCGACGCGGAGATGCTAAAGACATTCAACTGCGGCATCGGCATGGTTGTCGTCGCGGCGAAGGCGCAGGCCGATTCCGTAGTGGCGGCACTGCGGGCCGCGGACGAGGCGCCGCTGATCGTCGGCGAGATCACTGCAGCGGGCGGTGCCCGCAGCGACGCCAAGGGCAAGGGCGAGGCGTGGGCCGTCGCCTATGCGGGCTCGCTGCAGCACGCGGGCTGAGGGCGCGCGCGCCTCCCCCATTAAGATCATCGCGAGCCAAAACGCCGCACGCCTCCTTCCGTATCAGAGGCTCATTTCGACCACAAAGCGAGTGCCCCGCTTTTCCCTCGGCGACGGGGGGAAAATCAATGACGGCATTCGAGAGCGCCCGCGCGATTGCGGGGGTCGGCGGCGCGGTCGGCTATAATCCGGAAGTCCGCCTCCTTCCCTCAATTGCGCAGATTCCCAAGGGCGCCTGGGAGGAGATGCTGCCCGGCGAGCCCGAGTGCTGGGACTTCTATCGCACCGTGGAGAGCATACCGCCTCCCGGCTTCACCCTGTCGGCGATTGCCGCCTTCGAGGACCGCAAGATTCTCGCCGCGGCTCCCGTGTTCGGCATCGATTACCGGCTCGACACGCCGTTCCAGGGCATGATGCGAACGTGCAGCGATTGGCTGAACAAGCACTGGCCGCGTCTGTTGACGCGCTCGGTGATGGGGCTCGGCTCGCCTATGTCGGATAGCTGCACCATCGGCTTCGCGCCGCATCTCTTACCCTTTCAGCGGTGGCGCATTTTCTCCGGCCTGCTCGGCACATTGAACCGCGAGGCAAGAGCGCGGGGAACCTCGTTCCTCGCGGTGAAGAGCCTTGGCAGTCAGGCGGAGCAGCTTGCGCCGAGCCTCGGCAAGCATGGCTTCCACCGCGTGACCAACCTGCCCATCGTGGCGCTGCCGGCGCGGTTCCGCAGCATGGACGAGTATCTCATCAGCCTGCCGAAGAAGACGCGCACGTACATGAAGCGCAAGATGCGCTCCCTGCCGGAGCTGCGCATCGAGTTCCGCACCACTGCCGATGGCGTCGAAGATCAGCTCTTTCCGCTGTTTGAGAACACGCGCAACCAGAGCAAGAGCCGCTACGGCGAGTTCGAGGATCTCAATTGCGATCTCTTCAAGCGCGTGATGGGCGAGCTCGGCGACAAGGCCTGCCTTATGCTGTGCTGGAAGGGCGACAGGCTCATGAGCTTTCTGCTCATGCTCGTCGCCCGCGACCGCGTAATCGGTAAGTATATCGGCATGGTCTACCCCGAAGGGCGCGAGCTCAACCTTTACTTCGTGATGGCGCTGAAGATGATCGAGATGGCTATCGAGCGCGGTATCGGCCAGGTGGAGATGGGCGTCACGACCTACCCGACGAAGCTTCTGTTCGGCGGGCACATGGAGCGGCGCTGGCTCTATTATCGCTGTCTCAGCCGCTGGCAAGACGCGGCGATCCACGCCTTCGACTTCCTGTTCGACTTCGAGCGCAACGACGAAGATCTGCGGCGCTTGAGCGCAAAAATCCGGAACTAAGGGGATTTTGGCGCTACGCCCGCTATTGCGACGGCGGCGCCTCTCCGGCACCCATCGAGGAGACGGTAGAGACGAGCGGTCTCGTGCCGCTGCCGCCCGGGTGCGGACCCGGCGCGTGCGCCACAGCCTGCGGCGCGCCGGGGGTGTCAAGGAAGCGCCCGAGCGCCGAGCCCCAGATGTCCCAGCCGACGCGGTCATCCACGATCTCGTGGCCATCCTCACCGTAAGCCGGGAGCACATGCAGATCGGCCAAACCGCCCTGGTCGCTCCACGCGGACGCCATCTGCTTGGCCAGCTCGGGCGAGAAATAGCTGTCATTCTCCGAATAGAACCAGATGGTGGGGATGCGCGCAGTGGCCCCGAACGCCCCCGCTGCCTTGATCAGCTCCGACATGCCGCAAACAGCATTGATTTCCCCGCCGGCATGGCCGCCACGGCCGCCGGCGAAGTTTACCACGGCCCGCACGTTGGCCGGGTTGCGCGAGGCAAGTGCGAGCGAGGCCCATCCGCCCGTCGAAACGCCGACGACGATCGTTTGCGCGGGCGCCACGAAATCCTGCCGGTTCATGTAATCGACGACTGCCGCGATATCGTCGGCCGCGACCTGACCGGAAGCGAAATGGTCGGGCCTGGCGCAGGTCCCGACCGATTCAGCGAGCGGACCGCCGGTCGCGCCGTGACCGCGCCGCTGCGGCAGCACCACGGCGTAGCCGCGGTCGATGAACCAGCGCGAAAGCCAGTAGAACACCGGCATCGACACGGCCGTGCGCGTCAACTCGGAGGTGCCGTGATTGATGACGACGAGCGGGCGGCGCAGCGGCACGACGTTTCCCGGCGGGTCGACGGGACGGAACACGGTCGCGCGCAGGAAGCGATTGGGGTCGCCGCTCGGCAGAATCCAGAGTTGCTCACGCAGGCGCGGACCCTCCGGTCCGTAGGCACCGTAGTTGGCGTTTTGACCAGCGGTGCTCGGCGTCCCCGCTAGGACGGTAAGCACCGAAGCGAGCAGAAGCGCCAGCGCACGCTTCGAGCCGGCGCCGCGAGCGAAAATTGCCCACGGCCTAATCGAGTGCCGGTCCGGCGTCAAAACGGCCACCCCGTGCCGTCAATATGGCATCCGACGACGATAGGAACCTCCCCTCGCCCGCCGCGTTTCGTCGGCGAGCAGCCGCCCCAGCGGCCCGCTCCAGTTATAGTTGGAATCGGAGGAACCACAAATGAGAATGCTATGCACAATCGTGGGCTTGGCCATTTGCTGCGGTATGGGCGGGGCAGCCATGGCGGCCACCAATGGCCCGGTAAAGCTCAGCGCGGCGCAGTGCTCGACCCTTTGGGATAAGGTGAACGCCGCTGGCGCGGCCTCCATCGACGCCTCGCAGGCCCAGGGTTACGTGACGAACTTCAAGGCCGCGGACCCGGATAACGACGGTACGCTGACAAAGGCCGAGTTCCAGGCCGCTTGCGCTAAGGGTCTGGTGCAGGATTCGTCCAGCAGCGGCGCGGCCTCCGGTACCGAAGGATCGGATGAGTCGGCAATGCCCCCGGCCGCGGAGCACCCTTCCAACCTGCCTCCGTCGCAGAAGCAGTACTAAGCCGTCATCCCAGTGCGTTCATTGCGTGGGCCGCCCTGGGCGGCCCACGGGCGGCGATGGGGAGGGCTCACTCCGCCGCGACCGGACTCTTTATCGGCCCGGACACGAGCGACCGAAGCTGGTCCTGCAGCAGGTCAATCTTATCGTGCAGCTGCGCGATCGAAATCTCGGCCTTGACGTTCACCTCATAGTCGAGGGCCGCCGCCAGCCGGTCCTTCGCCGCCTGCCGGTTCTGGCTCATCATGATGATGGGCGCCTGCAGGGCCGCGAGCATCGACAAGAGCAGATTGAGGAACACGAACGGGTAGGGGTCGAACGCAGTCTCGACCAGCAGGATCGCATTGAGGACGACCCAAACGCCGAGGAACACGCCGAAGCCGACGATGAAGCCCCAGGAGCCGCCAACAGCGGCGACCTGGTCGGCCAAGCGCTGGCCAACGGTTAAGCGCTGATCGAAGACCTGGTTGACGTTGCGGGCGGTGTGCACGCGTTTGGCAACGCGCGCGATGACGCGGGCATCGCGCTCGGTCAAGGGCGCGAGCCCGGCATGCAGGAGCTGCTGGGCGAGATAGCGGATTTCGGAGGTCATGGCTCACCTTCCTTGCGGCCGCGGCGGCAGCCGAGGTGAGCCTAAGCCTAGCGCTCAGGCACCCACCGCGGCCGACAGCGGCACGCGTTTACTGGGAATGTCGCTAGACATGATCGAGGTACTCCCGATGGATTGCCGCGGCTTCGGCGGCGCGTTCTACATGGGCGCGCAAAGCCTGTCCGTCAACTTGGAATGGCAGTCGTGCGTCTACCGGCCGCGTGCTAAGGGACCACCAAGATTGCCGATGACAATGGATTGACAATGACCGGCGCAGCGCCCGAGACGGAGAGCAACCTCTGGCCCCCAGTGCTGCTGTTCAGCGTGACGTACATCGGCATTTCCGCCCTCGTTACCGCCGTGCTTGTGATCTCCGACCTCAACGCGAATTCTGGTGTGGCGGTTGCCGTCCTCGTCGCGGCCACGGCGACGGCGGCCCGCAAGTTCGTCCTCGGCCATCGTCGGGTGTTGCGGAGAGGCGAGCAGCTGCGCTTCGCTCTCCTCGCCTTCGCCGCGTTGATCCTCATCACGCTCATCCAGCTCGTCGTGACCGTGCTGATCGTCATCGGCAAAGACGAGCTGCCCGCACTCGTCGCCGAGACGAAGGCATGGGCGGCCGGTAATGCGACCCTCCTCTCATTCGTGGTCGCAGTGGTGGCGCTCGTCTACTTTGCGATCCTCTACTTCTCATCGGGGTGGTTCTCACGGTTGTTCGCAAAGCGGCTCGCTGCCACGGGGAAGATCTGAGCTCGAGGCAGTCGCCAGCGAGCCAGCCGAGTGCTAAGGACCGCGGCATGACGGACAAGAAGAAGCGCGTCGGCATCCTCATCTCCGGGCGCGGCTCCAACATGATGTCGCTCATCGCGGCGGCGCGCGATCCTGCCTACCCCGCCGCGATCGTCTGCGTCCTCTCCAACCGGCCCGATGCGGAGGGGCTGCGCAAGGCCGAGAGCGCTGGCATCAAAGCGCGCGCGATCGACCATGCACGTTTCAAGAACCGCGCGGAGTTCGAGGCCGAGCTCGACGAGGCCCTTCACGAGGCGGGCGTGGAACTCGTCGCCTGCGCCGGCTTCATGCGGCTGATGACGCCGGGCTTCATCGAGCGCTGGCGCGACCGCATGCTCAACATTCATCCCTCGCTGCTGCCGGCGTTCCCCGGCCTCAACACGCATGAGCGCGCGCTTGCCGCGGGCGTGAGGGTCACGGGCTGCACGGTGCATGTGGTTCGGGCCGAGATGGACGATGGACCCATTGTGGCCCAGGCCGCGGTGCCGGTGGTCGACGGCGACACGGCGGAAAGCCTCGCCGCCCGCGTGCTCGAGGCGGAGCACAAGCTCTACCCGCATGCGCTTGCGCTTTTTGTTTCAGGCCGTGTCCAGATTGCCGGGGAAAAAGTGCGCGGCCCGCAAGTGTCGATTAACCAAGAGAAAGCTCTGTTCTCCCCCCCGCTCAAGGGACCTTAGGGCCGATGATCCAGGTCAAATGCAATCGCGCCAAAATGAAGCGGAAACGCGTGGCCGCATGGACACTTGCGGGCCCGCGGTGCTAGTCATTCTGCACGGTTTCCGCATCGACGGGGGAACAGGCTGGAGACGCGCCGGTAACCGCATTTGCGCCCCAGCATGGCGTCAGGTTTACATCCCGTTGGCTCGACTTGGCATATGGAATGCGTTGGAACGGCTTTCTCGCCGGGAGACGACATCATGACCGCCGCGGCAAAGCAGTCGGCACCCGAAGCAGCACCGGCCCACACCCAGGGGCTCGGTGAGGAATCGAGCATCTGGTTCAAGCTCACGCCGCTGCTCAAGATCGGAACCGAGAACCCGATGCGCATCCTCATGCAAATGGCGGAGCGCTACGGGCCGGTCATTCCCATCAACCTCGCCAATCAACGGATCGTGCTCCTAACCGAGCCCGAGCACTTCAAGTACGTGCTCGTCTCCAAGCCTGATTCCTACATCAAGTATTTCGACGGGCTGAAGCCGATCTTCGGCAAGTCGATGATCACCAACGACGGCGTGCTCTGGCAAAAGATCCGCATGCCCCAGCAGCCGGCGTTTCATCCCGACATGTTCGCCGAGTACATCCCCTACTTCCTCGCCGCCATCCGCTCGAAGATGGACCTCTGGGCTGGCCTCGCCAAGACGGGCGAGACCTTCGAGATGGTCGAGCAAACGTGGACGCTCGCCGCCGACATGATCTGCAAGGCGCTGTTCGACCGCGACATGCCTTTCAATCCCCACTTCGTCTTCAAGTGCGTCAAGACGTACACCGACGTCATGAACCACAAGGAGATCCGCCTGAGGAAGCAGGCGGGCGAAGTGTTCGAGATGACCGAGCAGAATGCCGCCAAGGCCATGGAGGTGTGGGCCAGCGTGCCGCCCGCCGTGATGGCCGCGGATCCGCGCGAGGAGCGCGAGCGCACGCTGCTGAAGATGATCGAGGCCGTCGTCGCCGACCCGAGCGTGCCGGAGTTCGATCACCAGCAGGCGATCGATGAACTCAAGCAGTACCTGTGGGCCGGCACCGAGACGACGGCACTCACCCTCGCCTGGGCGCTCTATGAGACGGCGCGCCGACCGGAAGCCGCCGAGCGCATCCGCAAGGAGGGCGAGGAGGTCTATGGCGACCG
>Ga0187819_10000301_pt1 | contig 24108 bp, 19 predicted proteins | sample NC_wetland_sal_i_15_FD_132411 | JGI IMG/M metagenome (GOLD analysis project Ga0187819, IMG submission 132411) | Wetland sediment microbial communities from Neuse River Estuary, North Carolina, USA - SO4_4 | ecosystem: Environmental > Aquatic > Freshwater > Wetlands > Sediment | place: USA...
ATCCACAATGTTGTTGATTGGATTCAGGCCGACGGAGTTCAGGCGATATTGCAGCCACAAGGGCGACGGCCCTATGGTCACGTTCTCAAACACCAGCGCGCTGTAACGCGGGCACAGATCGAGATCCTCAATGGCGATTTTGACAGCGGCGCCGCCACCGGGTACGAGATGCATCTTGACGGGATCGAGCAGCGCCCGCCGTGAAATCGCAGCCACCTCGCGGGCCATGCCATGGTGGCCCCACAAATCGGGACGGTGCGTGATGGACTTGTTGTCGATTTCGATGATGCTGTCGGGCGCGCAGCCGGGAACCCGCATGCCGGCCTGGGCGCCGAACTCCAGGATCCCCGCACCGTCGCGGTTGATGCCCAGCTCGGCTCCGCTGGCGAGCATGCCGTCGCTTTCGACTCCTTGGATGAGCTTCTTTCCCAACGGCACGTACACGGTGAAAACTCCCGGCCGGCAATTGGGCGCTCCGCAAACCACTGTCTTCGAACCGAAGCGGCCAGTTTCCACGCGGGCCTTGACGTTGTGGGAGTTCGGAATGGGCTCGACCGCTTCGACCCGGGCGGTGCAAGCATTCGCCAGGTAGAGACCCACTTCTTGGATCCCCTCACACTCGGCAGTCGTCATGGTGATGAGGGATTCGAGTTGTCGGGCGGGTGTATCAAGCCCTTCGACGTATTCGCGCAGCCAGTTGTATGAGAACTTCAATCTGTACCCTATCGCAGTGCGGAGCCAGTGACAGGCTGCCGCGGCCCAATTCAGAACTGCTGTAAAAACCTTAAGTCGCCGCTTTGCAGCAGGCGGACATCGTCGATCCCGTAGCGCATCATGACCAGCCTCGTCAAACCGAGGCCGAACGCGAAGCCGTTCCATTTCTCGGTGTCGATCCCGCTGATGCGCAATACGTTCGGATTCACCAGGCCACAGGGCAGCAGTTCCACCCATCCGCTGTGCTTGCAAACCGGACAACCGGAGCCGCCGCAGATCATGCACTGAATGTCCAGCTCGAAGCCCGGCTCGACGAAGGGAAAGAATCCAGGGCGCAGCCGGACCGTGACCTCGCGCCGAAACACCTCCGTCAACAGCGTCTTCATGAAATAGAGCAGATGCGCAACCGAAACATCGCGATCGATCATCATGCCTTCGAGCTGATAGAAGGTGTGCTCGTGCGAAGCATCCACGCTCTCATTGCGAAACGCGCGGCCGGGCGCGATCATGCGCAACGGCGGAGAAAAACGTTCCATGCCGCGCACTTGAACGGGTGACGTGTGAGTGCGCAGCAGGTTGCCGTCGGTCAGCCAGAAGGTGTCCTGAGAATCGCGAGCCGGGTGTTCCGGCGGAATGTTCAGCGCGTCGAAATTGTGATATTCGGTCTCCACTTCCGGGCCGTCGAGCACCATGAAGCCGAGGGACACGAACAGGTCCTCGATTTCCATCTGAATCTGCGTGATAGGATGCAAGCTTCCAGCGCGCGGGCCGGGGGCGGGCAGCGTCAGGTCGATCCATTCGGCGTTCAGCCGGGCGTCCATCGCCGCGGCTTCGAAATCCTGTTTCCGTTCCTCGATCGCTGCTTCCACAGCTTGCTTGGCGCTGTTGAGCAGTTTTCCGACGCGAGCGCGCTCCTCTGGCGCGAGCTTTCCCATTTCTTTGCTGATCTGAGTGAGTGCGCCTTTGCGTCCTAACACCTCTACCCGGACTGCTTCGATTTCCTCAGAAGAATGCGCCGTGGCGATTCGATTTAGCGCCTCGGCTTGCAGCTCGCTGATTTGATTTTCGAGCATGAATGGAACATTTTAGCAGGGTGACGCGTGGAAACCGCATTACAGGCAGCTTGCGTATACCTGGTAGTCTGCATCGCTGAACAGCACAAATTTGACTTCCACCAGCTTGGGACCTTGCTGCCCGAGGTGCTGCGTGATCTCGCCCAGCGCAATCCGCGCCGCTTCCTGAATGGGGTAGCCATAAACGCCGGTGCTGATGGAAGGAAAAGCGATGGTATGGATGGCGTGTTCTTCCGCCAGCGCGAGGCAGGTGCGATAACAGGAGGCCAGCAGATCGGCTTCTCCATGCTTACCGCCTCGGTAAACCGGACCGACGGCATGAAAAACGAATCGCGCGGGCAGACGGCCGGCGCCAGTGACCACCGCGCTTCCCGTGGGACATCCGCCAGCCTTGGCGCGGATGTGATCGAGCTCCTGCATGATGGATGGGCCGCCCGCGCGGTGAATGGCTCCATCCACACCACCGCCGCCGGCCAGCGCCGAGTTGGCGGCATTCACAATGGCATCGGCGGCGACGCGAGTGATGTCGCCCACCATGAGCCTGAGGATTTTGCCGTTCGCAGACTTTCGTTCCACCGCAATTTCTCAATCCGCCGGCAGTATGACTTCCCGCCGGCACCCGCGAACATCCATTTCGTATTCGACACTCTCGATAGGCGGGCGCGCGTAGTGCCAGTTCACTCCCAGCCGCGCTGCCTCGCGCATCCCGCCGAGAACCACTTTCGCGAGAAACGGATGAATGTCGTGAATCGTATAAATCGCCGTCGCCGTCACCTGCCCCCAACTGACACCCAGGCCGGTAAGGCGCGACGACATCCGCTCCATGACGAAGCGCGCCTTTTCCTGTAGCGCACCTGCGGAAGACTCGCCCCTGCGGACGACATCGTGGGGGTCTAGCGAACCTTCCGACAATTCGCCCGCGCCCGCGACCACGAACGACGGAGGCGCATTCTCGTTTCGAAGCGTAATCGAGAAACCGTGGAGCGAGGGTTCCTCCGGCGGATCGAGTTCCGGCGCAACGTTGGTTCGCGCCACGGGATTCAGGCCATCGAGCAGAATCCCCCATCGCCTCAAAATCTCCACATAGCGCTGGTTGAAATCTTGAAAGCCCTGGAACGTGAAGGGGCGGGGAGATCTCAATTCAACTCCGCAAAGCGACTCGCGCCGGCGGTGCTGCGAAGCCAGATAGCTCTCGATGGTTTCAAAACCCCGCTCGAGAGGAAGAGCGCGCTCCAGCCGGAGGTGCTCAATCTCGAAACCCGGAGCGGCGACGACTCCGGCGGAATACGGGCTGATGCCCTTCAGGAACGAATATCCGCCGGCGCGATATTCAATTCGCATGACCCAACGCCTAGAATAGCTTGAAGAGCAGAAATTTCCTTGGATTCTCGCGAAACTCTTTCAGCATGTGTTGGAGATTTTTCGTACTGCCGTTCAGGCTCTCGTAGAGCTGCGAGCTTAGCATGAGCTGCCCCAACGCGCCCTCTCCGGAGTTGAGTGCGTCTACCTGCCGGTTCAGGTCACTGATCGTGCGCGTGAGGCGAATGTAAAGCTGGTCATCGGTGAGCAGTTTTCCCGCTCGTCCTTTCCCGGCGGCCCATTCGGCGAGCTCGCGATTCAGGTCTTGGACGGACTTTCGCAACTGATCATATTGCGCCGTGTCCTTCAGAAATCGTCCGCCCGCACCCTGCGCGGACTCCAGTTCATCAAGCTGCTGATTCAGTTTCTTGACCGGCGCCCGTAGCTCCTCGTAGAGATTCTCGTCGTAAAGCAGGCGGCCGGCTGTGGTGTCCCTCGCAGTTATGTCGCGCACCTGCCGCTGAAACTGCGTGACTTTTTTCAATGTGTCCCTGTAGAACGCTTCGCCTTTGACGAACTGGCCGAGTTCCCCTCGGCCCGCTTGTATATCCGACAACAGGCCGTCGGTGTTTGAGATGATGTCACGGCCGGCCTTCATCAAGTCGGCCATGTTGATTTGTTGCGGTGGCGATGGCAGCAGCTGGGCGCCGCCGCGCAGCGGCTCAGGGCTCGTGCCCTCGTTGATGTTGGCGAAAGGATCGCCCAGCACGTTGTCTGCCGTCACCTGCACGGTGGAATCCTCGGGAATGGCTCGCAGAAAATGCTGTGTGATCGACATGTCAACGCGGACGACCTTCTTCGGGTCTTTCAGGTGCGAGAGTTCGGCGCCCGTGACCTCACCCACGCGGATCCCGTTGAACCGGACCGGCGATCCCTTCACGAGCCCTGAAAGATCGGCCAAATAAGCGTGAACCGTCACCGAGGGCTGCAGGAATTCCTGGCCGCCTGCCAGTAAGTAAACCAGAACGGACACGATACCGACGGCGCACCCGATCATGATGCTCACCCGAAACTTCGCCCAAGCTACATGTGCGGGGGAAGGCATATAGAGGCGCTAAGTTTCATTGGTTGCCGGTTTAAGCACGAGCGCGAGCCCGATTCCCTCAGCGCGGAGTTTTGACACCCAGGCTTTGACAAGCGTCCTCAACCGAGGCGCATAGCGGCAACACTTTATCCAGATGCGTGATCTGAAGCAGGTGCAGCACCTTGCCGCATGCGCCTGCCAGGCGCAACTCGCCACCACAGCGATTCAAAGTGCCGAAACAGTAGGCCATCACACCGATCCCCGTGCTATCAATGTGATCCACGCGTGAAATGTCGAAGATGATCTTCTTTTCGTTTTGGCGCAGCAGGTCCTGAACCAACGCCTCAATCTTCTGGCTTTCGCGGCCCAGCGCAATCTTTCCGGCCAATTCCAGAAGCGTCACGTCGGGTGCGATTCGCTTGGTTTCAATCTGGAGCAGCATGGCGTCGAGTCTCAGCATACAACAAATGGGGTATATCCTGGATTCAAGCACGGCGGTAAGCTGAAACGTTATGGATACCGCGCTCGCAGTGGATCGGTTGCAGTTCGCCTTTACGGTAACGTTCCATTACATTTTTCCGCAACTGACCATGGGCTTGGCGCTGTTGCTCGTGGTGTTGAAGACCCTGGCGCTACGCACCGGAGACGAGCACTATAACCGCTCGGCCCGCTTCTGGGCCAAAATATTCGCCATCAATTTTGCCATGGGCGTGGTGACTGGCATTCCCATGGAATTCCAGTTCGGCACGAATTGGGCCCGGTTTTCAAAGGCCGCGGGCGGAGTGCTGGGCCAGACGCTGGCGATGGAAGGCGTCTTCTCGTTCTTCCTCGAGTCCACATTCCTCGGCTTGCTGATCTTCGGCGAAAAGCGGCTGGGACCGCGATTGCACTGGATGGCGGCGTTCCTGGTCTTTCTCGGATCGTGGCTTTCGGGCTTCTTTATCATCGCTACCGACGCCTGGATGCAGAACCCGGTGGGCTACGCCATTGGCCCGGGTGGTGAAATTCTGCTGCGCAGCTTCCGCGAGCTGATCTTCAATCCCTGGATTCTGTGGCAGTACTCACACAACATGACGGGCGCGGTGGTTACCGCCAGCTTCGTGATGAGCGCGGTCGGCGCCTTCTACCTGCTCACCCGTCATCACGAGGCCCACGGCCGGACATTTGTCCGAGTGGGGGTAACGGCCGGGATCATCGCAACGGTCGTGATGCTGTTTCCGACCGGCGACGGGCAAGGCAAAATGATCACCTTGCACCAGCCGGTGACGCTCGCTGCGATGGAGGGCCTGTTCCAAACGGCCGAGGGTGCGCCGCTGGCCCTGGTGGGCCAGCCGGACACGGATCGCATGCAGCTTGACAATCCGCTGGTTATTCCTCGCGCCCTGAGCTTCTTGACCTACCGCCGCTGGGGAGCGAAAGTACAGGGTCTCGACGCATTTCCTCGCGACGTCTGGCCGGATAACATTCCGCTGTTGTATTTCAGCTATCACATCATGGTGGGGCTGGGAACGGTTTTCATCGCGGTGATGGCGCTCGCCACGCTGCAGATGCTCCGGGGAAAGCTCTACGATTCGCGCTGGCTGCTTTGGATCCTGATGCTGTCGTTTCCATTCCCTTACATCGCGACCACGGCCGGGTGGATCACGGCTGAGGTGGGGCGGCAGCCCTGGCTGATCTATGGCTTGATGCGCACCGCCGATGGCCCCTCTCCCAGTGTCTCCTCCGGCAACGGCCTGTTCACGCTCCTCGGATTCATGGGCATGTACGCGTTGCTGGCAATTCTGTTTCTATTCCTGGTCTACCGCGAGATCGAGCACGGCCCCGAATCTCCGGAAGGTCCCGCGGCCGCGCACTAAAGGAGGAGGGTCGAATGCTCGAAACCATCTGGTTTTGTCTGGTGGCGCTGATGGTGGCCACTTACGTGGTCCTCGACGGCTATGATCTCGGCGCGGGCATAGTTCATCTGTTTGTGGCCCGCTCCGACGACGAGCGCCGGCTGGTACTGAAGTCCATCGGGCCGTTCTGGGACGGCAACGAAGTGTGGCTCCTCGCGGGCGGCGGTACGCTCTACTTCGCTTTTCCAGCGCTGTACGCCGCAAGTTTCAGCGGCTTCTATCTCCCGCTGATGATGGTGCTCTGGCTGCTTATGCTGCGGGGAATCGCCATTGAGTTTCGCAGTCACCTCGACAGCGATGTCTGGCGGCCCTTGTGGGACGTGACGTTCGGCGTCGCGAGCGCTCTGCTCGCCATATTCTTCGGTGTCGCGCTGGGAAATGTCGTGCGCGGCGTGCCGCTGGATGCCTCCGGTTATTTCTTCCTGCCGCTGTGGACCAACTTTGGAATCAGCGGTCCGCTGGGGATTCTGGACTGGTACACGGTGATCGTGGGCCTGGCCGCTTTCCTGACGCTGACTCTGCACGGCGCGTTGTGGGTCGCGTGGAAGACCGACGGGCCTATCGAGGAAAGATGCCGGGATCTGGCGCTTCGTGCCTGGTGGCTGACGGCGGTGTTAATTGTGCTGATCACCGTCCTCAGTTTTTTGGTGCAGCCGCAATTGATTGCCAGCTTCGCCGCGCGGCCGTGGGGATACGTCATTCCCGTTGCCGCGTTGACCGCGTTCGCGCTCGTGCGCGTCTGGGCGGCGCCCCGCCCGGGAGCGGCATTCTTGGCTTCATCGGTCTTTATCGCCGCCATGCTGTCGAGCGCGGCCTTTGGCCTTTATCCCTACGTACTGCCCTCCCGGATCAATCCTGGATTCGGACTGACGATTACCAATGCGGCCGCGCCCGCTTATGGTCTCAGAATTGGCCTCGGATGGTGGATTCCCGGCGTCGCCCTGGCGATCGTCTACGTTGTATTCTTGTACCGCCGTTTTGGAGGCAAGGTACGGCTCCACGAAGAGGCTTACTGATGGAGCCGAAGCTCCGCTTTCACCAGCCCGTCTTCCGGCTCGTAAGTGAGCTTGAACCCTAAGCGCTCGCAGATGCGCTGCATGGTGCGGTTCTCTGCCAGGATGTCCGCGACCATGCGCTCCATCTTCTCTTTCCGGCAGATCTCGATCAGGCGCCGCAGCAGTTCCGTGCCGAGTCCACGGCCATGAAAATCGTCGCTGATGAGCACCGCCATCTCCGCGTCCCTCACTGCATGAATTCGCGTCAAACGGCCGATGCCCAGAAGTTCCCGCTCGCCAGTTGCGGGATTCTCCCGCTCGGCGACCAGGGCCATGGCGCGATCGTAATCGATGAAGCACATGCGCGTCAGCCGCTCGTGCGCCGTGCGCTGGCTCAAGTTCAATAAATGGAAGTAGCGGAAATATACGCTGCGTTCGGACAGCCGCTCATGAAAGGCCACCATCATCGGTTCGTCTTCGGGCCGTATGGGCCGGATATTGACGTGGGTCCCGTCTTTAGTGGTCCAATGACCCTCGTACTGCATCGGATATGGGCGGATCGCCGTTCGTGGCAGATCCTGTTCGCGCGTATCCTGTCCATAAACAATGACGCGGGCATCGAGCGCGATCAGGCGCTCCGCGGACGCGAGCAACGGATTGATATCGATCTCTTTGATCCATGGCTGCTCCACGACGAGCCGGCTGAAGCGTACCAAGAGCTGGTCGAGTTGGGCTAGCGGCACCGGTTTTTTCCCGCGTACGCCTTCGAGAGCGGTGAAGATTTTGGTCTGCTCCATCATGCGCCGCGCGAGGGTAGTATTTAAGGGAGGCAGCGCCAGCGCCCGATCCTTGTACACCTCCACCAGCATGCCGCCGGATCCGAACAGAAGCACAGGGCCGAACTGCGGGTCAATGCTGCTGCCCACGATCAGTTCCCAGCCATCACGGGAAATCATGGGCTGGACGGTCACGCCCTGGAAATGGCCCGGGCCCGCTTTTTCCTGCACGCCGGTCTCGATCGCCGTCCAGGCACGACGTACCGCCGCCTCGTCCGCCAGGTTCAATTGCACGCCACCGACGTCGGTCTTGTGCGTGATGGTCTCCGAATGCAGCTTCAGGACGATCGGATAGCCGATCTCGCCGGCGACCTTTACGGCGTCATCAGGAGTAGTCGCGACCAGGGTTCGCACCGTTGGAATTCCATAGAGGGCCAGCACCTGCTTCGATTCCGATTCCGTGAGCAGTGTGCGCCCCGACTTCCGCACGTCCGCGATCAAAGCCGCGACCTGCTCGGGCGCGGTGGAATCAGCTTCCGGGGGTAGGGCCGGCGTTTCGTAAAGGCCGCGCAGATTGTATGTATAGCGCCACATGTACTGGAACATCTTCACAGCCGTATCGGGGTACGGAAAGGTGGGGATTCCGGCATGGTTGAGGATGTCCTCGCCTCCGGACGCTTCCACGCCACCCATCCAGCTTGCCAGGATGGGCTTGCCTTCCAGCTTGGCGTAAGGCTTCAGTTGTTCCGCGATTTTCATGGGGTCGGTCATGCCCTGGGGCGTCATGATGACCAGCAACCCGTCGCTGTTTGGATCCTTCGCGGCGATATCGACCGCCTTAGCATAGCGCTCCGGACCGGCGTCGCCGAGGATATCGATCGGATTGCCGTGACTCCAGTGGGCCGGCAGGATCTGATTCAGGGCCTCGGTAGTTGCGGGTGAGAGTTCGGCGAGCTTGCCGTCGAGCGCCATGAGCGCGTCGGTGGCCAGGACGCCCGGGCCCCCGGCGTTGGTCAGGATGGTCAGGCGCGGTCCGGGTGGACGCGGCTGTCTCGCCAGCACTTCGGCCATGTAGAACACGTCGGAAATGTTCACCACCCGCAGCACGCCGCACCGGCGAAAGGCGGCTTCCAGGACTTCGTCACTTCCTGCGAGCGCTCCGGTGTGCGACGCCGCGGCCTTGGCCGCTGCCTCGCTGCGTCCGGCCTTGATCACGATGATGGGCTTGCTCAGCGCGACCTCACGCGCGGCCGAAACAAACGCGCGCGCGTCACCGATCGATTCCATATAAATGACGATGCTGCGCGTGCGCGGATCGTCTCCCAGATACTCGATGAGATCGCCCCAACCTACGTCGAGCATGGAGCCGATCGAGAGGAATGCACTGAACCCGACTTGCTCGCGCAGGCTCCAATCGAGGATGGCAGTGCAAATCGCGCCACTCTGGCTCACCAGCGCGACATTGCCAGGCCGTGCAATGGCGTTGGCAAACGTGGCGTTCAATCCGCTCAGCGGGCTCATCACGCCCAGGCAGTTGGGTCCGATGATACGCATGTGCCCGCGGCGCGCCTCTTCAAGCACCTGGCGCTCCAATTCCGTGCCTGCCTGTCCGGCTTCCTTGAAACCGGCAGAAATAATAATTGCCCCCTTCACCCCGGCAGCCACGCAGTCGTGCACCACCGCAGGCACGGTGGTAGCCGGTGTGACAATCACCGCCAGATCCACTTTATCGGGCACGGCGGCGATGTTCGGGTAAGCCCGGATGCCGAGCACGCTGTTGCGCTTGGGGTTCACCGGATACACGGTTCCGCCGAACGGGCTGTTGATCAGATTCCAAAGGACCGTTCGCCCAACGCTCGCCGGTGTTTCCGTCGCACCGATCAGCGCGACGTTTTGAGGAGCAAAAAACACGTCCAGGGGCCGGCGCCGCAGGCCCAGGATGTCGTGCGCAGATTCACTGCCGGGAAGAGTCTCTTTAACCATTTGTCTACTCTATTGTCCGCAATCTTCGAAGGCTTTGGCGATAGCTCGAAAACGTTAACAGGACGCAATGTTGCACCCATGTTACGATCGTCAGAATCAGCGCGTTTTCCTAGTGCTTCCAGCGCTTTTTTTCAGGGAAACACACCATGATCCGTCAAATCGCCACTCAGGAACTCCGCCCCATGCTGAAACTGGCGGCGCCGCTGGTGGTGGCAGAGCTCGGCTGGATGGGCATGGGGATTGTCGACACCATGATGGTGGGCCGCGTTAGCGCGGAAGCCATCGGCGCCGTGAGCTTGGGCAGCGTGCTGTTTTACGCCATCGCGATCTTCGGCAGCGGCCTGATGCTGGGCCTCGACACGCTGGTGTCGCAAGCTTACGGCGCGGGCAGGCGCATGGATTGCCACCGCGCGCTCCTCAGCGCCGCATACCTCAGTCTGCCGCTGGCGCCCGCACTCATGTTGCTGGTCTGGGGCTGGGAGCCCCTGCTGGAGCGGTTCGGCATCAACCCCTCCGTGTTGCGGCAAACCATTCCCTACCTGCGCGCCATCATGTGGAGCACGTGGCCGCTGCTGCTCTATTTTGCGTTACGCCGGTACTTGCAGGCCATGAATCACACCACCCCGATCATGTTCGCGCTGGTCACTGCGAATTTCGTGAATCTCGCGGGAAACTGGATCCTGGTATACGGCCACTTCGGCGTGCGCGCCATGGGTGCCGAGGGGTCGGGCTGGGCCACGTGCCTCTCGCGCGTGTACATGATCGCGGTGCTGCTGATTTATACGTTGTATGACGCCATCGCCAATCGAACCGGCCTCATGCACGCGCCGCTCGAACCCGATTTCGCACGGATTCGCGCGCTCATCAAGCTGGGATTCCCGGCCGCCGCGCAGCTCTCGCTCGAAGTCGGCGTCTTCGCGGCCGCCACCGCGCTGATCGGCACGCTCGATCCCCTTTCGCTCGCCGCGCATCAGATCGCGATGAACACCGCCAGTTTCACCTACATGGTGCCGCTGGGCATCAGTTCCGCTGCCGCCGTTCGAGTGGGGCATGCTCTGGGCCGGGGTGACGTCCCCGCAGCCGGGCGCGCCGGCTGGACAGCCATCGGCTTGGGCGCGATCTTTATGACGGGCGCCGGCGTGGTGCTGGTCACGCTGCCGGAATACGTGGCGCGCGTTTTTACCACGGACCGTGCTGTAATTCGGACGGCCATTGCCCTGCTCGCCGTAGCGGCGGCGTTTCAGCTCTTCGATGGCATCCAGACCGTGGCAACCGGCGCGCTGCGAGGAGCGGGCGACACGCGCACGCCCATGCTTTGCCACCTGCTTAGCTACTGGCTGCTCGGCCTTCCCCTGGGCTACGTTTTGTGCTTCATTGTGGGGTGGCGCGCCGTCGGGCTCTGGACCGGCTTATGCATCGCTCTCATCCTGATCGGCATTGTGTTGCTGTTGGTCTGGACACAAAAAGTCCGGGCCCTGGCGACGAGTCATGTGATCGTCGAAACGCCCGCGATGGATTTTGGGCCATGAAACCCATCGCTCTGTTCTTGTTGTGCAGCTTCGCGTGGGCGGCCGAACGGGTGGTCATCATCCGCGACGAGTTCGGCGTCCCGCACATCTTTGCCTCGACGGCTGCCGGCGCCGCCTACGGCTCCGGTTATGCGCAGGCCGAGGACCGGCTCGAAGAGATGATGCGCAATTACCGCAAAGCCGAGGGCACCATGTCGGAAGTCTTCGGTGAGAGCTGGTTCCGGCATGATTACCGCCAGCGCATGTGGCGCCACCGGCGCGTAGCCGAGGAGCACTACCAGGAACTCAGCCCGCAAACTCGCGCCGTCATCGAGGCGTTTCAAGCCGGCGTCCGCCAGTTCATGAAGGAGCACCCCGAGCAGGTGCCCGCCTGGGCGCCGAAACTCGCGCCGTGGCAGGTAGTAGCATTAGGGCGCTTCACAATCTGGGGCTGGCCCGCGGGTGAAGCCGGCGACGATCTGAAGCGGGCCGGCATCGACCCCGACCCGGTCGAGTATCACGGCTCTAACGAATGGCTGCTGGCTCCGTGGCGAACAGCCATGCACGCGCCCATCGCTGTCATCGATCCGCATCTTTCCTGGTACGGCGAGACGCGCTACTACGAAATGCGCGTATACGGCGGTGAGGTCGCTTATTCGGGCGGCGCACGCGTCGGCCTGCCGTTTCCCACCCTGGGCCACAGCCGCTACGTTTCCATCGCCATGACCACCGGCGGCCCGGACACCTCGGATGTCTATGAGGAAGAGGTTCGCCAAGGCACATATCGCTTTCGCCAGGAGTGGCGGCCTGTCCGAAGCTGGACCGAAAAAATCGGCGTGAAGACCGGCAGCGGCATCGACTGGAAACCGGTCGTGATCGAATTCACCCATCACGGGCCCATCGTCGCGCACAAGAACGGCAAGGCCTACGCGATGGCCATCCCCTACGCGGACGAATTCCGCCTCGTCGAACAGGCCCTGGCGATGATCACCGCCCGCAATCTGGCCGGGATGAAGCAGGCTCTCGCCATGCGCCAGTACATGGCGCAGAACATCATGGTGGGCACCGTGGACGGCGACATTTACTATGTCCGCAACGGCCGCGTGCCCATTCGGCCGAGCGGTTGCGATCCCTCAAAGCCCATGCCCGGAACCGGAGTATGTGAGTGGCAGGGCATCCATCCCTTCGAAGACTTAGTGCAGATCGAAAACCCGCCGCAGGGATACATGCAGAACTGCAATATCTCGCCGTGGGTCATGATGAAAGACTCGCCGCTTGTGCCCGAAAAGTACGCGGAGCATCCCTATCTGTACAATGCGCTCCGCACGCCGGCGCACCAACGCGCAGCTATGGTGCTGGATCTGCTGGCGGCGGCCAGGGACGTCACGGCGGAGCAGGCGCTCGGGATTGCGTTTTCAACTCAGGTTTACAAGGCTGAACTTTGGCAAGAACGGGTTCGCAGAGCCGGCGCCGGCGGCGAGTTTGCGCGTGTGATTCTTGAGTGGAACCGCCGCAGCGATGCCGATTCGCAGGGAGCGCTTGCCTACTACTTGTTCAAGATGGCGCTCGGCGAGCGCAGCAAGCTCGTCGAGCCGCCGGACGATCTCACCGACGACGACGTGCGCGCTGCTGTGGGCAAAGCGGAACAACAACTGAAGTCGGAGTTTCCGCCCGGCGCCGTCTACGGCACGCTCTTCCGGGTGGGCCGTCAGGGCGCCACTCGCAACTGGCCCGTGCGCGGCGGCACCGTGACCGCCGCGGGCATGGCCACGCCGCGCGCCATTGGATTCGACGACCAAGGCGGCATCCTGCTGGGCCGCAGCGGGCAAACCTCTACACAAGTCGTGGTTCTTACCAAGCCGCCGCAATCCTGGATGGTGATTCCGCTCGGCGAGAGCGATCACCCCGATTCGCCGCACTTTGACGATCAGGCCGAGAAACTCTTCAGCCACGCGCGAGCCAAGCCCACCTATTTTTTGCGGCGCGAGGAACTGGAGAAACGCGCCACGGCCGTGAAGGAATTAACGTATTAGTCCCGCGGTTCAAATCTGGACGATTCACACGCCGCATTTTGACGCCGCGGGGTCGGATCGAATTCTAACGGCCGCCGAGCAAGCCCGGGCCGCGCGCTACCGCTTCGCGGAGGACCGGCTGCGTTACATCGCCGGGCGCGTTTCGCTCCGGCGAATTCTGGAGGAGCGTACAGGCATCGCGGGTGCGCAACTGGCCATCGAGGAGCCGGGGAACCAGAAACCGCGCCTGGCCCCGCAGCCCGGCGTTCCGCAGATCTTTTTCAACGTCTCCCATTCCGGGGATTACGCGTTGATCGCCGTCGCCGATGCGGAGGTCGGGATTGACATCGAGCAGATTCGCGCCGACTGCCCCGTCGAGGAGCTTGCCCAGCGGTTCTTCGCCACGCGCGAAAGCGCCCAGCTTGGCAAAATGACGCGGCCGCGCCAGCTCGAACATTTCTACCGGCTCTGGACGGTCAAAGAAGCCGTGCTGAAATGCCTGGGGCTGGGCCTTTCGGTGCCGCCACGAGTTGTGCAGGTGAAGCTCGATCGGACCGCTGCTCCAGCGATCACCTGCGGAGATGCAGAACACAAAGCGATCGAGCGATATTTCGTGCGCGAATTGTCAGTCGCTGACGGCTATGCTGCGGCAGTGGCGGTCGAGACACATCTCGCCGAAGTCCGAATGGAGATATCCGGTTCTTAGTGAACCCTGGTCTACCCTGGTCTGGTGTCTCAGGAGTTTGTTGAAATACAATTGCCGACCAGTCACGTGGCGCAAGCCCTTCTGGGCTGCTGCCGGGCTTCCGCCCGGCGATGGATGTTGTGCCTTTTTGACGCCGCGCGGAAGCGCGGCGGCAGGGCCGAAGCCCCGCCCCACACAAATGCACGCTCCTTTTGCAATCAATTTTCTGAGACACCCCACCAGCGCACGGCTGCTATACTACGGAAATCAGCATGGACAATATCGAAAGCACGACAGCTTCAGCGGAAAGCCCGGCGCGCAAGCAGAAAGAAAATGTCTATCAGGCGGAATACCTCGGCAGCGGAACTTTTAAGATTTCAAAGCCGAAGCGCACGTCAAGAAAGCGCCGTCAGGCAGCCCTCAAGAACCGGCAGCGCGGGGCGCGCCGGTAAAGCCATCCACTGACTTTTCGGCGTCCTTGCCTGCCGGCTCCCTCTGCTAAAGGCATCTACCGGAGGCCGGCGCTATAGTAGTAGACAGATGCGCGGAACGCGCTGGCTACTGCTCCTGGTCATCCTCTTCATCGTCGCCGGAATTGGAATTACGTACCGGGCGCAGCGCCAGGTCCTGCAGAAACAAGCTCCGGCGAAACCTGCGATGCTGCCCATCGAGGTCAGCGGCGTGCGCGATGAATTCCAGTGGACCCACAAGGAGGCAGACCAGACCAAGTGGGACATCACCGCGGGCAGAGTCCGGCAGGAAAAAGACAGCAGCCTGACCCACCTGGAACAAGTGACGCTGCGAATCTACGACAAGACAGGCGACCAATACCACGTGGTCAAGAGCGCCCAAGCCGAATTTGACCAGAACGCCTCGCGCCTTTATTCCGAAGGTGAAGTCAACATCACGCTCCGGGTTCCTCTCGAAGGCCAGCCCACCCGGCCGCTGGTGAATATCAAGTCGTCGGGAGTGACCTTCGAGATGAAAACCAACCGCGCCTCGACCGATCGCCCCACCAGCTTCACGTTTGAAAATGGCACGGGCCACTCCCTGGGAGCGCTCTACGATTCCACGGCGCGCGAACTGCACCTGGTCCACGATGGGGAGATCGATACCAAGCCTCCCGGCCCCAACGCGAAGCTCATGAAGATTCAGGCCGGTGAAGTCACGTACAAGGAAGCGGAGTCGAGGATCTGGCTGAACGAATGGGCGCGTCTGACCCGCGAGAACACCGTGGTCAACGCGGCTTCCGCCATCGTGCAGCTTCGGGATAACGTCCTGCAGCAGATTGACGCGGTCAAAGCGCAAGGCACGGACGAATACCCGAAGCGCAAGCTCGAGTACGCTGCCGACGAAGTGCGCGTCACTTACAACGACCAGGGCGAGGTCGACCATGTTTCCGGCAAGAATAACGCCCGACTGGTTTCCATCTCCGAGGGCTCCCAAACCACCATGACCGCCGACTTCGTGGATCTGGCATTTGAGACGGTCAATAACGAAAATGTCCTGAGGAAGGCTGTGGGAGTGGGGAATGCCAGGATCGAATCGAAACCGTTAGCCGCGCCCGATGGCAAGCTGCCCGAAACGCATGTCATTCGCAGCGATTCCATCGAAGTGCGCATGCGCCCCGGCGGCCGCGAGATTGAAACCGTCGCCACCCTGGCGCCGGGTCATTTGGACTTCATTCCCAACCAGACTGTTCAGAAACCCCACCATCTGGACGCACAGCGCATGCTCATGACCTACGGGCCTGCGAATCAGATCCAATCGTTCCGCGCGACTTCGGTCGAGACAGAAACTGAGCCCAGTGCCGAGGAGCGGGCAAAAAAACAAGCGGCATCGAAGACCCGCAGCAAAGAGATGACGGCCGAGTTTGATGCCAAGGGCCAGATGAAGCACATGGAACAGTGGGGAGACTTCGCATACCAGCAAGGCGATCGCCAGGCCCAGGCAAACAAGGCCACCCTGGACAACGACAGCAACGTGATGACTCTCGAGACGGCGGCGCGCATGTGGGATTCGACCGGCGCCACCTCGGCAGACCGCATCCGCATCGACCAGAAATCCGGCGATTTCTCCGCCGACGGTCATGTCAGTTCCAGCCGCCAGCCGGATAAGAAGAATTCGCCGTCCGGCATGCTGTCGGCCGATGAACCGGTCGAAGCCCTGGCCGGGAGCATGACTTCTGCCAACCACAATCACCTGCTGAAGTATCAGGACCACGTGGTGATGTGGCAAGGCGCCGACCGCGTCATGGCGGATCGTGTGGAGATCGATCGCGAGAAAAAGATGTTTCGCGCCGGCGGAAACGTGATCACGCAATTCCTGGAGAAGAAGAGCGAAAGCCAAACCAAGGACAAAGAGACGGGTAAACCTGGAGATAAGGAGTCCAGCGCCGATCGGGCGACGCCGGTGCGCGGTGAGGCGGCGGGCGCAACCCCGGCTCCAAATCCCCAACCTGTCCCCCCCGTGTTCGTCGTTGTGAAAGCCGCCAACCTGGTCTACACCGATGACGATCGGCTGGCCCACTACACCGGCGGCGTCGCGCTGAACCGGCCGGAGTTGCAGGTCAAGGCGGATGAACTGCGCGCCATTCTGTCGGAATCGAAGAGCGATGACAAAAAGAAGGAGGACGACGAAGACCAGTCGCGCCTCGAGAAAGCCTTTGCCGATGGGCACGTCGAGATCGTCCAGACCGGGACCGATCGTACCCGCACCGGCACCGGCGAACACGCCGAATATTACACCGATGATGAGCGCATCATTCTGCGCGGTGGGCAGCCGCAAATGCTGGATAGCAAGAAGGGTTATACCCGCGGGCCGGAATTGACCTACTTCGTGAACGATGATAGGCTGCTGGTGTCCGGCGGAGGCTCGAAGCAACGCGCCACCGGTCACCTGCGTCGCAAGCAGTAAATCCTAAATGCGAAAACTGGAAACACGCGAAATCTCGAAGTCGTATCGCGGCCGAAAGGTGGTCGACGATGTGTCAGTGTCGGTGCAGCAGGGCGAAGTCGTAGGGTTGCTCGGCCCCAACGGCGCGGGCAAAACAACCTCCTTCTACATCATCGTCGGCCTGATCAGTCCTGATTCCGGCCGGGTCCTTCTGGACGACGACGAGATCACCACCCTGGCCATGTTTCAGCGCGCGCGGCGCGGCATCAGCTACCTGCCGCAGGAAGCGTCCGTGTTCCGCAAACTCACGGTCGAGGATAACCTCATGGCTATTCTCGAAACCCTTCCCCTGCGGCCTCGCGACCGGCGCGAGCGCCTGGAGCGCCTCATCGAGCAGCTCGGTCTCGAGCGCGTCCGCCGCAACAAAGGTTACGCTCTGTCCGGCGGCGAGCGCCGTCGCGTGGAGATTGCCCGCTCGCTGGTGATCGAGCCAAGTTTTCTGCTGCTGGATGAGCCCTTCTCGGGTATCGATCCCATCCAGGTCCTCGAGCTGCAGCGCATCATTTTCGACCTGAAGCGCTCGGGCATCGGAATTCTGGTGACGGACCACAACGTTCGCGAGACGCTGATGGTGACCGACCGCGCCTACATCATCAACAACGGCCGCATCTTCCGCGCTGGCAGCCCGGAGGCCCTGGGACGCGACCCCGAAGTGAAACGGGTGTACCTGGGTGAGTCGTTTACTCTCGCCGAACCCGGCTCCACCTTCGCAAACTAAGGGCTTCATAGTACTCATTACAAGGGAAATACGAGCAGTGCCAGTCCGCCTGCTTCTGATATCATAAGAGTGGTCATGAGTTTGCTCTCGCCGAGACTCCAACTTAAGGTCGCGCAAAAGCAGATTCTCACTCCCGGCTTGGTCCAGATGGTCACGGTTCTTCAGTTGAACCGTCTGGAACTAAAGGAGATGATCAACCAGGAAATCGTCAATAATCCGGTCCTCGAGGAATCCACCGAAGAGAGCACGGAAGAAATCACGGCTGCGGAATTGCAGCCCCTGCTCGAGACCCCCGAACGGGTCCAGCCTGCCGATCAGGAGATTCTCGAAAGCACCAACGGAGCGAGCGAAGCGGCTGCGGAGATTCTGCCCAACGAAGTTGCCGTGGGATCCAATGTGACGGAAATGGTGGCCGAACCGCCAGACGGTGCGGCTACGCTGGATACGGCCCAGCCACAAACCGAAGAGCCTCCCGCGCCCGCCGATCCCTTCGATGAGATCGATTTCGGTTCCTTTTTCGACGAATATCTCGATCCGGGCTACAAGAGTCCCGCCGCTGAATCCGTCGAAAAACCCTCGTTTGAAACCTTCCTTTCGGCGCCGCTCACCCTCGGCGATCACCTGCGCTCCCAGTTGAGTGTAAGTGTGCTTTCCGATGAAATTCGGGATGCCGCTGAGACGATCATCGGCAATCTCGATGAAGACGGGTACCTGACGGCCTCGCTCGAAGAAATCGCGGCCATGGGCGACCACACCTCGGAGCAGATCGAGGCCGCCCTTAAGGTGGTGCAATCGCTCGAACCGGCGGGCGTGGGCGCGCGCGATTTGCGCGAATGCCTGTTGTTGCAGCTCGAGAGCCGCAATGCGCGCGGCGGCGTGGCTTGGCAGATCGTGTCCCATCATCTGCATTTGCTCGAGATGCGGCAGTTCCGCGAGCTGGCCAAGGTGCTGGGCCGTCCGCCGGAGCACGTCGATATCGCCGTCAAAGCCATCAAGCGGCTCAATCCCCGGCCGGGCCTGCGCTATTCCGGGCCGGGCGCGCGCGTGGTCGAGCCCGATGTTTATTTCACCAAGGACGGGGACCATTACGTCATTCAGATGAACGACGAGGAGATTCCGCAACTCCGCCTCAACCCCCAATACCGCAAAATGCTGGACCGCGACAATGGCGCCACCAAAGACGTGCGCGATTACGTGCGCGAGCGCTACACCTCCGCCATCCAGCTCATGAAGAACATCGAGCAGCGCAAGCAAACCATCCTGAGGGTTTGCGAAAGCATCGTGCGCCGCCAGACGGAGTTTTTGGCCCACGGTCTCGACCATTTGAAACCCATGATGATCAAGGAAGTGGCGGAAGAGGTCGGCGTGCATCCGTCGACGGTGAGCCGCGCCGTCGCCAACAAATACGTCCATACGCCGCAGGGCGTATTTGAGCTGCGCTATTTCTTCTCCGAGGCTGTGCAGGGGCCGTCGGGGAGTGGCACGCCATTATTGCTGCTGAAGCGGCGTGTGAAGAAAATGATCGAAGAGGAGGACAGCGCGCATCCGCTCACCGACGAGCAAATCACGGCGATGCTGCAAGCCTCTGGCATCCAGGTCACGCGGCGAACGGTTGCGAAGTACCGTGAAGACATGAAAATCCCCTCGACGCATCAAAGGCGTATTCGGAACTGACCGGTCCCGGTCAAGAAGCGGGGGTTCGTACAATGCGAATCACATATACAGGCAGGCAGGTGGAATTGGCTCCGGCGCAGCTTCGCAAGATCGAAGCGCAGTTCGCCAAACTCGGCAAGCTCCTCGACGGAAAGGACCAGCGCGAAGCGCACGTCATCCTCTCCGTCGAGCGACATCTGCATTGTTGCGAAATCAGCGTGAATTACCATAACCATTCGCTGGTCGGCCTGGGCGAAAATGCCGACCTGTTTACGTCCATTCACGCGGCCATTCAAAAGCTCGAGAAGCAGGCCATCAAGGTGCGGGCCAAGTGGCGCGATACCAAGCGGACGCCGCGAAAGGCGGCGGAGTCGGCCGAAGCCGCCAGAGTGCCGGCTGGCGCCGTGCAGGAAACTGCCAATGAGAGAAGGATCTTCCGCGTCAATCACCACCAGTACCGCAAGCCCATGACGCTCGACGAAGCGCTCCTCGAAATGGAAAAGGACCGGGATTACCTGGTCTATCGCGACGCCGACACGGACCGGCTGGCGGTGCTGGTGCGCCGGCGCGACGGCCACTTTGACCTGGTGGAATCCTGAAGCCGGATGGCCCGTAAAACCGCGGCCCCCCGGCTGGCCAAGAACGAAACCAAGCGCGCCGCTCCCAGCGCCGAACTCGTCATCATCACCGGCTTGAGCGGATCGGGCAAAGGTTCCGTCCTCAAAGTCTTTGAGGACTTGGGCTACTATTCGGTTGACAATCTGCCCATCGGGCTGATCCCCAAATTCGCCGAGCTCACGCGCGACTCCGCCTCCATCCGCTTCGCTGCCCTGGTGGTGGACATCCGCGAAGGGCAAGGCCTGAAGCGCTTCCCGGAAATCTACGCGCGCATTCGCCGCGAAATCCCCACCCGGCTGATCTTCCTGGAGGCCGACGACGACACCATCATGCGGCGCTTCAGCGAAACGCGGCGGCCGCATCCGCTCGGGACCGGCCAGTCCATCAGCAAAAGCATTCATCAGGAGCGCGGGATGCTGGCGCCCATCCGCAAGCTGGCCGATCTCACCATCAACACCTCCAAATTCACGGTGCACGAGCTGCGCGACTTCATCCGGGAAAAGTTCGTGGGCCAGCGGGAGGAAACCAAGATCATGGTTTACGTGACGAGCTTCGGCTACCGTCACGGCGTGCCTGCTGACAGCGACCTGGTGTTCGATGTCCGCTTCCTGCCCAACCCCAATTACATTCCGCGGTTCAAGAAGCTCACCGGGCGCCACCCCAGCGTGGCGCGCTACATCCGATCCTTTCCGCAGACCATTGAATTCATCGAGCGCATCTCGGAGCTGCTGATTTATCTGTTGCCGCACTATATCCGCGAAGGCAAGAGTTATCTCACCATCGCGTTCGGCTGCACCGGCGGGCATCATCGTTCGGTGATGATCGCCGACCAGATTCGCAAGAACCTGGCGGATGCCGGCTATCGAGCCAAGGTCACGCACCGGGATATGGTCAAACCGGTGTAAGGCTGCCGATTCTCCTGCTGCCCAAGGTTAATCGCACGGGGAGAACGACTATAACTCAAGTTGCATAAACGCTGGCGATGTTAACCTTCCGCGCGCCAACACACCCCAAAATGTATGCCTGGTTATGGTAAGTACCACGGCAAGAGTAAGTCGGCACTGTTATCCAATAGCGATCTGGATTTATAACGCAACTTAGACCAGAATCGAATCCAGAGAGCAAACCCATGCTGAACGGCTACCCACACAGGAGATGTTATGAAGACGCCGCTCAGCTTAACACTGAAGATCACCGCGATGTTGGCGCTTATTGGTGGTCTCGAAGCACAGTCCCGATTCTTGTACACGAACAATGATGTCCTTTCGACAAACACTGTTTCCGGCTACTCCGTAGGCTCAAACGGCGCCTTGACGGCGCTCGCCGGCTCGCCGTTCTCCACCGGAGGCGGCGGCACGGGCGGCGGCGCAATGGGAGCGAGCCGCATCACCGTGGTGGGACAAAAGTTTCTCTACGCTTCCAACGGCGGCACGCACAGCATCAGCGCGTTCACCGTTAACCCGACGAGCGGCGCTCTGACGCCGGTCGCAACTTCGCCTTATTCCACAGGCGCGGGATTTGGCGACATCTCGCTCGCGGCCTCGCCCAACGGGCAGTACTTGTTCGCAGGAACGGCCGCCAACACCAGCGTGGTCACCTTCTCGATCGGAACCGACGGTTCGCTGACAGAGGTCTCCAGCCTGAATATTCTGGAGCCAGCCGCCGGTATGAAGGTCTCTCCCGATGGAAATTTCCTTGCCGTCAGCCTGCCGAGCTGGGGAACCTTTGGCTCGGTAGCCATGTTCGGCATCGCCTCGGACGGCTCGTTGAACGCGGTTGGTGGTTCGCCGTTCGAGAGCCCCGGACCGGCCGGCAATCTCTCTGATGTGGATATCGACTGCCAAAGCAGCTACGTGTTCGCCGGCAATGACACCCCCATGGCAGCCACGGTGTATGTGTTCAGCATCGGCTCCGGCGGAGTCCTGAGCCCGATTTCGGGATCGCCTTTCTCGTCAGGCCCCGGAACCAATTCCAGCGTCGCCATCCTTAGTCCCGACGATAAAACCTTGTTCACGAGCAATGAGGGAAGCAGTTCCGTCACCCCATTCAGCGTGAATGCCGGCGCGCTCAGCGCGGTCTTGGGCTCGCCATTTTCTGCCGGCGGTGGTGGAACTCCCGCCGGAATGGCGACCGATCAGGGCGGCACGCTCCTTTACATGGCCGGCAGCCCCAATTTGATTCACGTTTTCAGTATCGGGACGAACGCCAGCTTGACCGAGGTGTCCGGGTCACCGTTCGGCACCAGTCAGACCGGCGGGCAACTGCTCTCCTTAGCCGCGTTTCCGGCAAAGACCTGCTCGGCGGCTGCTCCTCCGCCACCGCCGAATCCGCCGCCACCGCCCAGCCCGAATCCTCCACCACCGCCCAGCCCGGATCCGCCCTCACCCCCCGGAGATCCGATGACCGTCCAGATTCAGTTGCGCCACAGCGATTGTGATGCGGACGACCCTCCGAGCGTACTCATCAATCCCAAGAGCCACGCCGACATGCGGGTATCGATTCTCTCGACTCCCACGTTCAACGCGCCAGCTCGCGTCAACATGCATTCGCTGACCTTCGGACACTCCGGCACCGAAAAGAGCCTGGCGTACTGCGAAACTCATAGTCATGATGTCAACCATGACCATCTCCCCGATCTGGTGTGCCATTTCCAAATTAATAAGATGAACTTCCAGAAGGGCGACACCGTGGGATATCTGCAGGGCATGCTGCTGGACGGAACCACGCAAATCCAGGGCAGCGCTCCAGTCAAGATCGCGCACTGAGCGATACGCCGGCCGGGAAAATGGATCTCCTCCCGGCCGGCGCTCCCGTCTTTCAATAGGAGATCATTGAAACAGGGCGAAAACCGAGCCGCGACCGCGAGGGAGCGGCCGATGAACCAGGCGGCTGGCCGCCTCGAACAGCCTTCCCAAGGGAGTGAACCACTCGTGAGCCTGCAACGCTGCAGCCAGCCAACTGAAAGGGTAGCACGGCCGGGCAGGCTCAGCCGCCGGCCTCACCGCGCAGGTAAACGGTGCGCGAGGGAAACGGCATTTCGATCTGCTCTCTCCGTAATCGTTTCAGAATGCGCTTGCGAAGCTCGTGTTGAACCTGGTACTGCGCCAGAAATTCCGTCACACTGTAGTTGATGCTGAAGTTCAGCGCGGAATCGCCAAATCCGGGGATAAGCTGCACCGATGGTGCAGGCTCGGCTAGAAGGCCGGGGATCTCAGCCGTTGCCGTCTTTGCTACTTCCAGCAGCACCCGCTCCACCTGGTCCGGATCGCTGCTGTAACTCACGCTCACCGGAATGCTCAGCGACACGCGGCGCTCCGGCAGGAAATAATTGGTCACGATGGCCTGCGCCAGCTTGGCATTCGGAATGATGATCAGGTTATTGGACGGCGCGCGCACCGTGGTACTGCGCCAGGTGATGTCGGCGACGTTGCCCTCTTCACCGGTGTTCAGCTTGATGTAGTCTCCGGGCCTCACTTGGCCGGCTACGCTGATGTAAAACCCGGCGAATAGGTTCGAAAGCGTATCCTGCAGCGCCAGCGCCACCGCCAGGCCGCCTACTCCGAAGGCCGTCAGAATGGGCGTCACCGAGACGCCGAGGTGGTGCAATAAAACCAGAATCCCGACCACCACAATCAGCAACTGCGCCAGATTCTGCGTCAGCGTCACCGGCATGGCTCCGTGCACGCGCGTGCCGTAAAACCGGACCAGGTTGCCGGCCAGCCGCGAAGCCATCATGGTGAGCGAGAGGATGGTCAGGATCAGCAGAGTGCGTTCGATCAGGCGCGTCGACCGGTCGGGCAGGTCCAAAGACTCGGTGGCAAAATAAATGCCGATAATCAACGACCAGATCAGGATGGGCACGCCGAGGCTCTCGGTCAGGACTCCATGAACCTGGCTCGAGGTCTTCTCCCCCCAGCGGTGCAGGGCGCGGAACACCAGCCGCCTCACCACATAACCAGCGGCGACCGTGAGCAGGAGCAGGCATAGAGGTGCCACCAGCCTCAGGGGATCATGCAGGGCGATTTGCCGGATCGATTCCATTCAGCTATTCTCCGTTATTCGGAGTCTATCGCATGAAACCTATGTTCCTCGCGGAAGTTGAGAACAAGCGCGGATCGGGACCCTATGAGGCCATGATCG
>Ga0187819_10000302_pt1 | contig 24078 bp, 14 predicted proteins | sample NC_wetland_sal_i_15_FD_132411 | JGI IMG/M metagenome (GOLD analysis project Ga0187819, IMG submission 132411) | Wetland sediment microbial communities from Neuse River Estuary, North Carolina, USA - SO4_4 | ecosystem: Environmental > Aquatic > Freshwater > Wetlands > Sediment | place: USA...
AAACTGTGGCATTCACTTTCTGCAGTGATCTCCAAGGCTTGCCTGGCGACGTACCGGGATTGTGATCGTCTCCGCCCGCGGAGTCGACGTAGTAAGTGACCCCTGCATGGCCGACTGCAGGCAGATTCTGGCCCAATGCCCGGGCCTGTGACTCGCCGCAAATCAGAGCAAGCAGAACCGCAACCCGGACGATAAGAAGAACTCGCCGAGTTTCTGCGTGCCTGAGTTGCACTTCAATCTCGCCTTCGCGGACAGTCCTCCTAGAAAATAACCTTCGCCGCCAGTTGAACGATACGCATCTGCCCTGCGCGCGTGATTTGACCGAAAGTGCCGTCTGTAATCAATCCGTCCGGGTTGGAGAAGTGCGGCGTGTTAGTCACGTTGAAGACTTCAAACCTGGTCTGCAACTTGGCTTTTTCCTTGATGTCAAACTCCTTGAATATGGAGGCGTCGGCATTCGCAAATCCCGGCCCTACAATCAGGTTTCTACCTGCGGAGCCAGGTGTGCACCCGGTAAGAGTCGAAGGAACGTTGAAAGCTGCGACATTAAAGTAATAGTAGCCTTGGTCGGGCACAGGGGACGGACCGGCGCCGGCCGGAGGCGGTGGTGGAGGGCCGTTGGGATCACCCACAAGATCAGGACGCGCTCCTGGACAGGTAGTGAGCGGGGCGCCGCGCACAACGTTGACCGGCGTGCCGGTGTGCAGCGACAGGATACCGTTGAGCTGCCAGCCGCCCAAAATAAATTCCTGGACTCGGCCCCAGTTTGAGAAGAACATCTGACCGTGCCCAACCGGTAAGCGGTAGAGCCCACTAAAGACGAAGTTGTGCCGGACGTCGTTATCGGCCGAGGCAATCTCCGCATTCAAATCGTACGGGTTCTGGGGATAATCGCTGTTTTGTCCCAGGTTGAACGGAGCCGGACCATTGTCGATGTTATGAGAGTAGGTGTAATTAGCCAGGAAGTTCAGGTTCTGCGATACTCGTTTGGTCAACTTCAGCTGGAACGAATCGTACTCTGCCCATCCCGCATCGGTCAGAGCTTGGATTTTTCCCAGATTTGGCGTGAGCAACCCGTCCGCCAGAACCTTCGGGTCGAAGTTGAAATTGATGTCGCCAATCTCGTACGACAAGTGATGGCTCTTGGAGCCAACAAATGCGGCTTCAACCGCAAAATTCGAACCCAGTTCCCGCTGGAGGGCCAGGTTGAACTGCTCGGAATATCCGGTCCGCATTTTCGGGTTCACGTAATAGGTTGTCAGAAGAGCCCCGTTTGGAATCGACTTCGTTGGGATGCTGCTCGCGCCGGACGGAATCGCAATCGTGGTGTTGCGCGGAATACCAATGTCGTCCCGGTACGGTGGTGGGCCGAAGTAGTAGTAATCCTCGTATTGGCTCAGTTCTGCGAAGGGATAGTTCTTGGTCAAAATGTCTTCCCGCGCATCGTTTTCCGGTGAGTAGAAAAGACCAAAGCCTCCGCGCAGCACGGTCTTGGGTGTCACCTGGTACGCGAATCCCACGCGCGGCGCAAAATCGTTCCATCGCGAGTTCATGAGACCGGTCGGATTCGAGCCCAGCCCGGCTAGGAGCATGCTGTCGGTGTTGGGGTCGTAGTTGGTTTCGTAGTTGTGCGCCTCTGTATAGGGAGCCTGGTACTCGTATCTGAGTCCGTAATTTAACGTCAGCCGGGGAGTGACCTTGTACGTGTCCTCTCCATAAAAGTGCATTTCCCAGCTCTGCGTGTGCGGATTGGTCAACTGCAGTCCGACGTAGGTCACGAAAGGAAGTCCCACCAGCAGGTCTGAAATGTCAGATCCGCCATTGGGAAACCAGGCCAGCGGATTGAAATATTGAGCGAAGGTGGGGTCGCTGGTCGACGGCGAAAAATACGCTCCGTAGTATTGATACCCAGTGGGAAAGAGCGAGAAGTTGGGAAACGAATTCAGCCGCCGGAAATCGCCGCCAAACTTGATTTCGTGTTTCCCAATTCCACTCAGGACCACATTGTCGGACAACTGCCAGTTATGGTCGCGGATATAGAACGGCTTGTAGCTGGACCCGCCGGTGAAGAATCCCGAGTAAAGCTGGATGTAGGGATAGCTGTAGGTCGCGGGAAAACCGGGAACATTTATATTGCCCATCCCGTACTGGTTTGCCAGATTCTGTCCCTGCAAGAGCGGGTATTGATTGAGGTAGTAACGCGTGTACCCAAACCGCGCTTCGTTGATAAAACGGGTGGAGAATAAATGCGTCTCGGTGATGGAATACTCCTGCGAGCCTGACTCCTGATTGTTGCCAAAGTCGTTGTCTCCGGCTTCGGGTACGGTCGCCTGGTTGCCGTACGGACCGGCATCAAATATGGTGCCATAGTTATAGTGAAAGACGGCCGCAAGCCGGTCGTTGTTCGAAAAATTGTGATCCAGGCGCGCGTCCGCGAGTTTCAGGGTCTGATCATTGGGCGCACTAACCAGAAAGTTTTTGAACCAGCCAAAATTGGTTCCGGCAAGATTTGGTTTGGGGAAAAAGTGCAGCAAGGTGTTCAGGCCGGCCTTGCTGACCTGGCTAGCCGGAATGATATTCCCGGGAAACTGTTGCGCGGAACCACCGTAAGAATTGAACGAGACCGCTGGATTAAAGATTGGGATTGGTGTTCCCAGGAGAGGGTCCAAAAGTCTCGAAAGGTCCACGGAGCCGTCCGGCAGCACCTTGATTTGGCTGATGGGCGGGACCGAATCGAGGTAATTGCCGGCGGTAGACTCATGCATGCCTTCGTAGGACACGAAGAAGAACGTCTTGTCCCGCTTGATGGGCCCGCCGAATGTTCCGCCGTAGTTGTGTTGCTTCAAAATCGAGGGTGGAATGGCGACTCCATCGATCCCGTAGTCCTTGGCTGCCGTGAAGTTCGGTCTGAAGAACTCGTAGGCATCTCCATGCCATTGGTTCGACCCTGATTTGGTCTGAATCGAAACCTCGCCACCGGCGGACCGGCCAAACTCAGCAGAAAAGCTCGAGGTAGCCACTTTGAACTCCTCGACCGCATCCACGCTTGGCGTTGCCGTGATGTCCTGGGTGCGATTGGTCGTGGACTCGACGCCGTCAATCTGAATCGAGTTCGAGTATTCCCGCTGGCCGTTGACGGCAAAGTTGAAAGTGTTCGTATTTCCTGCCCCTGCAGTGACCCCAGCGCTGAGGGCGGTGAGGTCGTAGAAGTGTCGTCCCAGAAGCGGCAGGTTGACGATATCGTGCGATTGGATCACGTCGCCAGTTTCTGAACTCTCGGTCTGCAGCAGGGTGGGAGGGGCGGTCACGGTTTCCACGGTGTTGACGGCGCCGATCCTGAGCGCGAAATTCAGAAGCTGCTTTTGGTCGATTACCAGGCGCACGTTATCGATCTTGGCGGTCTCGAATCCCGGGTTGTTCACGGTGACCGTGTAAACGCCCGGGGGCATGTCGAAAACCGCGTAGTCGCCCGAGCCGTCCGTTCGGCTTTTATAGGGGACGCCCGTGGCTTGATTGAGCGCGGTCACCTCGGCGCCGGTAACGACCGCACCGGACGGATCGGTCACTTGGCCGTAGATCGAGCCAGTCGTGGACTGGGCGCGCAGGGATTGGGCCCCGAGCAAAACGAGACAAAGCACGGCAGATGAGACCAGGCACTGCAGAACAGGCCGCTTCATAGGAGACCTCTTTCGCGAGATTTGTGTAAACGTTTACTCAACCACGTAAACTCCACAAAAACACGAATTACTGGGCAGCCCGGAACATTACCCCTCGCCTTCATCGGATGTCAAGCATGATTTCTAAAGGAGACAGATCGAGTTTCACCGGTGCCCCGAGTATGTGCTGAAGTTGCTCTTCCGTAAACGTTTAAGCACTCCTCAATATTCGATCACATATACTTTACCGGTGAGTATCACGGAGTCGTTTTCCGTCGAAGAGCACTGAACCGTCACCGGCCGGCCCGGCTTCAAGTCGCTATGTTTGATTTCGCCAACTGCCCAGGAGAGGCCGCTCCAAATCACTTTGTCGTAATTGATTTCGATAGGAACAGGCTGCCGGTTCTGCCATACCCGTATCAAAAACACTTTGCCCATGTTGATCCCGTTCGGTGGCCCGCCCTTCCAACTCCGCATGATGCTTCCGTCGGTCGAATGCTGTTGCATGATAATCCGCAGGTCACCGTTCACAGGTGCAACCACGGCCGCCTCAATTGTGTTCTTGCCCTGGCTTGCAAATTTGGCATCCACCGGTTTGATGGATTGCGGAATCTGCACATCCTCCTGGACACCGAAATCGTATTCCGGACGCGAATACTTGCCGTATCCAACCAGCGCCAACTGCCCGGGACCTAATTTGATCGTGTCTCCCAGTAGTACGGGCTGAAAACCCGCATCCCGGAAAATCACGCGCCCATTAGAAACCGGTCTCTGCTCTTTCGACAGCAGCGGCATTTCGATCTCTTCCATGCTTTGCGCCGGATTCACGACCGCGTAGACGGCCCCGTCCGGAGTGAGCGAACCGAAACCGTAGGGTTCAACATCGCCCGGAATGCCTCCGAAAGTCTTGGTACGCCCCATGCTTTCCAGTTGAAGGTAGAGGGACTGCAGCTTGGCAAACCAGCGCGCCTCGGCGTCGGTAAGGAACTCGAGATTTCCGTGGACCGTATTTACCCAGCCGCCGCGAGCCATCATCAATATGAGCGCCCCCTTCCAGGCATGTGTCTTGCGATAGTAGATGGTGCCCGTATTGCCGAGCATGAATCCGGTTGAGTCGATGCGCTCCAGGGGCAAGAAGCTCTGTTCATAGCGCCGCACCATGTGGTCGCTATAGATATCCATCGAACGCCAGAAATTCATCTCGGGCACATCGGACGCACGGGGGTCGCCGGAATAGAGCGAGTCGAACACTTCCAGCCAACGCAGGTCCACTGGATTGTGGAAAGGGAATGCACCGGCAGTGGATTCGACATCACCGCCGAACCCGTTAAAAGCCACGAGCACGACATCCGGATTTCGCTGGCGGAATTTCTTCAAGGCCTGGCGAAAAGCGTCTGCATTTCGGGAACGGATTTCCTCCGGCTTCAAATTCTTAACAGTTTGGGGAGTGGCGGCGTCGAAGTCGACAAAGTCAAACTTGAACATGCGGATGCCGTGGTCATACCAGTATTGCAATGTGTCCATGAAATCAGGCAGGAATCCGCCCTCAAAAAAAGACATCGATCCCTTCTTTTCCGTCAGCGAGTCTTGCCACTGAGGGGCGGCGTTGATTTTTACCAGAGTGTTGGTGCTGAACCACAACCCGGGAAGAATGCCATGGTCACGGCATTTCTTGATCCACGCATCGGGGCCATTGGGCCAATTCGGCTTCCGCCATGTGCGATAGCCACCCTCGGGATCAAACCAGAACGCGTCCATCATGTAATAGTCAAAGCGGACTCCGAAGCGCTGAAGACGCAGCATCTCGTCGAGTTCCTTCATCGCGAGTTGCTCAGTCAGAGGGATGTTGTCGGACAACTCGTCGTAGGCTGACCAATCGTTGTAGGCAAAAATCGGATCGCGAGCCAGGGGAGCACCCAAATCCTTCCCAGACGTAAGTGCGGACACTGCGTCCGCGGAACGGCTGATGTTTCCAGCGTTCCGGGCTTTTCCTTCTCCTTCTCCTGCGCCGGCGCACAGCCAAGCGCCGACAAGGCAGCCAAGAAGGACAAAATGTCGGAACAACCTCCTCGTACTATGAAAACTGCTTCTCACGCTGTCCCTCCCTCTGCACTGTTCTCCCGAGCCGAGCCTTGCAGGTTCTGAATTGTAATCCTCAGTGTGCATGGGAAGCTCACCTCAGGGGAAAACAGTGTGCGTGCGAACTGCTGTGGCGCCCCATTCGACTCGCTTCGCTCGCTCAGGGCAGGCCCTGCGGGGCGTGAGTCAGGTTCCACCTGGACCCGGCACTCACGTGCCGGGCTAAAATCTGTCGCTCCTTCGGAGCTAGTTTTCAAGCACTTCATCCCACTCGCCCACCCCTAAAGCAATTTCTCAGGCACACACTAAAGCCTGCATTCTTCGTGCCCACGCCGAAAACTATTGGTGAAACCACTTCGATTCAGGAACTCAGGACATTCGAGCAAACAAGGGCTTCAGGACCGCGTACAACTCGCGGTAGAGCTGATATTGTTGGCGCATGACCTCTGCGGCTTGCGGATCGGGCTGCACGCGGCTTGCAACATTCAGCGCCGCCTCGCAGGCCTCTTCTACCGACCCCCACAGCTTGGCGCCAACGCCCGCCAAAAGCGCAGCCCCGTAAGCTGCACCTTCTTCCGCTTCGAGGATTTCCACTTCCCGTTCGTAAACATCTGCCTGAATCTGTCGCCAAAGCAGCGATCTCGCGCCGCCGCCTCCAATCCGTATGGAGTTTACTGGCACGCGCACGTCATCGAAGAGCGAAAACGTGTCTTTTAAACTGAATGCAACCCCTTCAAGAATGGCGCGCACAATGTGTCCACGATTATGGCTCGCGGTAAACCCTACCAGTGCGCCGCGGGCTTTCGGGTCCAGATGGGGAGTGCGTTCTCCCATCAGGTATGGCGCCCAAAGTATGCCTCCCGCACCGGCGGGCACGGCAGCAGCCTCGCGAGTGAGGTCTTCGTACGAAATGCTTGTGCCAGGGATACTCGGACCAACTAAATTGCGGAACCACCGCAACGATAACCCAGCAGCTTGAGTGACGCCCATGACGTGCCAAAGATTAGGGAGCGCGTGACAAAATGTGTGCAGGCGGCCTTGTGCATCCATGGCTGGGCGATCGGTTGCGGCAAATACTACCCCGGATGTCCCGATGGTCGCGCTCACGGTGCCGGCCCGTACGATTCCCATTCCCACGGCACCCGCCGCCTGATCACCTGCGCCGGCGACGACCGGGGTGCCCGCTCGCAATCCCGTAGCCGCCGCGCCCTCGGCCGAAACTCTGGCACATATTTCCTGAGATTCAAAAAGATTGGGCAAACAGCTCGGGGATAGGCCGGCTTCGTGAATCATCGCTTCCGACCAGCGCCGATGAGCCACGTCAAGCATTAAAGTGCCCGACGCATCGGCTACATCCATCGCATGTTCGCCGGTAAGACAAAATCGCACATAGTCCTTCGGCAGCAAAACGCGACGAAAGCGCTGCCAAATTTCTGGCTCCCGATCATGAACCCAGAGCAGCTTGGTGAGCGTAAAGTTGGTGAGTGGCGGATTACAGGTGAGTTCGATGATTCGCTTCGAACCGATGGTATTGGTCAACCAATCGCATTGCGCCTGGGTACGCTGGTCACACCAGATGAGCGCAGGCCGAAGCACTTGATTCTTGTCATCGAGCAGGACCGCCCCGTGCATTTGTCCAGCGAGGCCGATACATGCGATGTCTTTCCCTGCGACGGCGGCTCTCCGCATGGCTTCGCCTATGGCGTCAGTAGCAGCCTGCCACCAATCGAGAGGATCCTGCTCGGCCCAGCCTAGCTGAGGAGCAAGGAACGGTGCATGTTCGTGGGTGGCTGACCCGAGTATTTTCCCGTCCGCCGCAATGACTACGGCACGTGTGCCACTTGTGCCAATGTCGATGCCCAGGAGTTTCATGGAGTCAATTCTCCCACTCAATCGGCGGTGGAGCCTAAGCTACGCCGGAAGACCCCAGATTTCACTTGACATCGGACCCAATAATAACTAAAAGTGCTAATTCGTAAGGATTCGCAAGTTATAATGTCAGCATTCGTAATGTTTCGCAAGCGCCGGAAGATTGAGCGGATCGAAAGGGGGACCGATGCCTAAGTCACGCATTTCTCATTGGATTCTTTGGGTGTGGTTCCTCGCAGCGTTTACAGCATTCGGTTTCGCCCAAGCCAGCTATCAGTCCCAAATCCGAGGTGTGGTTTCGGATGCCACCGGCGCCGTGATTTCGAAAGCTACTGTGACGATCACGGAAGTGGGAACGAATTTGTCTCAGAGGGCAACCACCGACGGTGCAGGTTACTACATCTTGCGGGCGTTGCGGCCCTCGACCTACATGGTTAAGGCAGAAGCTCAGGGGTTCCAGCCCGTGGAGCGAGACGGAGTTGTGCTGGCCGTTGATCAGGAGACCAGCCTGAATTTTACGCTTCGTCCGGCTACGACCAGTACCAAGATTGAAGTCAGGGAGGCTGCTCCGCTCCTCGACACGGATAACTCATCGCTGGGCACGGATATCACCAGTCAGTACGTCAAGGAGATCCCGCTGCTCAACCGGAACTTCTTCGGGCTAGTGTTCTTGAATGCCGGCGTGAGCGAAACTGCAGGTTCCGGAGTAGCTGACAACTATCCTACGGGAACGAACTTTGTCTCCAATGGGCAGCGCAACGCCACCGCAGAAGTGCGCATGGACGGCGCTTTGATCAGCGCGCCGGAACAGGGCGAAGGCGGCAACAGCAATGTTTATTACGAGCCGTCGGTCGAGATTGTGCAGGAGTTCAAGGTGGAAAGCAACAGCTTCTCGGCTGAGTTTGGCAGCAACGGCGGCACTATCGTCAACATGGCGTTGAAAAGCGGGACAAACGCATTCCACGGCAGCGCCTGGTGGTTCGGACAGCACGAGTGGCTCGACGCCAACGATTTCTTCAGTAACCAGGCGGGACTTCCGAAGCCGGATCACTCTCGCAATCAGTATGGCATCTCGCTCGGAGGACCCATCAGGAAGAACAAGACGTTCTTTTTTATTGATCTGGAGCGAGTGATTGAAAACGACCCAGTACCGATCGTAGCCACGGTGCCCACGGCAGCCGAAAGGAATGGGGACTTCTCGCAGGCTCTCATCACCGACCCCAACACCGGAGACATTGTCCCGAATCTGATCTTCAATCCGAAGCAGGTTAGCGCCAACGGCATTAGGCCCGCATTTCCCGGCAATAAGATCGGCCAGCAGTGGCGGGACCCCGTGGGTGAGAAAATCCTGAACCTCTATCCCTTGCCAAACCAACCGGGAAACCCAGATGGCACAAACAACTTCCGTGCCAATACCACGAGCTTCACAAAATCCCTGCAGTTCGACATCAAGCTCGATGAGCAGATCTCAAACAAGCAACATCTCGCGGGCCGTTACAGCCATGCGCACGCCTCCAACAGCGTGCCTACGATCTTCGGAGACGGCGAATTTGGCCCAGGTGGCGATGGCATCAACGGTATTACCAGCGTGAATAATGTATCGCTGCAACACGACTGGACGATCAAGCCCACACTTCTGTTAAGCAGCCATTTTGCAGTTGATCGCGTCTACAGTCCGGGCTTCAGCAATTATCCCCCTGCGACGTCGGTCGGCTTTCCCTCGCTCCTAGACAATGCCAACCCGGGAATCAGTCGCATGCCCGGAATCCTGGTGGATTCGCCGTGGACCTCACTCTACGATCAGTGCTGTGTGGACACCAAGTTTGCGCACACTCTTTATTCGTACTCCTCTTCGCTGGCGTGGGTGAAGGGAAAGCACGATTTCAAGTTCGGGGGCGAGCAGCGGCTGTTTTTCAATAACTTTCAGCAGCCCAGCTATCCCGCGGGCTACTTCCACTTTGCGCAGTTTGTCACGGAAAACGTGATTGGCGCCTTCAACCCGGATCAGGGCAATCCGTTCGCAGATATTCTGGTGGGTATGGGGGACTACGGCGGGATCAGCATTTATCCCGCGGTGGCTGATAAGTCATTGGAAACCGCTTTTTACGCGCAGGACGGTTGGAAGATATCCAGGAAACTGACTCTGAATCTGGGTCTGCGCTACGAGTGGAGTACGCCATACACCGAGCGTAACAACCTTCTCCAGTTCAGCGATTTCAACGGGAACAGTGGTGTCAGCGTGCCCGGCCTGCCGCTGATTTCCGGCAATCTGAAGGGGACCACTATTTTCCCCACCTCAAGCAATCGCCGGGTGCCAGTCGACCGCAACAACTGGGCTCCACGCCTCGGGTTCGCTTACCAGCTCACGTCCAACACCGTGGTTCGCGGCGGGGCAGGCATCTATTACGGAATGAATGTGGCCACCAACTTCCAATATCCCGGTACGGCGTTCCGCAAGGATGGAGCGATTTATTTCACCAAGGATAACTTTCAGACCCAGTACGCAACTTTGGAAAACCCGTTTCCCGCCGGGCTGCCGCTTCCGCAGGGCACGCAATATGGCTCACTAGCCATGTGGGGATATGGCAACCAGAACGATCTGGGGACGACTGAGGCGCAGAATGCCGACATTTACCAGTGGAGTTTAGGCGTGCAACGCCTGCTGCCGTGGCAAATGGTGGTGTCAGTGGATTATTCGGCGAATCGCAGTACACATTTGCCGTGGGGTGGCGCTGGCGGTATCTGCGGTTGCGGCCCCAGCACGCGCGACCGAAACTTCATTGCGTCCTCGATTCGCCAGCAGTACAACACCGCCGACCTGTACAACGAATTGCATAACAACGTAAACAACCCTTTCTATTCTATGTTCAGCGGACCGAATGCGACTTTCAACGCACCAGATTCAATCTATAGCGATCCCACGATTCCGCTGATTAATCTGCTCCGTCCCTATCCGCAGTTCGATGGCCCCTTCGAGGGACTGCCTCTGCTTGAAGCAGAATCTTTTTATAATGCGATGCAGGTGCGCTTCCAGAAACGCACCAGCCATTACATCAGCTTCGAAGGCGGCTACACCTTTGCCAAGGCCACCGACGATTCTTCCGCCGGCCGCAATGCATGGGTCGGATCGCTGGCCTCGGACAACCCGCAAGAGTTGGATAATCTGAAGGCCGAGCACTCAATCAGTGCCAACGACGCGACTCATCGGCTGGCCATGGCCGTCATTGCTGACGTGCCGGTCGGACGCGGACGATGGATTGGCAGTGGGATGAATCGCATCCTTGATGGTGCGGTTGGAGGGTGGAGTATTTCCACGATTCTGACCTTCCAAAGCGGACAGCCGATTGACATCGGAATGTCGGAACCCACGCTGGATGATGGTAATCAGCGTCCCAATGTCCTGTGTAACCCGAACAGCGGCGTAAGTGCACATCAGTCCGCAGTCACGGGCACCAGTACATTCAATTCAAACTGTTTTGCCGATCCCGGGTATGAGCAACCGGGCAATGCGCCCCGCTATTTTTCGAACCTGCGCGCCGACGGCATTCACGACATTGATGTCTCTCTCTCCAAGACATTTATTCCAAGAGAAGGCATCACCCTGGAGGTGCGCGGAGAGTTTTTCAATTTCTTCAATACTCCGCGTTTTGGCGTCCCCGACACTTTGTATGGTGATTCGACGTTCGGTCAGATCTCTTCACTCGCGCAAGGGAGCACGCCACGTCACGGACAACTTGGCGTCCGGCTGGAGTTCTAGCGTGTCGCGACACCTTCCACGATTTCGTCGGCACATTCTTGGTGCCTTCGTTTTCTGCGGTTGGCTGCTGATGCCAACTCTGGGAGCGGGAACCGGTGACGCACTTGACCAGAAAGAAGATTGGACGCACTACGTCCGCATTGGCGCTTATGGCCTGACCTCGGACAACGCGCAGCAAATTGTGGATAGCGCCACCAAGGATGGTGTCGAGGGCATCGAGGTAGACAATGACATCCCGGGCCGATACGAAAGCTTTCTCGATCCCCGGCAGAAACTGGAGGCCATCCGCAAGGTTGCAGAGGCCGCACACAAAGCCGGCAACCACGCGTTCGTCTACATTGCCGGTCTGGAGTGCATCACCGCCCACGCCGGACGAAGCAAGCACACCTTGGCGAAAGACCATCCTGACTGGCTGCAGCGCAAGATCACCGGAGAGGCCGCCATTTTCGGAGGTGGCACTGCCTTTTGGATCGCTGAAGGTGACGAGGACGTCTGGGTCAGTCCCTATGCGCCGGAATGGCGGAAGACGTATATGGAGCGGGTGCGGCAGATTGCAGCCACGGGCATCGATGGCATTTACGTGGACATTCCGTACTGGATGACTCACTTCGAAGGCTGGGAAAATTCCTGGGCCAGCTTTGATGACTACACGGTGGCGGCGTTCAAGAAGCAAACCGGCCTGAACGCACGCCAGGACGTTAAGCTGGGCGATTTGTCTGATCCGAACTTTCGCAAGTGGATCGACTTCCGCATCCAGTCCCTGACGGACTTCATGCAGGAAATCGACCGCAGCGCGAAGTCGGTCAATCCTCGAATAGCCACCATCGCCGAAATCTATCCCGGAATCGAGGAGGAATCGGTTCGGGTAGGGGCGGACGTTTACCAGATGTACGCGGTGCTCGATGCGATCGCTCACGAATATGAATTCGGCGAGGGCGATCACATGGCTTCCTCGCGCAGCCCGCTCGAATGGTTCGAGTACCAGGTCGGAATGGCCTCATTCCGTTCCTTCGCGGCCGGAAAGCCCACCTGGATTCTGAATTACTCCTGGGATGGCGACAAGAGCGTGGAGCCAAAACAGTCGATGCAGAACCTGGCCATGTCACAGCTGATGGTGGGTGCGAACTTCTGGGACGCAAGGGGACATGTAATGTCCGGTTCCAACGATCTGCCGACACGGCGGCGCATCTTGGCCTGGATTGCTCAACACCAGGATGTTTTCTATGCGCCACGCGCACCCCTGCATCCGGTCGGCGTTTATTTCTCGCCGGCGACACGGAACTATTTTGCCGAAAGCTTTATTCCTTCTTTTCGCGGCCTGATGATTTTGCTGATGCAGCGGCATCTGGAATACCAGATTGTGACGCCGCGAGATTTGCAGAAATTTCAGGGCGAGACGCTGGTGCTGCCCGATGTCCGCATTCTCGACGATGCGGAAAAGGCCTGGCTTCGCGCCTACGCCGTGGCGGGGAACACCCTCGTGATTAACGGAGCTGACCCGACGGAGGTTCCGAACGCCCCAAACGTGGTTCGGTTTCCGAGCGATCCCGGCAAGGCTTACATGGCAGCTCTCGAACTCGACTTCGAGCATGCTGTGCCGGATATGGAACAGGCTTTCCTTGCGAGCCTTAAGACCGGCGCGGACATCTCCGTGCGAGCCTCACCAGCGGTTGCCACCCATATTGCCAAAGTAGACGGCGAGGAATGCGTGTTCTTCGGAAATTTCGGAGGACTGCGCGGACACCAGAACCCGGTGCAAAGGCCCGAGGCTGGGGCGCGCATAATCTTCTCCAGCCGCGCAGGAAGCGAAATGAAGTTTCTTCCTTTTCTCGGAGAAGTCAAAGAGCTGCAAGGCAAACAGAAAGGACCTGAGACCGTCTTTGAACTTCCCGCGATTGAGAAGGGTGCGGTTGCGTGCCTGAAGCCGAAATAGAGCGGCTTCGGCGCTTTGGTGGACAAACGAAACGAATCGTTATAAAAGACAATAGGAAACGAAAGCGTCTTTCTGCGGACAGAACGATTGCAGAATGCGCCAGTGAACCAAAAACATCGTGCTGAACGAAGAACGACGACGAGCCATTCTCGAAATCCTGGAGCGCGAAGGCCGGGTTCTGGTCACGGAACTCTCTGAACAGTTCAAGACCTCTCAGGTCACTGTTCGCAAGGATCTGGAGGTGCTGCACGAACAGCGGCACCTGCATCGCACGCATGGCGGGGCCTTGCCCGCACGTGAAGGGGCGACCGAGGATCCCACGTTGCGTGAAAAGGAACAGCTCCATCGTAAGGAAAAGCTTCACATCGCGGCTGCGGCAGCCCGCATGGTGAACGAGGGGCAGGTGGTCATCCTCGATTCTGGCACTACCACCACCGCCATCGCGCGCGCGCTGCGCCATTTTAAGAAGCTTACGATTATTACGAATGCGGTAAATATAGCGGCTGAACTTGCAGGCACGCCGATCGACGTTATTCTGACCGGTGGAACATTGCGCAAGAATTCGTTCTCGTTGGTTGGCCCGATTGCCGAGGAGACACTTCGCCATCTGAGTGCTGATCTTCTGTTCCTAGGCGTGGACGGTTTCGATGTCCATTACGGTTTGAGTACTCCCAACCTGCTGGAGTCTAAGGTGAACCGGGTCATGGTCGAGGTGGCCAAACGGACGGTCGTTGTCTGCGATTCGAGCAAATTCGGACGGCGGAGTCTTTCGCTGATCGTTCCAACATCGGCAGTGCAGCAGGTCATCACTGACCATAGCGTCTCGAAATCTGATTTACGCGCACTCAAGAAAGCCGGGACCGAGGTTACTCTTGTTTGACCAAACTAAAAACGGACGCAGCACCCTGGAACCGGTCGACGCCGGCACCCACTCCCTTGCTGAAATCCTCTCTCAGCCCGCCTGCTGGAGTGGATGCCTGAAAGACCTGCGTGAAAATGGCATGCTGCAACGTGTGAGTGAGCGCTTCGATGGGACCAGCGGTTGGTTGTTCATTGGTTGCGGTTCAAGCTACTACGTTGCGCTTGCGGCGGCCGCGACCGTGACTAGCCTGACTGGGCTGCCTGCCCATGCCGTGCCAGCTTCCGAGATTCTGCTCTACCCAGAACTAGTGTTGGTTGCAATGAGGGATTATGTGCCGGTGCTCATTTCGCGCTCAGGGCGAACCTCAGAGGTTCTCAGAGCTGCTGAGCTGTTGAAGTCGCGAAATATTTCGACATTAGCCATTACCTGTGCTCCCGGCCAGCCACTCGAAAAATTGGCCGCGATGGTAGTCTCTCTGCCACGCGCCGATGAGCGGAGCACCGTCATGACGCGGTCATTCAGCTCGATGCTTCTGGCTGTACAGGAATTGGCAGCCCTTTTGGCGAAGAACTCCGAGTTCTGTGATTCCCTCCACAAGATGCCCGCGTCGGCAGCCGCGCTGCTGCAGCCGCTTCCAACCAAGATTCGTGATTTTGTCCGCACTCACCGATTCGCCGATTATGTGTGCCTGGGGCAAGGACCCTTCTATGGTCTGGCGTGCGAATACGCGCTGAAAGTGACGGAAATGGCCCTGTCGTACGCGCAATCATTTCATACCCTGGAGTTTCGTCACGGCCCCAAATCCATTGTGGGTCCGGAAACATTGCTCGTGTTCCTGCTTTCCGAGAGTGGCTATCAAGCCGAGTGCGAAGTGTTGGAGGAAATGAAATCCCTTGGAGGCACAACCTTGGTCGTTGTGAACAAGGCCGACGCTCGTGTGCGTGCTGCAGCGGATTTGCTCGTGGAATTGCGGTTGGAGGCACCGGAATTAGCCGGGTTAGGACCTCATCTGTTCCCGGGGCAGCTCTTGGGTCTTTATACGGGTCTGCATAAAGGGCTCGATCCCGATTCGCCGCGCAACCTCAGCCGCGTGGTTACGCTTGAGCATGACGATGACGACGGGCGGGCTCGCTAGTCGGGCTTCGCACGGGCGGGGACGCCCGTGCCTACATCAAATCTTGGCGGCGTGTTCGACTGCTGGCACTCTCGAATCTCCTGAATGCGAGAGGTGACGATCGGAGTCCGATACTCAGGGTGACAGAACTCCAGGTGCATGCCTCGACCGATGAAGCGAAGCTTGAGCATTGAACCTCCCCAGGTCGAACCGGCAATACCCACCAGCACTGGATCGGGGCAGAAGGTTGGATGTCCTGAAATCATGGCTTGGCGGTCGCCTAAGAACACGGCTGTGTAGCGATGGTGTTGTGTCTGAATCTGCAGCACCGTTGATGGTGGCAAGTCTCCGAGAAACACCCCTCCCTCGATTTCCGACTGAACGATGTTGCGATTGACTTCATCGCTGAGATTGGGATGAGGTGTAAACATTAGAACCCACATCGTAAGACAGCTATTCGCAGATGATACCAGAGGACCCGCTCCGGGCGACGCGAATGTGAGGCAAATACTGGAAGTCAGACCGACATCGTCCCCTAAGGACCGGTTTGCACGGGGGTTACGCTAGTTCCGGTTCGCGCGAATTGAAATCGCAGGATCCATTCGCTGGCAATATTCTGACCTTGGGTTTGAGGAGGGGCGAACTTCCAACTCCGGGCAGCCTTCATCGCTAGCTTTGCAAAATACTGGCTCGGTCCCGGAGAAACGAGTCTGGCTGTCGAAACGTCTCCTGACGGATCAACCGCAACTCGCACACTAACCTTGATCTTGCCGTGTATGGTATTTCTCGCACTATGAGGCACTTCGGGCAGCACTTGCTGAAGTACGGCACCGCGAATGTCCCCTTTATTTGCATTCGCCTTTGGCGCAACGGAAGGAGCAGGCGACGGAGGAGTGTTACTGGCAGCCTGATTTTTGTCCCCGGTTGTTTGCGGAAGCGGGGCTGCCTGGTGCCGGCTGCTGATTCTTTGACCTGCGAGCACGGCCAGCAGCAACACGCCCGCCACGATCGGAACGATGAGGCGCCAGTCGGCGGACGCTTTCTGTGCAATTACTGGCTGCTGAGCCACAGGCAAGGCCGGCTGCAATCGGGCCAGGATGTCGGCAATGGTGCATCGCTGCTGGGGCGTCCGCCGCAGACAGCGGATTGCGATGTCACGGAAAGGTTCCGGCAGTGCCTCAGGCACGATCGGTTCCGTGTGCTCCGTCCTCTCCCAAACCTGCGGATGCTGCGTCAGCGCGGCGACGAGCGTCATGCCCACGGACCAGACGTCCGCTGCCGGTGATATGTCTCCGGCTATGATTTCGGGTGCGTCGTAGATGCTCGGGTTGGTTGGGCCGCCATTCGTATCACCAACTCCATAAAGCCCGTCACTCGAGACCTTTAATTGGTTGTCGACGGCCACGATGTTTGACGGCTTGATGTGAGCGTGCACCAGACCTTTCCCGTGAATGTATGAGAGGGCATCCAAGACCGGCGGAAGCATGTCGAGCGTTTCCGCGGGCGTGAGCGGGCGCAGCGGAAGGATCTGCGACAAATCCTCTTCGGCGCACTCCATCAAAACGTAGAGCAACTCTGCACCATCGAGGCGGCAGCGCCCTGACTGAAACACACGAATCAAGTGGGGATGAGAAAGTTCCGCCGCCAGTGCCCACCGGGAAAGCTGAGCCTCTGCGTTCCGAGGGTCCGCGCGAATGAGTTTGATGGCGGCTTTCTGAGATTCCTGTCCCGCGTGTTCCGTGAGGAACACAGCCCCGTGGTCAGAACCTCCCAACCACCGGCCCAAGAGGAATTTTCCGTCGACGACTTGGCCTTCCCACGTTTTCGAGACGTCCCTAAAATCATTCATGGCCGGTCTCGGGCTAAACCGGGATTATTCTATCTGATGATCCAGGCTGGCTGTGGTCAAGAACTGGTCCTCGATGACCCCCTTCCAAGGGTATTTTGATTAAAACACCAAATTTCCCAAGCGGTTCTCGGACAGAAATGTAGTAGACTGTGCTGCCTTCGGGGAACTGCTCCCTGCCGCGGACGGTTTTCATGCCTGCCCCTCTCGCCAAGAAAGTCCTTCTCATCGGCTGGGATGCCGCCGATTGGAAGCTGATCAATCCTCTTCTCGACCAGGGACTGATGCCCACCCTGGACGATTTTGTCAATCACGGCGTGATGGGGAACCTGGCGACGTTGCGTCCGATTCTTTCGCCCATGCTGTGGAACTCGATTGCCACCGGCAAGCGCCCGGACAAGCACGGGATCCTGGGTTTCATGGAGCCCGATCCGCAGACCGGCGGCGTCCGTCCGGTCACCAGCACCTCGCGCAAAGTGAAGGCTCTGTGGAACATTCTCACTCAGCGCGGATACAAGACTCACGTACTTGGCTGGTTTGCGGGCCATCCCGCGGAGCCGATTAATGGCATCTCGGTTTCCGATCTTTATCCTTACGCCGTTGGACCGCTCGAGAAGGAGTGGCCTTTGCCGCCCGGCGCAGTTTATCCCGAGAGCATGCGTGAGACTTTTGCTGGTCTGCGCATGCATCCAGCAGAGGTTAGCGAAGCGGCGATTCTTCCCTGGATTCCTCGCGCGGCGGAGGTCGATCAGGAGAAGGACAAAGGGCTGCAGTCGTTCGCCAAGATTCTGTCGGAGAACTGCTCGATCCACAATGCTGCCACTTGGATTCTGCAGAATCAGCCGTGGGACTTCCTGGCGGTTTATTACAACGGCATCGATCACTTCTGTCACGGATTCATGCATTTTCATCCACCGCGGATGGAGGGAATACCCGAGGACCGGTATGAGATCTACAAAGACGTCGTAAATGGCGCTTATCGCTTTCACGACATGATGCTGCAAACCTTGCTGGACCTCGCTGGCCCTGATACCACGGTGCTGCTGGTTTCAGATCACGGCTTCCACTCCGATCACTTGCGCCCGCGCGGCATTCCGCAGGAGCCGGCCGGTCCGGCCGTTCAACATCGGCCATTCGGGGTCTTCTGCATGAAAGGACCTCATGTCAAGCAGGACGAGCGGATCTACGGAGCAACGCTGCTGGATGTCACACCGACCGTTCTGACTCTGTTCGGTTTGCCCGTCGGCGAAGACATGGATGGCCGGGTGCTTGTTCAGGCCTTCGAGGAGCCACCGCAGATCACGCGCATCCCCAGTTGGGACACAGAGCCGGGTGAATGCGGCATGCACCCGGCGGATCTGCGCATGGATCCTGCAGCGGCGCAGGCGGTGCTGCAGCAATTCGTGGCGCTCGGCTACATCCAGCCTCCGAGCGAGGATCAGGCAAAAGCGGTAGAAGTAGCCGTACGAGAACAGCAGTACAACTTGGCACGCGGTTATCTGGACTCGCGTCGTTACCACGAGGCGTTGGCCATCTTCGAAGAGCTGGCCAAGAAGTGGCCGGACGAGACCCGCTTCGCGCAACACCTAGCACAGTGCTATTTGGCGCTCGCACGGCGGGCAGAAGCGAAGAGCATCCTGGAACACTTGATGACCCACGAGCCCAAGCGCCCCGCGCCGGGGAAGGAAACGGAAGCTGCGGCGGCAGAAACGGTAAGCGCCGCAGCTGACAAAGCAGGAACTGCCCCAGAAAACGGAGAACAAGCGCCCGCAGGAGATAGCGCTGATGCAAGCCCCCAGCTGCCCAAGCCGCGTCCGTGGGCAGACCTGCTCATGGGCATCATTCAATTTGAAGAAGGAAACATGGATGAGGCGCTGGCCTGCCTGCTGAAGGCTGAACAGGCCGACCCACGGTTGCCCGACCTGCATCTGCGAATCGGTGAGACCTATTTGCGGCAAAGGCGGACGGGCGACGCGGAACGCGCATTCCACCGCGCATTGGAAATCGACGGTGACAGCCCCGAGGCGCACCTGGGCTTGGCTTTAGTGCACCTGCGGCAGCGCCGCAATGAAGAAGCGGCTGAGCAAGCTCTACTGGCGGTCGGCCTGCAACATTTTCTTCCCCTGGGCCATTTCTACTTGGGAGTAGCACTGGCGCGACTCGGCCATCGCCATCGCGCAGCGTTGGCGTTTGAGACCTCAGTCAGCATGCTTCCCGGACTCTTGGCAGCGCATCGTTGGTTGGCCGCCTTGTACACGCAGCCTGGCGGCGACCCTGAAAAAGCTGCGCGGCACCGGAGCATCTTTCTGCAGCTGAGGAGGCAACGGCAAACCGGAGCGCAAGCGTGATCACCATCGTTTCTGGCCTGCCGCGCTCCGGCACGTCGCTCATGATGCAGATGCTCGCTGCCGGCGGGATGCCGGTGCTGAGCGACGGAGAACGCAAGGCCGACACCGACAATCCGCGCGGATACTACGAGTGGGAACCGATTAAGCTGCTGCCGCAGCAGCCGCGCTGCATCGAGGAAGCTGAAGGGAAAGCGGTGAAGGTTATCTCGCAACTGCTCTTCATGCTTCCCGGCGCGCGCCAATATCGGGTCGTGTTCATGGAGCGTCCGCTACCGGAAGTGCTCGCCTCCCAGGCTGAGATGATCCGGCGTCGTGGAACCTTCGGTGCTGCTCCAACCCAAGCGGCGTTGATTGCCGGATTCGAGGCCCACCTAAATCAAGTGAAACTTTGGCTGGGAAACAAATCCAACGTTTCAGTCTGCCCTGTCGAATACCATCAATTGCTGCGGGACCCTCGCCGTATTTCGGAGACGGTACAGGACTTTGTGAAAGCTTCCCTGGATATTGAAGCGATGGTGCGGCAAGTCGATCCTTCACTCTATCGTCAACGAGCATGCTCGCAAACTTAGAGAGTCGGCTCGGCGCATGGGCCGTGCCCGGTGGGCGTGTTGTCAGGAGACAAAAATGCCAGGGAAAGACGCTGGTCAGCGGGGAATCAGGCGTTGGGAACTGCCGGGCGGTGAGGCTAGATCAGGCGGAGGGTTGCAGTTTCGGAACTAGCGGATTAGTGGGAACGGGCTCTGTTGTCGAATTAGTACATAACGATGGTTCAATAGTCCCTACTCCAAAAGGACAGTGACTATCTTTGTCCAGAAAGCCAAAAAATGTGCATCCTTTCGTAATGAGCAAGACTGGTACGATTATCTAAGTCATTGATTATGCGGTAATAATACTCCTCGAAACGATCCCCTCCCGGCTGGTCAATTGCAACATACAAAAGCGAGTGCCTGATCGATTAACAACGACGCACCACAACCCCTTATGACTCCAGCCTGCTTTGAAGCGAATTTCAAACGAACAGCAATCCTTCTAATTGTCTCCGTGGTTCTTTGCGGAACATGCTTGGCCCAACAAGGCCCTGCGGCTGACCTTGGCTCGGATCCAGTTGCGGCCTTGCCGGTTCTGCGAACAACTTTGCCGCAGGCCCCTGAGCGGCATAAGTTCTGGGACAAGGAGAATAAGATTCTGTTCGCTGCGGTCGCCGGCATCAGTGCCGCCGACTTCGCCGCCACGCGGTCCAACCTGCAGGGTGGCGGGAAGGAACTAAACCCGGTTACGCGGGTTTTCAGTGGGTCAACCGCCGGGCTAGCGGCGAACTTCGCGGGCGAAACCGCTGGCGTCATCGGCCTCAGTTACTTCTTCCACAGAACTGGACACCACAAACTCGAGCGCATTACATCCCTGATGAATGTCGGTGTCTCTGCGGTGGCCGTCTCGTATGATCTAAGCCATCGCTGAGGCCTTGTGGACTAGCAGGCCCCATCCATTTCGTGAACATCCGATTTTGATGCCTCTTTCCGGGGCGTCTCATTTTTCCCGGCTCTCTCCTCCAGCAGAAGTCTCCTCAGCGTACGCAGATCGTTCAGTAAGCGGTGGCTGGTTCGCACATGTTTCTCCAGATGTTCCAGTTTGTACAAAACCAGCCGTAGCGCTTGCAAGCGACGTTGAAACTTGGGATCCGGATGGGCACGGACATCGGCCTCGACATCCTGCCTGGCTTCCAGAACCGCTGCAATCAGGAGTTCCAGGTACTCTTGCGCGCCTTCTATGCTTTCAAAGGGTGCGTCCAATGGTGGGCTCACGTGAACAACTCCTCGCCAGGAATCTGGCTTGCTCTCTGGTCAACCTTAAGCATAAGCCATTCTGAAGCTCACTAGCATGGCTGAGCTCGTTGGAGAACTCTTGGCTCGCGATTGAACTTCGTTAATGGAACCGCGGCGATTATCAGTGATGATTTCATCCAGCTTCGTCTGGGCGAGCTAACGAGGTAAGATCTCTAACCTGGAACAATTTTCATCTCCACATTGCTGCTTCGGAGGAGTGATCTGACTTTCCATTGGGCTCGCCGCTGGTTTCTGCCGGTAACCGGGATCGGGTTGGTTCTTGCAGGCTTCCTGGCCGGCGTGGTGTCGTCGAGGCATCTGAAGACCAGTGCTTCCGAGCAAGTTCGAACAGGATATCTGGCGCAAAAGGGAGATGCTCCATCTTCAGTTCGCACCGAAGTGTTAGCTGCTTTGAGAATTTTTCAGAACGGCTACTCCGCCAGAGATCCCAACCAGTTGGATTCTTTCATGCAGCAACTTTTTCCGGCGAACGACGACATTCTGTTGCTGGGTACGGACGCGAAGGAATGGGTGCGAGGCTATGATTCCGTGCGCCAATTCATCCGATCTGACTGGCTGAACTGGGGCGATTTCCGATTTGCCGTCGACGATTCTGTTATTTGTTCCTCGGGCAATGTCGCGTGGGTTGCAAGCGTGGGACATGTGCGAAATTTGCGGTCCGATCGCCCGGTGCGGTTCTCGGCCGTGCTGATCCGCGACGGGCAGAACTGGCATTTTCGCCAGATCCAATTCCAGTGGGACGAACAGGACCCGACGCTGTCAGATTTAGCACGCTGGGAAACTTTGTCAAAGCTCCCGTTGTGGTGGATGCAGTTTTTGAGCAACAAACCCACTCGACAAACGAACTAGATCTCTACGGAAACTCTGGTCAAGCGTGCGGGCTCCGCACGGGCGGCGACGCCGCGCCTACATTTGGAACTTAGTCAGAGTTTCCCCAAGTAGGTGGACACCACCTCAGGAAGTTCCTCTGGGGAGCTTTCTTCCATACCCACGACGGGTTGTTCTTGTGATGCCCGGCTTAAGCAAAACCGCAACTTTTCCGCCAGGACTCTCACATGAGGCTCACGAGTGATGTCGTGGTGCGTGCCCGGAATATCGTGAACGTCGACGCCAGCGGCCGCCAGCCCTCTCCACCCTAGCAGCTCGTCATCGCCGTCGAGAGCCTCGCGCTTGATGGAGCGGAAGATCGTCAAGGGACCCGGGTAAACCTTCGGTTTGTAGTTGGCCGCGGCGAAGGCGTTGACATCGGCTATGCTTCCGACTTTCTGGGGCAGAGGCCGGCCAAGTGCCTCAAACAGACGATACAGGTGTTTCGATGACCGAGCTACGAAACTCTGCTTCAAGTACTCGAACCTGTCTTCGTCGAACAGCACGTGGTCGAGACGGGACTTGTATAGCGTAAGACGATTCCGAAGACTGAGATGCTTCTTCACTTGCTCGAGATAGTGCCATTCAATCGTATCCAGCAACCCCACCAAGCCAATTTTTCCGCCTTGGCGACGGATCTGTTGGGCCATTTCAAAAGCGACAAATCCCCCAAACGAGTAGCCAGCTAGGCAGTATGGGCCTTGCGGTTGAATCGCCCGAATCTCCCGAATGTAATAAGCGGCCATTTCCTCGACGCGAGTGTGAAATGGGCCTTTCCCATCCAAGCCCTGAGGCTGAAGCGCGTAAACCGGCTGATCTTCACCCAGGTGGCGCGTCAAATTGTGGAAGTTGAGCACATTGCCACCAAGGCCGGAAATGAGGAACAGCGGCAGATGAGCGCCCTGAGTCTGGATGGGCACGATCGCTGACGAGGCCTTGATTTCGACGGATTCGGCAGGTTTTCTCGCCTGTCGCACCAGTTGAGCGAGTTGACGGATGGTACGAGCTTCGAACAGAGTCGAGAGGCCGAATTCGGCTTGGTAGGTTTTCCTTATTTTGCTGAAAAGGCGAACCGCGACTAAGGATTGTCCGCCCAGGTCAAAGAAATCGTCATCGAGAGCGACGCGTTCAACGCCCAGTAATTCCTGCCACCATCCTGCCAGTACAGTTTCCACTTCATCGGCTGAAACGGCTGCTGGAGCGGCTGGCTGTTTGGTAACGGGTAGGTTCGTCGTCTTCGTTTCCAGGTCGCCAGGGAAAACTATGATTGATGGCGGCACGTCACTGGAAAGGATGCGGGTGAACGCCTGAACTCCCTCAACGGGGCCAATCTCATTGGCTCGCCCGGTGGGCAGGGAAAGATGAAGTGGCGTTTGGTATGTGTGGGTTCGCGCTGTTTCCTTGACCTCCGATGGCTCGGCTATGCGACGCATCGAGAACTCTTCGATCTCGGCCAGCACTTGCCCTTGTCCGTCGAGCAGCGTGAGATCGAAGGTTGCAATCTCCCGTTGAGATGTAATCTCCTGACGCGAGCGAATGTGACTATACAGCTTCGCAGGCAGTTGCCGGTATACCCGGATTCTTTTGTACGAGAATGGCAAGTACAGGTTTTGCGACTCCTCGTAACCGTCGATGAGATACAACGCCGAACCGGTCGCCAGATCGAGGAGTGCCGGGTGTATGCCATAGGCCGACACATCGTCGGACAAATCTTGTCGCAATTCCAACTCGGCCAACCCCTCGCCTTCGCCCACATGCAGCGTCTTCAAATTGCGCCAGCGTGGACCAAAGTCGAAGTACTTTTCCTGTCGCGTCCGGTGGGCATCGTCAAAATTGATGGTGCGGCGGTGGCACTTCGCGATAATCTCAGTGAGGTTGCAGGCTGCCGGAGGCTTCTTGGTGC
>Ga0187819_10000303_pt1 | contig 24051 bp, 17 predicted proteins | sample NC_wetland_sal_i_15_FD_132411 | JGI IMG/M metagenome (GOLD analysis project Ga0187819, IMG submission 132411) | Wetland sediment microbial communities from Neuse River Estuary, North Carolina, USA - SO4_4 | ecosystem: Environmental > Aquatic > Freshwater > Wetlands > Sediment | place: USA...
CTGGCCTGAGCCGAGAAGTCTCCCGTCCGCGCCGCAGCGTGCCACTGTCGGACAAGTTGACTTCGGACCGCAGTTCGTGATTAGCTCCTTACTGGCCTTCCCAGGAGCGGTTTGATGCTGCATTGCAGCAAGTTCATTGTGGCTCCTGCTTCCGGGAGTGTCAAGGCTCAATTTGGATGAAAGCCAGCACGGTGATCATCAAGAAATATGAGAATCGCCGTCTCTATGACGCGACCAACAGCCGCTATGTGAATCTGGAAGACGTCGCGAGGATGCTGCGTGAGGGAACGGAAGTGCAGGCCGTGGACGCCGCAACCGGCGAAGACATCACCCGCCTTGTGCTGACACAAATCATCGTCGATGACGCCAAGGACCATGACTCCGCCCTGCCCCTCGACATCCTGCGGCAGATGGTGATCGCTACGGGCAAAGCCAGCCAGGATGGCTTTTTGAAGTACATGCGGGCGATCCTCGAGCTGTACCAAAATGCCTACCGCGGCTTCTCGAACGTCTTGCCGCCCTTCGACTGGATGCGGACCGTGCCGGGCCCGGGCGCCGATCCGCCAGCCGAAGTGAACGAACTCCGCCGCCGCGTCGAGGAACTGGAGCGAGTTATCGCAAAGCCCTCCCCGAAACGGAGAAAGCGCCGCCGAACCGCACCGCGCCGGTGATGTTAGGTTTGTTGCAACGCACAAACGGAGCTTGCACGCAGAGTATGTCCCGTGCCTGTGAGCTTTTCGCCGTGGGCCCTCGGCTGATCTTGGCGGGTACCTGCGGGCGTTTGCCGCGTTCGAAGAAAAAGCCGCAGGTCTCCCCGCAAACCCCGCGGGTAGGCCTGCGCTACAAGATCACTACCGCGAATGCGCCGGCGTGCGCTGGCGCTTCTCCCCGGTGAGGCCGGCGGCATCCAGAATTCGGCGCACTTTCTTGGGTGAGATGGAGAGTTTCTGGGCCACCCGCGAAATCTTCCGGTCCTCACGTTCCCAAACCCGCGGAATGATGATGCTGGCAAACTCCTCGGTGATCTGCTGGAACGTCTTGTCTCCGGTCTGGCCCTCGGACCATTCCTGTAACGACGCATCAATCCGCCCCGAATGGCGGACCTTGGCCTTAAGCGTCTCGAGGTCCTGCCAGGTATACGGCTGGCCTCCCGGCCGCAACAAAGCGAACGCTGCATCGCAGCACCGGCGCGCGGCGTCGTGATCCCCGCGGTTGTCGTTGCAGTAGGTCAACCCCTGCCAGACGAGGGTGCGGGCCAGCAAGCGCCGGTTCTGAGTCTGTTTGGCAAAATCCACCGCCTCGCGCGCCAGGTCATGCGCCAGTTGCGCGTGGCGGGCGGTATCCTCGACGATCTGCTCCTCCAGCCTGGCGTTTTCCACCATGCACTGCAGCATGCGCGCCCGCGCCATCAGGATGTAGTCTCGCTTTTCCTCGCCATGCCGGAACGCTTCGGCTCCTTCCGCGGACGCATGGTCCAGGTCGCCTTCGTCCAGGCACAAGGAACCGTAATTGACGTGAACGCTCCCGATGCCGCGATGGTTCCGATGCCGCGTATAGATGTCCAGGGCTTCGGTGAGTTGGGCCACCGCCTCGCTGCGCAAACGCGCGATTTCAGATCTTCGCGTGCGCAGCGTTTCGGCGGCCTTCTCCGGCAGCGAACCGGACCGGCGCCGGGCGAGTTCCTGGTCGATGGAATTCTGCAACTCCAAAGCGATTTGGCGCTTAACGAAGGCCGTGTTGACCAGCGCGCGGGCCAGATTGACATGCTGCGCGTCGCGGCGCTTGTACTCCCCAAGCGAGTTTTCGAAATGTTCCAGCGCACGGTCGTAGCGTCCCTGGCGCCGGGCCACGCGCCCGTATGCGGACTGGATGTTGCCTCGAGTAATGAAATCGTCGGTTTCGCTCAAGGCCGCTTCTGCTTCGCGCAGAATCGCTGTGGCTTCGCCCAGCTTCCCTTTCTGAAACAGCATCCAGCTCTCGAGCACTTGCATGACCGCCGCCATCTCGGTGTAACCTCGCTCGAGCGCCAGCGTTTTTCCTTTAATCGTGTAGCTGAGCGCGTCATCGTACCGCCCCTCCTTGCGCAGGCAGCGGCCGATCCAGAAATTCGAAATGGCCAGCAGTTGCGTGTCCCGGATCTCTTCTTCCACCGATTGCACAAATTGCAAATGCTGAACGGCCTGCTCGGTCTCCTCTTCCACCATGGCGAGGAGGCCTTCCGCCATTCTCAGGTGCAAGTAATCGATGAGCGGCAGGCGGGCCCGGCACTGGGTGGGGAATCGGTTCAGCAGGTTCCGCAGCAATTCCGGACCCTCGAAACCGATATCCACCCACTGAGCCACACAACCGATCAGAATGGCGGCGTTCGGTTGCGCGGGGTCGAGCCCGTCCAGGGCGGCCCGGTTGCCTTCGAGCGCCCTCATGCCGCTATCAATTCGGCGAAAAGCGAGATCTTCCTGAAGCTGCTTGACAAGGGCAGTCAGCATGCCAAACCCCTACCCAGAGTATGAGGCGGCCTGAAGGCCTTGTCCAGCCCCTTTTTGCTGCGGTGCAGCTATCCCCAGAGATTTGACATATAGAATATCTTCATATAGACTCCCTCTATATGGATCTGCTGCAAGGAACGCTCGACATGCTGGTGCTCCGCACGCTCCGCGCCGGTTCCCTTCACGGCTACGGAATCGCCAAAAGCATTCGTGGCGCCTCAAATGAAGCCCTCGATATCGAGTTCGGCTCGCTCTATCCCGCCTTGAAACGGCTCGAAGCCAAAGGCTGGATCGCGTCCTCGTGGGAGATGTCCGAGCACCATCGCCGCGCCAGGTACTACAAGCTCACCCCGGCCGGCAGGAGGCGCCTCATCCACGAACACTCCAAGTGGGCTGACTTCGTCAGCGCGGTCGCACGGATCATGGGCACGGCGCCGCAGGTGAAGGGCTCATGATCTGGAACTGGCTCAAATATCTGTGGCCGCCGTGGCGTCGCCGGCAGGAGCGCGAGATGCGCGAGGAACTGGAAACACTCGCTGCGATCGCGGGCAACAAGGAACTCGGCAATCTCACGCTCGCCATGGAGAATGTCCGTGCAACCTGGGGTTGGACGTGGGTCGGCAGTATCGTGGCCGACGTCCGCTACGCGCTCCGCGCACTTCGGGGCCAGCCGGCCTTTGCCGCGGTCGCTGTCCTCTCACTCGCTCTCGCCATCGGCGCAAACAGCGCGATCTTCAGCTTGGCCGATGCCCTCCTTCTGCGGCCCTTGCCGGTGCCGGATCCGTCCGGTGTGTTTGACGTCAGCAACACCACGCCCGACAACCCGTTTGAAGGCATGTCGTTTCCTGATTACCGTGATTTGCGCGAGCAGAGCCGTTCCTTCGCTGGATTAGTCGCGTATCGCCTCACCGGGCTCGCCGCCGCCACCGAGGCGGCCGCTCCTGCGCGGATTCGGCTGGCTGCATTCGTGAGCGACAACTTCTTTCCGGTTCTCGGAGTCGCGCCCTCTCCCGGCCGGGCGTTTTTACCGGACGAAGCGAATGCTCCGGGCCGGCCCGTAGCGCTGATCAGCTACGACTTCTGGCGGCAATTCCTGGCCGGAGCGCCGGCAATCGGCAGTAGTCTTCGGCTCAACGGAATCGTGTTCAACATTGTCGGCATTCTGCCCGAGTCCTTCACCGGCCTTGACCGCTTCGTTCGCCCAAGCATCTACGTTCCGCTCGCAATGTCGCAGCGCCTGGCCGCCGAAGAGATGAATCCTCTGGAGGATCGCGGACGGCATGAGTTGGTGGTCAAAGGCCGGCTGAGCACCGGATACACGCGGGCATCGGCACAGGCTGAACTTGCCACCCTCGGCGCGGCCCTTGAACACGAATATCCCAAGACAAACCACAACCGCCGTCCAGCGGTTCGCACCGAACTCGCGAGGCGCATCCAGCAGACCCCGCAACTGCTCGCTCTCATCAAGATGCTGATGGGAATGGTCGGTTTGATCCTGATCATCGCATGCTCGAATCTCGCAAATCTGCTGCTGGCCCGTGCGCGCGCCCGTGGCCGCGAAATCGCCATCCGCCTCTCCATCGGAGCGGGACGGCCGCGCCTGGTTCGTCAGTTGATGACGGAGAGCTTCATCCTGTCCATGCTCGCCGGCGGAACAGGATTGATCTTCGCCTATGCCGGAATTTTGCTGCTGCAGACGCTCAGCGTGCCCAGCGAGCCGCCGTCCGTCCTGGGCGTTCAGTTGGATTGGCGTGTCGTGGAATTTAGCTTTCTTGCGGCATTGCTGAGTTGCGTCCTTTTCGGTCTCGCTCCGGCTTGGCAGACCGTCCGGATGGATTTCGTGAGCGCGTTGAAAGGAGGCGGACACACGGTATTCGCGCATCGGCGCGCGGTAGGCCGCGACCTCCTGGTGATCGGACAGATCGCCTTGGCGATGGTCGTGCTGATGGCTGCCGGCATGTTTCTCGACGGATTCCGAAAGATGCTTGTCATGGCGCCCGACTTCCGCACAGACCACCTGATTACCATGGATACCGCGCCAGCCCTGGTACATTATTCGCCCGAACGAACCATGGCTTTTTACCACACGCTCGCCGATCGCGTTCGGGCCATGCCCGGCGTGGAGGGCGTGGCGATGACGGAATCGCTGCCGCTGTCTCCGTCGCAGACCACGCTGACTATAGTGCCCGAGGGCTACCAGTTTCCAAAAGGACGCGAAAGCGCGGTCGAGTTCGGCGCAGCCGTTGATGCCGGTTACTTCGATACCATGCGCGTCCCCATCGAGCGCGGCCGCGCCTTCACAGTTGACGACCGCGCCGGTACGCGCCGCGTTGCGATCGTGAACCAGCAATTCGCAAAGACGTTCTGGCCGGGCCAGGATCCTATCGGAAAGCGCCTCCGGGTGGATGGCCCGGACGGGCCCGCTTCAGAGGTTGTCGGCGTCGCGAAGACCGGGCACTATCTGCTCGTAAATGAAGCGCCGGCGCCTTACGTGTACCTGCCCTACGAGCAGAATCCGCGTGCACAGATGACCTTGATCGTGCAATCGGCCGGCGATCCGGCTTCGCTTGCGGCGCCTTTGCGCGACGCAGTTCGATCCATCGATGCCGGCCTGCCGGTGTTCAACCTCAGGCCTGTAGCCACCCTTTACGAAAGCCGCGCCACGGGGACCTGGCTGCAGTTCTTTCAGATGGTAGGGACGATGGGATTCATCGGTCTGACGCTCGCCACCACCGGGCTCTACGGGCTGATTGCCTACACGGTGAGCCGCCGCGTCCGGGAATTCGGCATACGCGTCGCCATGGGCGCGAGCCAGCGGGACGTCGCGTGGCTTGTTGAGCGGCGCGGGCTGATTCTTGCGGGCGCTGGTATCGCGATCGGCTGCGTGCTCACTGCGGCAGCATCCCCGGTGCTCTCGGCGGGCTTCCCCGGACTGGGTGTTTCGTCCCCGTCCGTATATGTTCTTGTTCCGCTCGCGTTGCTGATGGTAAGCGCGGCGGCCAGCTATCTGCCGGCGCGGCAGGCGTCGCGCTCGGATCCGGTGCGAGCCCTGCGGATCGAATAGCACGGGGACTGTCCCCTTTGGCTCTCGCCCCCCTGGCACCCGTCAGCGGAACAGCCGCGGCGCAGGCGGTGTCTAACTATTGATGTTGTCTGCTCTCGCCACCACGCTCCAGGACGCCCGCTACGCCATGCGCGGGCTCAAACGGAATCCCGTTTTCTCTCTGACCGCAATCCTCGCCGCCGCACTGGGCATCGGCGCCGTCACCGCGGTGTTCAGCGTCGTGGACCGCATCCTGTTCCGCGCGCTTCCGTACGCGGACGAAGACCGGCTGGTCTCAGTAGGAATGATGACGCCGCTCGATACTAACGAATTCCTGTTTGCCGAGCCATATGTGGAATTGCGCCGCGATCCCGGTCCGCTCCAAGAGATCACAGCTTTCCAGGCCGGCACCATCGCCACCGATCTCACTGAGAGCCATCCCATACGGCTGCGCGCTCTGCGCCTGGAAGCCAATTTCCTAGAAGTCTTCGGCATCCGGCCGCTCGCCGGCCGCGCCTTCACACGTGAAGAGGACCGCCCCGGTGGACCGCCCGTAGCCATGATCTCCTATGGACTATGGCGCAGCCGCTTTGCCGGCGATCCGCGGGCCGTGGGCCGGACGATGATGCTCGATGGCACGCCAGTTGAGATTGTCGGTGTCCTTCCCAAAGACTTCGAGATGCCGACCCTCACGCAAGCCGATATTCTGCTGCCGCTGGCATTGAACGATGCAACCGAGCGGGCCGGCCGCGCCTTCCGTGTGTTCGCCCGCCTGAAGCCCGGCATCACGGTGAAGCAGGCGATGGCCGGACTCCAGCCCCAGTTTCAACGCGCACTGGAAACCGTGCCCCCGCAGTTTCGCAAGGAAGTCTCGCTGCGCTTGCGCACGGTTCGCGACCGGCAGGTGGGCGACGTTCGTGCCGCATCCTTGGCCCTGTTCGGCTCGGTGCTGGCTGTGCTGCTCATTGCTTGTGCCAATGTTGCGAACTTGTTGCTCGCGCGCTCCATTGCCCGCGAGCGGGAACTCGCCGTCCGTGCAGCCCTGGGCGCCTCCCTCCTGCGCCTAGCGCGGCAAACGCTCACCGAGAGCCTGCTGCTGAGCGCCATCGGCGCCGCGGTGGGCTGCGCTCTCGCCTGCGTGCTGCTGCACGTTTTTATCGCCATTGCGCCCGCCGCGCTGCCGCGGCTGGACGAAGCCACCATCGACACGCGCGTGCTGCTCTTCACCACTGCGGCGGCGCTAGCCTCGGGCTTGATCTTCGGAATTGTGCCCGCGCTGCGCCGGTCCGGTTCGTTGCTCGTGGCCGGCGGGCGCGCCACGCCACGCTCACGCGGCGGATTGCGCTCCGCGCTGGTGGCCCTGGAAATCGCATTCTGCACGGTGCTATTGACCGCCGCCGGTTTGCTACTGCGCAGCTTGTGGAAACTCGAAAGCGTTCCGCTGGGAATGCAAACGGACCATGTGCTCATCGCGCGATTCGTGCTCGGCCGCCAAAATTACAGTAACGACGAGCAGCAGCTTTCCTTCTTCAACGAGCTGGAACGGCGCCTGGCTACCGCGCCGGGCGTGCAGATAATGGCCATCACCGATTCGATGCCGCCGTCGGGAGGTATGCGGGGCCGTCCGCTCGCGGCGATCGATATTGAAGGCCGGCCGCGCCGGCCTGAAGGCACTGGCGGCATGGTGGGCTGGCGCTACGTTACGCCCGGTTATTTCGCCACGCTGGGAATCCCCATTGTCCGCGGGCGGCCGTTTACCGAACAGGACCGCGATCCGTCCGCATTCGCGGCGATCCTCAGCGAGTCGCTGGCGCGGCGCATGTTTCCGCACGAGGACCCCATCGGCAAGCGCATCCTCCAAGGGCCACACGGCGAGTGGACCACCGTGATCGGTGTCGCCCGAGATGTCACGAACCTCGGAGCCACGCGCGAAAGCTGGCCCGAGTATTACATCGTGCGAAAGCACTCGGCTGATTTCAATTTCGCAAACCAGGAGCCGGGCTCGTCGGCGTGGCGCTCCGCTATTGTGCTGGCGCGCACGGCCGTCGATCCGAGGCTGGCAGCCAGTTCCATCCGCGCCATCCTGGGGTCGCTCGATCCGGCCCTTCCGGTGGAAATGGAAACCATGCGCCAGCGCCTGGAGGAAATCGACCAGCGGCCCCGTTTCTATGCCGTCCTGCTCGCGGTTTTCGCCGCCATGGGCGTGCTCATCGCGGCCGTCGGATTGTTCGGCGTGATGTCCTTCCTGGTGGCGCAGCGCGCCAGAGAGATCGGGGTGCGCATGGCCTTGGGCGCCACACCCGCGCGCATCCTGCGCATGACGCTCGCATGGGCGGCACGCTGGACTTTGGCGGGAGTCGTGATTGGCGCCGGCGGATCGCTCGCTGCCGCGCGCCTGTTACGCTCGCTGTTGTTTCAGGTTGGGCCAGGTGATCCGGCCGCCGTTTTCGCGGCCATTGCCGTCTTGGGCGCTGTTGCGCTGCTGGCGGCTGCAGCGCCGGCGCGACGCGCTTCACGCCTCGATCCGATCGAAACTCTACGTCAGGAGTGATGCGCCTCTGGTTCAGTTCAAAGACTCGTAAGCCCGCAGCGTCAGGAACTCCGGAAACTCTGAGCTGAAGATCATCTCCTCGTAAGTGCGGCACGCCAGCTCGACGGTGGGGCCTGGAAAGGACTCACGAAGCTTGTCCCCCTGACGCTGGATCATGTCGTCCACCAGCTCAGTGGTGACCGTTCGCCCGTCGGACAATCGTGCGGAGTGCTTGACCCACTGCCACACCTGCGCCCGGCAAATTTCGGCGGTTGCCGCGTCCTCCATCAGATTGTAAATCGGCACGCAACCGTTGCCGCGCAACCAGGCCGTCAGGTATTGCAGCCCCACATCGATATTTCGCGTCAGGCCCTCCGCGGTGATCTCGCCCTGCGGCACGGTGAGAAGATCCGCGGCCGTCACCTGGACTTCCAGCCTGCGCCCGATCTGGTTGGGCAAGCGCATGTAGGTATCAAACACCTCTCTGGCCAGCGGAACCAGGCCCGGATGAGCCACCCAGGTGCCATCATGCCCGGCCCACACCTCACGCAGTTTGTCTTGCCGCACGCGTTTCATCGCCGCGGCGTTGGCCGCCGCATCGTTCTTGATGGGGATCTGTGCGGCCATTCCGCCCATGGCGTGAGCCCCACGGCGGTGGCACGTGTGGATCAGCAGATCCACGTAGGAACTCAGGAAGTGCCGGTCCATGGTCACCTGAGCCCGATCGGGTAGCACAAAGCCAGGATGGTTCCGGAACTTTTTGATGAAGCTGAAAATGTAATCCCAGCGGCCGCAATTCAAGCCGGCGCAGTGGTCCTTCAGCTCCCAAAGAATCTCGTCCATCTCGAATGCCGCCATGATGGTTTCAATCAGCACGGTCGCCCGAATGGTTCCGTTCGCAACGCCCAATTCCTGCTGGGCGAGAACGAAAACGTCGTTCCACAAGCGTGCTTCCAGATGGCTCTCCAGCTTCGGCAGGTAAAAATACGGGCGCTGCCAGTTCTTCGCCAGCGTGCGAGCGTTGTGGAACCAGAACAGACCGAAGTCGAACAGCGATGCCGAGATGGGTTGGCCGTCCACCAGGAAATGCTTTTCGTCCAGATGCCAGCCGCGGGGACGAACCATCAGGATGGCCGGGTTTTCGCAGAGCTCGTAACGCTTTCCTTCCGGGCTGGTGTATTCGATGGTTCCATTCACCGCGTCCCGCAAGTTGACCTGCCCCTCGATGATGTTCTCCCACATAGGAGAGGTGGAATCCTCCAGGTCAGCCATAAACACATTGGCGCCGGAATTCAGGGCATTGATCATCATCTTGCGTTCCACCGGTCCGGTGATTTCGACCCGCCGGTCGAGCAGGGCCGGGGGCAGGGGCGCCACCTTCCACTCAGACTGGCGGATGTGCGCGGTTTCCGGTAGAAAATCCGGCATCCGGCCGCCGTCGACTTCCCGCTGGCGCCGTCGCCGCGCTTCCAGAAGTTGTTGACGGCGAGGCTCGAAGGCCCTGGACAGCTTGGTGAGAAATCGCGTGGCTTCCCCGGTAAGAACCGAACTTTCGGAATCGGGGGCTGGGGGTTGAATCTTCTCTTGGGTGGCAAACATGGCTCGGCTAGCTCTTTGCCGCATCGTACCGCACTGCAACAAAGATCGCGTCCTGCGTCGTCCAAACCGGACCACTCGTCCGAATCGGCCCACTTTGGTTGAGCCGGATGGCCGCCCCGCGTTGTAATGCAGTCGAGGAGTTATACCAGGTAACCATGTTCCAAGATGCCTCAGAGTTGTCCCGGAGTTGGCACAGCGACCCGCGGTGGAAGGGGGTCGTTCGCCGGTACAGTGCTGAAGAAGTCGTGCGGCTGCGCGGCACGATGCCCATCGAGTACACGCTGGCTCGGACCGGCGCCGAGAGATTCTGGCGCCTTCTGGAGACAGAGCCCTATGTTGCCGCACTGGGGGCCCTTACCGGCAATCAGGCCGTGCAGCAGGTGCAGGCTGGCCTGAAGGCCATCTACCTCAGCGGATGGCAGGTGGCCGGAGACGCCAACCTGGCGGGCCAGATGTACCCCGACCAAAGCCTCTACCCGGCAAACAGCGTACCGGCGGTGGTGAAAGCCATCAACAACGCGCTTTTGCGTGCCGATCAGATCCATCACTCGACGGGCGCGAATCACACCTACTGGTTTGCCCCTATCGTCGCCGACGCGGAAGCCGGTTTTGGCGGTCCGCTAAATGCCTTTGAACTGATGAAGGCGATGATCGAGGCGGGCGCCGCCGCCGTGCACTTCGAGGACCAGCTTTCCTCGGCCAAAAAGTGCGGCCACATGGGCGGAAAAGTGGTCGTGCCCATTAGCGAGTTCGTGGATAAGCTCGTGGCCGCCCGGCTGGCGGCTGACATCCTCGGCGTTCCAACCGTGCTCATCGCGCGGACCGATGCCAATAGCGCAAGCCTGCTGTTGAGCGATTCCGATGTGCGGGACGAAGAATTCCTGGTCGGCAGGCGCACCCAGGAAGGATTCTTTCAGTTTCGAGGCGGCATCGAAGCGGCGATTGCCAGGGGCCTCGCCTACGCACCGTATGCCGACCTGCTCTGGTGCGAGACATCCGAGCCGAATATTAAAGAAGCCCGGCGATTCGCTGAAGCCATCCACGACCGCTACCCGGGTAAGCTGCTGGCCTACAATTGCTCGCCCTCTTTCCACTGGAAGAAAAAGCTGGATGATCCGACGATCGCCCGCTTCCAGAAAGAACTCGGCGCCATGGGCTACAAATTCCAGTTCGTCACCCTGGCAGGATTCCATGCGCTGAACATGAGTATGTTCGAGCTCGCCCGTGAATACGCCACCAGCGGCATGACCGCCTACGCCAACCTGCAGGAGAACGAGTTCCAGTTGGCGCACGAGCACGGCTACGGCGCCGTACGCCACCAGCGGTTCGTCGGTACCGGCTATTTTGACGAGTTGCAGCAGACCATTGCCGGTGGCAACGCGTCCACCACGGCTCTCGAAGGATCCACCGAAACCGCGCAGTTCTCCCTGACAGGGGCGATGCAGCCTGACCACGGCGCCGCTGTCATCGCCGGCGCAGACGCCCACGATTAGGCCGCTCGCCCCGCTTTCTCCTTACAAGGGGACAGAAAAAGTCCCCTTGATTTTTATACTGCAATGCAGGATACTACTTGCGGATGCCATTCCCGCATCCCTCGAGTGCCATCATGACTCATCCATTTGCCGTTGAAGTTTATGAGCGTTTTTTGAATGGCGAATCTATTCGCCAGCTGGCCGATGAGCTGCAAATTCCGGCCGATCGCATTGAGCTGCGCCTTCGCGCTGCCGCTCTGTATCTGAGACACCGGGCTGAGTCTGGTGTGATCGAGATTCCCCTAAGTGACCGCCTTTGCGGCCAGGTGAATTAGCCGCAAGTCGCGGCCGCCGTTACTCCGCGGCGATCGTAGCATCACCAGCGTGAACGAGGTCCGCACCATCGATCATAGATTTCTTTCATCAAAGCTTATAATGGGCCCAGGCTTGGGGGTCCGACCGACATGAAGTTCTGTGCTGCGCTTCTGCTCCTGCTCGCATGGCGGGTCGAGGCCGCAAGCCCGGTCTTCGATCTAGTCGAGGTGTTTGACCACCTGGCCGCACAGCCGCTCTGGCCGAACTTCGACCCGCGAAAGACTCCTCTAGAGATTTACGATGGCGTGAACACGTATCTGATCCGCCATCCTGCGCCTCCCGCGGAGTTCACACCTGTGGAGGGGCACCCCGGATTCACGGTCTGTGCCGGGAGGCACGCGACGATGCGGGCGGACACTTCGGTCGAAGTGGCGGGCGTGATGACCGCCACGCTCGAGCGCGCGGACCCCACTCAGGCCGCCGTTCTCGTCCACGAGTGTTTCCACGTTTTCCAGGCGCGTGCGCATCCGTCGTGGACGGCGAACGAGGCAGTGCTGTTCACCTATCCTATCGAGGACGCCGGAGCGCTGGCGCTCGCTCGGCTCGAGTTGGAGGCGATGTCGCGCGGCCTCACTTCGCCGCAACCAGAATGCTGGGCGGCCCGCGTGCGCGCTCTGCGCCGGGAACGCTTCGGCCGGCTGCCCGCGGACGCCGTCGCCTACGAACACGGCACTGAGTTGCACGAAGGCCTGGCCCAATACGTCGAGGGCATGGCGGCGGGCCGAAAGGAAGTGCGGTTCCGGGCGTTTGAGCCCGGCGAAATCCGGCAGCGCGGCTACATCTCCGGCGAGGCGTTGGCCCGCCTGCTGGACCGCCTGGATCCCGGCTGGAAATCCAAGATCACCAATTCGCTCGAAGACCTCCTGCCGGAGGCCGTCGCCTCAGCGTGCGATTTCACCGCGCCTGAGCGGCAGGCCGTGGAGGCGCTGGCTCGCGCGGACGTCGAGAAACTCGAAGCTGAGCGGGCCAAGCTGATGCAGGCTTTCGAAGCCCAGCCCGGCTGGCGAGTCACCGTGGAGACGGCGAGCGGCAAGCCGCTGGCACTCGATGCCTTCGATCCGATGAATGTCACGCGGCTCTCCGGGCGAATGATCTTGCACAAGCGCTGGCTGAAATTGCACAACGATTCCGGTTCGCTCGAGATCCTGAACCACGGCTCGGTAACCGAAGCCGCTGGAGCGCACCCGTTATTCGACGGCGTGCGGCGGTGGAGAACCGCAGGCCTTGCTGCACGGCCGGAAGTGAAGCAGGACGGCGCGCGCGTGACCGTAGCCAGCCCTTCCCTCAAGATCGCTCTTTCTAACGCCGATATCGAATGGCATGCCGAGTCCGTCACCATCCGCGTGCGCTAAGCCGCTTGATAAACTTCAGAAGACCACAATGCTCAAACAACGGAAATGGATCTGTGCGCCCCTTGCGACGGTATGCTTAGCCTTCCTGGAAGCTCAGTCGGGCCCGCCGCGCCAGTTCGAACTGAAAGCGGAATCGCCGCAGTTCTGGAAACTAATCGATCCTGCGGCCAAGCTTCGAAAAGTCGCCGGCGATTTCGGGTTCACCGAAGGGCCGGTTTGGGATCCACGCGGTTTTGTATTCGTCAGCGATGAGGAACAGAACAAGATATTCCGCGTTTACCCCGATGGTCGCCGCGAAGCGATCTTTGAGACCGGAGATCCCGACGGCAGCACTCTCGACCGCGACCACCACTTGATCACCACTGCCAGCGTGCTGCGCGCGCTGGTCGAAGTTCAGCCCGATGCCTCCTACCACATCCTTGCCGATAAGTTCGAAGGCAAAAAATTCAACAGTCCCAACGATGTGGTGCTCGGCCCGGATGGTGCACTTTACTTCACCGATCCCACGCTCGACCTGGTGAAGGGTGAGAAGCAGGAGATCCCGTTTCAAGGCGTCTACCGGCTCGGCGCCGACGGATCCGTGCGTCTCTTAACTCAGGATCTCGCTCAGCCCAACGGCCTCGCCTTCTCGCCAGATGGCCGGCATCTGTACATCGACGACAGCGAGAAGCGCGACATTCGTGTCTACGATGTCGGCCCCCATGGCGAGTTGACCAACGGCCGGCTTTTCGGCAAGGAAGAAGGCCCGCCGCGATCCGGCGTTCCCGACGGCATGAAGGTGGATCGCCAGGGAAACCTCTTCGTCACCGGCCCGCTCGGAATCTGGGTTTGGGACGCCAACGGAAATCACCTGGGCACCATCGTCATGCCGGAACAGCCGGCCAATCTCGCCTGGGGTGACGCCAACTTCCGCACGCTCTACATCACGGCGACCCATTCGGTTTACGAACTGAAGACGAAGACTCAAGGCTTCGTGCCGTATATGACGGCGAAGCGCTGAGTGACGGCGCTGGTTCGTCCACCTGGAGAATCTGGTCTGCCCGGACGTCCTTTAGCGTTTGCCGGATGCCGCTGGGCCAGCGGATTTCTATCGCCCGTACCCCAGTTTCGCCTCCAAGACCAAAGTGCACTCGCTTATCTCCGGACGAAAGATAGCTGCTCGCCGTCGTGACCGTTCCGTACTGCGCGCCTTTCGCCGTCACGATCTTCACCACGGCGCCAATCGCATCTCGATTACTCTTATGTCCCACCAGTTTCAGCGTCAGCCAGTGATTGTCCGTTTTCGTTTCGTTGTGAATCACGTGGGCCGGTCCGTCATTCGTGGACACCACCGCGTCAACGCGGCCGTCGTTATCCATGTCTCCCGTCGCCAGCCCTCGGCCCGCCCACGCTTCATGAAAGATGCTGCCGGACGCCGCGGACACATCCACGAAACCGCGCCCCGTATTCCGCGCCAGCAACATGGGCTCGCGATAGTGCAGTTGCGGATTCGTCAGGTCGATGGTGTCCAGGTCGTGCCCTTGCGCGATCAGCAGATCTTTCCATCCGTCATTGTCGTAATCGATCAGCCGCAGCCCCCAGCCGGAGTGCAGCATCGACATGCGGCCCATGCCGGAACCCCGTGTCGTGTAGGTAAACGTGCCGTCACCGGCATTTTGATAGACCGCGTACATCTGGTTGGCCAGGTTATCCACTACAAGGTCCGGAAGACCGTCGTTATTGAAATCCTCGAAGTCCACGCCCATGCCTGCGTACGTGCGGCCGTCTTCGTCCACCGCAACTTGCGCCAGCAGCCCCTTCTCTTCGAAGGTTCCGTCGCCTCTGTTGTGAAACAGAAATTCCGGCATCGAATCGTTGGCCACGAAAAGGTCGATGTGGCCGTCGCCATCGTAATCCGCGATAGCAATGCCCAGGCCCTTTCCCGGAATGCCCAGGCCAATCTTCTGCCCGACTTCTGTGAACCGGCCCTTGCCCTCGTTGTGATAGACCAGCGGCGTAATGGCCCGGAACGTATCGGGGTGGCAATACGTGCGAAATCCTTCCTTGTGCTCCCCACACCAGATGTCGTCGAAATCCCATTGCAGATACCGCAGCACCACCAGATCCAGCAGGCCGTCGTTATCCAGATCCACCCAGGCCGCGCTGGTCGACCAGCCGCTGCCTCCCACGCCCGCCTGCGCCGTCACGTCCGTGAACCTGCCCGTGCCGTTGTTGTGATAGAGCTTATTGCCGCCCAGCGCCGTCACGTAGAGGTCTTCAAAACCGTCGTTGTCGTAATCGCCCACTGCGACTCCCATTCCGTAGCCGGTTCCTTGCAAGCCGGCCTTTTCCGTCACGTCTTCGAACGTCCCGTCGCTCTTCTGATGAAACAGGCGGTTCCAGTCCTTCGGCCCGGTTTTCTCCGGAACGGTTCCTTTGGGTGTTGGATCCGCGAGAGGCGCGCCATTCACCAGGAAGATATCGAGCCTTCCGTCGTTGTCATAATCGAACAACGCCACGCCCGAGCCCATGGTCTCGGGCAGGTATTTCTTGGATGTGTGCGTCGCCACGTGCTGGAAACGAACGCCGCTGGCCGCCGTGATGTCCACAAAATTCCCCGGCGTCTCGCGCGCGGTTTGCCACGCCGCCACGCTACCGAAACCGAGGACGCACAACAGGCAGACAATGGCGATGGCTTTTTGCGCCGGCATCACGAGGCTCCTGCTTCCGGGAAATCATTGGCTGCAGGCCGCCCGGATTCAGTGAGAGAATCATCTTCTCATGATGAACTGCCGCGTGCTTCTCACACTTGCCGTTTTTGCTGCACCCGTCTGGGCACAAACTGAGCCAGACTATCTGCGGCCCATCCTGGAGAACGAAATCCTGGCGCCTCAGGTCGCGGTATTCCAGCTTCGCCAGTACGTTCTTCATCGGGTCGCCAAGGCGCCGGCTCCGTCGAGCGCCGGCGAGTGGACAGCCGCATCCGCTCGCCTGCGGCGGCATCTGGTAGACGACGTGGTCTTTCACGGATGGCCGCGCGAATGGGTCGAGGCGCCGCCCAAATTTGAAGACGCGGGAATCATCGACGGAAAGGGGTACCGCGTTCGAAAACTGCGCTATGAAATCGTGCCGGGATTCCAATCCGTCGCGCTGTTATACGAACCGGAAAACCTGCAAGGCAAGGTACCCGCGATTTTGAATGTCAACGGTCACGTCGGCCCGCCGGGGAAGTCGGTCGAGTACAAGCAGAAACGTTGCATCACCTTCGCGCGCCACGGCATTCTGGCGCTCAATCTGGAATGGTTCTACTTCGGCGAACTGAACCGGAACGGAAACCAGCACTCCTTCGGACATCACCTCGATCTTGTGGGCGCCAATGGCGTCGGCCTTTTCTACCTGGAAATGCGCAAAGGCCTGGACTACCTGTACAATCACCCGAACACTGACCGCGGCAGAATCGGCGTGACTGGCCTTTCCGGCGGCGGATGGCAGACCATCGTCCTGAGTTCCCTCGATGAACGAGTAAAGGCAACGGTCCCCGTTGCGGGCTACTCGTCGATAGCGAGCCGCGTCGAAGCCAAGGAATATGGCGACCTCGGCGACTTCGAGCAGTCCGCTACCGATATGTTTGATGGCGCGGATTTCACGCACCTCACCGCCATGATGGCCCCGCGCCCAGCCCTGCTGATCTACAACGCGGAGGATGACTGCTGCTTCCGCGCAGCCATGACCAAACCATTCGTCTTCGATGCCATCCAGCCCATATTCGCACTGTACGGCAAACCGGGCCTCCTAAGCTGGCACGAAAACCGCGATCCCGGCACGCACAATTATCAACTGGACAATCGCACCCAGGCATACCGGTTTTTCTCGAGCCAGTTCAAGCTGCCTCCCTTCGAAGAAGAAGCGGACGTCGCGCCGGAAATCAAAACCTACGACGAGCTGCGAGTCGGCTTGGCCGAGAACAATCTGACAATTCTCGACCTCGCGCGCGAGTTCGCCGGCCAGTTGAACCGCGCCCCGCTTGCTTCGGCCGGGCTGAAGAACCTCATCCGCTACCAGCCGGTCAACCTTGAACGCGTCTGGACCACCGCCAACAGCAAACACCTTGGGATCGAATCCAAGTCGCATCTGGTCAGCCTGGATAACGGCTTGAGCGCCACTGCGGTGTGGCTCAAACCTATCGCGGCCCCCGCCAACGCGCCGGTTACGATCGTCCTTGACGATAAGGGAAAAGCCTCTGCCGCTGAGATCATCGCCGATCGTCTGAATCGCGGCGAACAGGTGCTGGTCATCGACCTTCCCTTCTTCGGCCCCACATGGAAAGGCGATACTGTTTCGGAGTTGCTGCCACTGGTCGCCGGCACGGGCGCGCGGCCCATCGCCGTGGAAACGGCAACGCTCATCGAACTGTCGCGCTGGATGAGGGACCGCGCGCATGTCCAGACGCTCCGCATCGAGAGCAACGGAATCCGCAGCCAGGTTGTCTCGCTGATCGCCGCAGCTCTCCAGCCCAGCTTGTTTTCAGAGCTGGTGACTCGCAACGGGATGCGCAGCCTTGCTTACCTGTTACAGAAACCCGTCGAGTACGAAGCCGCCCCTGACTTGTTCTGCCTGGACCTTTTCCGCGAAACAGATGTGGACCGCCTTGAGGCGCTCAGTTCACCGGTCCGGGTGACGAATGTGCATCCCGCTGAGTAGTCGCCGCCAACCCATCCAGAATCTTCTCCGCCTGCTCGTGCAGATCGGGTGGTGCGCCGTAGAGCACGCGCGCGGTTTTCCCGGAGCGGTCGAACAGAAACATCGTCGGTACTGCGGTGATGTCGCCGAAAGCGCGTGCGGTCGGAGCATCCGTAATGGCCCAGCGCAGATCCGGGCACAGTGACGCCGCCGCGGTTCGCACGCCTGCTTCGGGTGATTCAACGGCGAGCGCCAGGATGACGAGGTTGTCGCCGTACTTGCTCTTCAACTCTCCGAGCCATTCGAGCGTGGAACGGCACGGCGGACACCACGTCGCCCAGAACTCCACCACCACCACGCGCCCGGAAAGCTGGTCCGCGGTGATCGGATGTCCCGAGAGATCGGATAGCGTGAACGTGGGAAGTGTCGTAATTTCGGTGAACCCGCTGCTCGCGCCCGCGTGCTCGCGGCTCACCACGTCTTTCCTACCCGCCAGGATCAGGTCAATCATGCGCGTGAGATCCGTCTTGAACTTGGCCTGGCTGTCGGCATTGCGCCACGGGGCGTAGCGTCCTGTGCCTTCCACTTCGCCGAAATAGCCGAAGTCCCTGGGCACGGCCACCAGCACGCCGTCGACAAACACGGCCGGGTATCCTTTCACTCCAAACTGATCAGCGAGCTTGGATGCGCCGAGATTCTCACTGACAAAAGTCACTCTGCCCGCATACTTACCCGCCACTTCTTGTACCAGCAAACTTGCCGGATCGGAGATGTTTCAAGTGTAGGGCCAGCGCACCAGCGCAATTTCGACAGTTTTCCCTGAAGCCTGCTGCAGAGGTGCAGCTGGTTTCCGCGCGGCGGAATACGCAGGCAGGACCCGGTCCATGATGAGCTGGGCGCTGCTCCAATCCTCGGCACTCGGAGCGGAGCCGTCGGCATGCGTCACCTGCGACGCAGCGCGCTCCACGAAGATCTGGGCGATGGAGTCGTCGCTCGTGGACGAATCCAGCTTCTTCCGCATGGCGGCAATCGCATCCTTTAACGCAGATTGCCGGGTGCTATCGGGCGTGATGGGATCGAGCATCCCATATTGCCGCACCGCCTCCAGATACTGGTACAGGGCTCCGGAATACAGCCGCGCCGCGTCCAGTTCCTCCGCCAGCTTGAGAGTCGAATTCAAAGCAATGAAGTTGGAGTGGAGCGTAATTGATCGCGGCGGCACAAAGGCGGTGTTCGTTCTCTCCTGAAGCGCCTGCAACTCCGGCAGCAGTGAGCGCCGCAGCGGTGTTGATGCTTTTCGCGGGAGATGCAACGTGGCGCAGAAGGCGGCAAACTCGGCTTCGCCCTGCGCCTCGCCAATATTGAAGAGGCCGTCTTTCGGTTGGGTGGTAGTGGCAAAGGCGCGGCCCCCCTCCAGCAGAGGCATGGGTTTACTCTGCGCCGTCTCGGATAACGCCCGGATAGCCTCCGGTGCTTGGCTCCAGTCTTTTTCCCGGACCTGCTGATCGCGTGCGCTGACACTCGTGCTCACCCTCTTCCATTCGGCCTCGAAAATGGGCAAGCCGCCCTTCACCGTCGCGGCTTTCTTGTCCGCGACAACCCGCACGCCCTGAAGACCATCGAATATCCGCGCCAGCCTTTCCAGACTCAAATACATTTGCCCCGCATTAAGCTCCTCGGACGCTGCTTTGAGTTCTCCCTCCGCGACTGAATTGACGTTGGGGAAATCCGGGTCTGCGAGAGGCCTGTCCTTCAAAGACTGCTGAAGACGCTGAATCTCAGCGTTGATTTGCGAGGCGGCGTCCTGGCCTGCTGCCGGCAAGGCGAGTGCCAGGAACAAAGCCGCTACTGGATAGGCAAACTTCGAGCTCATACTTCTAGGACGCATGTCCAATCCCTCTGTTAGCAGATTAACAGATCTGAATTACTTGTTGGCCTGAAGCAACGCGAGGCTGGCAAAACCGGTGGCCGCGTCGCGCATGAACCCGGCGGGAATCGAACCAGCTTCGTGCCGGTGGTTCATCGAATCGGCCGCCCAGGAGCCCGATTGCGCGTCCTGATGCGCTGCGAGCCACGCCAAAGCGCGCGACATCCGGGCATCGGAGCGCCGGGCTCCTGCCTGCTCAAGCGTAAACGTGGCCAGGCCCGTGGCGTAACTGTTCGAACCCGCGGCAGGCGGAGCCTCCGGATGCTTCCGCCAGGGGCCTAGCGATTCCAAGGTCCAGCCACCATCCGCCTGCTGCTTCCGCCACACCTCGTCCAGCAACGTGTTCCGATCGGCCTCGGGCAGCAAACCGCTTAACTTGAGCGACGCCCAGAGAAGGATCAACTGATTGTGAAGGGGTTGCGTGCTCTGCTCCCCTCGTAGATAAGCGGTGAGCGCGGCGACATTCCCCCGAATCTCCGGGCGGGACTGGTAATGCGCCGGAGCCACGCCGGTGGCCAGCGCCGCCAGCGCCGCTCCGTAATACGCGGCCTCAGCGGTCTCCCAGGGATCAAGGTCGAAGTCCGACCAGTGCCAGGCGCCCTTGGCCTTTCCGTCCCGGATTTGCAGAGACCACATCCGATCGAGGGCTTTTTCCGCTTCAGGAGTCAAGCTCCCTCGCTGCGCGTCATCCATTGCCAGCATGAGCGCTGACAAAATCGCCTGCGCTCCAAAAACCTGATCGGCGAGCGGGCCTTTCACGTCGCGGAACAGATCCTTGGCGTCGGTTTTGACAACGGTCGCCCTGAGGCCGTCCAGAAGCACTGCTTCGTACAGCGTGGGAGCGGTCTCACCGAGCGCCTGCCGCAACGCGGGCCGGGCCAGCAAGTAGGGCACACCGGTATGGCACGAAACACAAACAACTCCGGAGGCGCTCGCCGGAGGCCAGGCAAACCAGTCCTTCTGGCGTGAATCGAGGTACTGCGCCGCCAGCCGCGCGTTCCAGTCACCGCAAAGCGCGGGTGTGGCAGTTAAGGCGAGGATTGCAGCGATTCGTCTCCACATAGGCCAGTTGAGCAGCAGTATACCCCGAATCGCTTAGCGGGCGGGGAGCGGGTCATTTCGCGCAGAAAGCGAAGATCTCCTCCCAGACTTCGTGAAAGGTCTTGCCGAAGTCGGAATGCGAGTTCAGCAGATCGTATGCTTGAAAGGTGCGGCCCACTCCGCAAGGGGCTCTTACTGCCTGATACTGGCCGACGATGTCCATGTGGTCGCCGGCGACCAGCACATTCTCACTTAGGCGCCAAAGCATCGAAGCAGTGTTGACAATGCCGTCGTTATCCCAAAGCTCGATCGCGTGTTTCGGAGAGCCATTCAGACGCCTGTTCACCTTCCCACATGGATCCGGCCATGCGAACGGGCCGCCGGCGCACGCGCGGTAACTGAGTCGATAAACGATGTCGGTGCCCGCGCTCAGCGGCGTGCCCGTTGCGATCTCCAGACTAGTCAAGGGGCTCACCAGGTCCAATGGCGGTGCGGGAGCGTCTGGCTTGAATGGAAAGATGCGCCTCCCCAGCGTCACATAGGAGCGACTTTCGATGCCCTGTTTTTTCCACACTCCAAGCTCTAGCTCACGCTCGGTGTTGTTATAGTGGGCCGGGCTCAACGGGCCGCACCTGGGACGCCGGGACGTGAGGTCGTCGATCGCCCGAAAATCCGAAGCCATGTGGCGCAGGTAGAGTTCGAGCTGGGAGGCTGCTTCGTGGGCGTCGGCAGTGCGATCCGGAGTTTCCGGGCCGATGCGGTCATCGGCTTCGCGTAAGGAATCTTGCACGGCGCGAATCAGCTCTGCGCCTGTGAGGCAGGCGGCGCCGCCTGCGATCCATTCCTCAGCGCGATCGAGCAGCGGCACTTGCGAGCCGGCGACGGCGCCGCGCAACTCGGTGACCACAGCTTCGCGCCCGATCTTGTGATCCTGCACCCAGTCGGCGATGTTGGTGCCCCAATGGGGGACGGAGAGGAACACAACGCGGCTTACGAGCTTGCGGATTTCGCCAGGTTCCACCTTGGCTCCGCCGTCTACGGTTATCGGCGTGTTGTCGCACTGCGGATTCCAGAGAAGCCAGCGGATATCCAGACCGCCGGTCGAATGTCCAACCAGGATGATTTCATCGCTGGGCAAAATGTCGCGGCGCGCGATGCGCCGCGCTAGATACCTAAGCAACCGTGTTGCGCGTGTGCGCACTGCCGCGGTGGGCAAATTGTCGAAGTAGTGCAGTACTTCATTTTTGGCCCTGTGCTTCTGAAACACCGGGGTGACGCCGCCGTAGTATTCAAGCTGGCCTAGCGCATCGAAACCTGCGAAGCCCGGAACCAGCACGATATGGCGACGTTTGGCGGATTGAGGGCGTGTTTTTTCGCCGGCCATATTCAGATCTCCTGTAGAGATTATTCAGACTCTTTGATCCGAATTCAAGGCCGGCGCTGGAGTGGGGCTACGCCCAGGCTCGATCGCGATCGATTCCCTTGGCGAGCATTTCCTGGACATGCGCCGCGTCGTCGCGCACCTGCCAGTCGAACATGCCGACGGCGATGAAATCCGCCCCTCTTTGGAAGGCGTGGCGAAATCCATCCGGAGGAGTTTCCCTGCCGGCGCCCAGGACTTTGAATCCGATCCAGGGCTTCTTGATGGTTTTCATAAATGCCGCCGCTTCGGCCGGCTCGCTGGAGTAGTACTTGACACGATTCACCGTGAACATGAAGAAATCCGGTTCGAGTCCCGCGTCGTGGCACGCGCGCACGGTTTCCAGCATGTGAGCGCCGATGCCGGCCACCAGTCCCGCACATCGCATGCCTTCAACCGCGTGCCCGATGTCCTCTACCCTGCCCTTCTTGATGAGAGTGTCGGAAACGCCGCCGTGAAGGTACATGCCGATGGCGCCGTTGTCGCGCGCGCGTTTGGCGTTTTCCACCGGGTCACCTTGTTCGGGCGCGGATTGGGCGATCCACTGCAGCTTACCGCCGCGTTCGCGCCGGAATTTCCCATAGTGTTCGATGATGTGCGGATCGCAGCGCATCAGCGTGGTGTTGATGCCGTTTTGCTCTGCCAGGCTCCAGGTTTCCAGGATCTTTTCGGTGGTGAAATAGTGGGTCATCAGGGCCGACTGGTAGAGTAACTCGCCGGCGTGAGCAGATCCCGAAATCAGGTTGCCGCCGATGATCAGCCGGGAAATTTCGTACTTGCCCAGCTTTCCGCACTGCAGCCCTTTAACCGGTTCCTTGACCTTGCCGTATTGCGAACGATCCACCAGTTGCGCCATCAGGGCCCGATGTTCGTAGCTGATTCCGGCTGCAAGAGAACTGGTCAACAGAGCACGACGGCCGATCTTACTCATTTCGTGGACCTCCATAACAGCGCTGCGTGATAACCACCGTGGCTTGGAAAGCGGTAGTCAGTTCTTGCTTTCATATGCCGATCACGTCTTTCCATACGGCCTCTCTTCCTGTGTAAATAGCGGTGCGGCCCAGAATCGCAATCATCGTGCTGAGAGCCGAGCGTTCCGCGACGTTCTCGACTTTGCCGCTGATTACGTTGTCGAAGAATGTCTTGAACGCATCCACGGTGATGTCGTGCGGCGAGTTCAGAGTGACGGTGGTCTCGGCCTCGTTCCAGTTGTGAGCCGGCGTGAAAACCGTTTTGGCGCGGGAAGTGGTGATCATGCCCTTCCTACCGACAAATTCCTCGCCGACCTTCCCGATTCCCGGCGGTGACATCTGGTTGGCCTCGAAGTTGACTTCAATTCCGTTGGTAAACTCGAACGCGAGGCTCAGATGATCCAGAATCTCCGTCGAGGTGCGTAGCTTCGTACCGCCATACCCGGTGACGCGGCTGGGCAGGCCCAGGAACCAGTGCAGCACGTCGAAGTTGTGACAGTCCTGCTCCACGATGAAGTCGCCGGAGGTGTCCTTGTAGCAGAACCAGTTGCGGATGTGCTCCACTTTGGGATCGGAATACGGCCTGCGCGTGAACGGGTCGCCGCCGATCCAATAGGCGCGCGCGGCGATCAGTTCGCCGATCTGGCCTTCCTGGACACGCTTGTAGGCGTCGAGGTAGACCGGACCGTAGCGCTGCTGGAAGCCGACCGAAATATTCTTCTTCGGATCACACCGCCTGCCTGCGGCGATCACTTTCTTGGCGCCTTCCACGTCTACGCCCATGGGCTTCTCGCAATAGATGTGCTTCTTGGCTTCTACGGCTGCGGCCAGCATGCGCGGATGCTCGAACGGCGGCGTGGCAATGAGGACCGCATCCACATCGGAGGAAAGCAGCTTCTCGAAATCCACGTACTCGGCGGGACGCTCGAGTTTCAGATTGCGCTTGGCGGCTTCGCGCTGGTCTTCGAAGATGTCGCACAGCGCGGTGATGCGGGCTCGCGAGTCGTTCTGCACGATGCCCGAGTCGTAGGTGCCCCGGCCGCCGCACCCGATGAGTCCCACCGAGACCTTGGAGTTGGCCTCAGTGCCGTGAACCAGTTGCGGGGCGATGACGCTAAACGTCCCTGCGGCGCCGCTGCCCTGTAAAAAGTTCCTTCGCGAGAGACCCGAATCAAC
>Ga0187819_10000304_pt1 | contig 24024 bp, 14 predicted proteins | sample NC_wetland_sal_i_15_FD_132411 | JGI IMG/M metagenome (GOLD analysis project Ga0187819, IMG submission 132411) | Wetland sediment microbial communities from Neuse River Estuary, North Carolina, USA - SO4_4 | ecosystem: Environmental > Aquatic > Freshwater > Wetlands > Sediment | place: USA...
CAGGGTGGGCTGGACTTGTGGGACCGGGTTCACCGGCGGTGCCTGTGGCTGCTGCGCCGGCAACGGAAGAGTCAACAATATCGTCGCGATTTCAGCCGCGCCGGGAAGCAAACCGAAGGTCCACCGGTACCCGCTGCTCATTTGCTCTTTGCGATCCCCGAGCCAGGAGCGCGACTACCAGTCAAACCTTTAGTGCAATTGGCTCTGTTCATCATTGCGCGGCTTGGCCAAAAAGTTCCCGGAAAGTTACACTTGCTGCAGGAGGCAGCGGTAGACTCGTAAACCCTTCGGCCCGTAACCCTGGATCTCTGTCGAGCGCCCAATACTACAGAATGTTGTGCCTTTCCTTCCCATCGCTTCTCACCTGTTTCCGCGAGTTGGTGGCGCTGGACAGCAGGTGGAGGCCGCCTGTTTACATCGCGATCCAGCAATGAGGTCAGTCAGGGTCCAAGGCGTTCTGGAATTATTGGTTTGGACCGCCCTTGTGTACCCGACCATGCTATTCGCGACCCAATACAAGGGGTCGGTAAGAGCCGCGGATCAGTTGATTCCTGGAGCCACGGTTACTGCCAGCCAGGGAAGCACCAAGGTGGTGGGGTACACCGATGACGCCGGGCGCTACAATTTGGAACTGACGCCAGGAATGTGGGACATCCAAGTCGACATACTCGGATTCACCACCGTTCGCGAACAGGTCAGTGTCGGCAGTGAACCAGGTTTCAAGGATTGGACAATCGAGATGCCGCGCATCGGCGAATCGGCCGCTTCCAAAAAAGGCGCTGCCTCCAACACGACGACGCCTTCTGCTGCTACGCCCCCTACGCGTCGAGCACACACAGGGTCCCCTAGAAATTGGCCGATGCGGCGGCCGGCAGAAACGTCCGCGGCACCGCAAGGGCCAGGCTTTCAGAATGCGCAGGTCAAGGCAACGGACCAAGGCCAGCAGTCGCTCGCAGAGGCAGCCGCGAACGCCGCCTCCCCGGATTTGTCAGCCGCCAACTTGAGCGGCGAGGCAGACGACGCCTTACTCGTGAACGGCAGCACGAGCGGTGGGCTGGCCCAGTCGAGTGACGACCAGGCGCGGCGGCAGCGGATGGAAAACGGGGGCAATGGGAACGGAGGGCCTTTCACGGCCGGCGGGCTGGGCGGCACGGCTTTGGGCACCCCTCCTGGAATGATTGCCCCGGGGAGCGACAGTCTCGGCCTGGGCGGTTTTGGAACCAGCGGCATCAATGGAGGATTCGGCCCCGGCGGTCAAGGGCCCGGTGGCGGCGGTGGATTTGGCCGGCGCGGCGGTGGCGCGGGCGGAGGAGCCGGCGAGTTTGGCGGTGGCGGAAGACGCGGCGGAGGAGGCAACCCGAACAATCGCCGCGGCCCCTACAACGGCCAGTACGCCAGCTTCGGCAACCGGCGTCGCAGCCAGCCCACTTACACCGGTTCGATTTTCATGCGACTGGAGAATTCCGCGCTGGACGCAGCTCCGTTTTCGCTCAATGGCCGGGCTGAGCCAAAACCGTCATACGCGATGGGGAGTTTTGGCGTCAATGTCGGCGGACCGCTGAACATTCCGAAACTCTTGCATTACCCGCGTGCCAGCTTCTACTTTACTTACCAGGGTTCGCGCAGCCGAAATCCCTACAGCGTGCAATCGTCAGTACCCACGCTGGCAGAACGTAATGGCGACTTTTCCCAAACGCTGGTGAATAACGCGCCGGTGACTATTTTTGATCCGCTCAGCCACGCGCCATTCCCAGGCAACGTGATACCGGCTTCGCGAATTAATCCGGCCTCCGCGGGACTGTTGCCATACTTCCCAATGCCTGTTTACAACGGCATCGTGCAAAACTACGAAATCGTTACGTCCACACCGAACAATTCCAACAATGTTGGCCTCCGGCTGAACATGCCTATAACGAACAAGGACCGGCTGAACTTCAACGTTCAATACCAGAACCGCGATTCAAAAACGGAGCAGCTTTTCGGCTTCCAGGACTCAGGCTCCGGTTATGGAGTGAGCGCGGGGGCGGGCTGGAGCCACAGTTTTGCGCCGCGCTTCAACAATAGCGCCAACCTGACCTTCAGCCGCAACATAAACAGACTGTCGCCGTTCTTTGCATACGGGGAGAATATTGAGGGTGATCTCGGAATCGATGGCACTTTACAAAGTCCCCTCAACTACGGCCCGCCGAACCTCTCCTTCTCCAACCTAGGCGGCCTCTCGGATGGCACGCCGTCGCTGATCCGTAGCCAGACGACGAACTTCACCGACACCCTCACCTATGTGTTGCACCGGAGGCATAACCTGGGGTTTGGGTTCCTCTTTCGACGGATGCAACAGAACAGTACGAACTATCAGAACGCGCGCGGCTCATTCACCTTCAGCGGCCTTTTGACCAGCGAGCTAAACGGCGAGGGTAACCCGATAGCCGGTACCGGCTTCGACTTCGCAGATTTCCTGCTGGGCTTGCCTCAATCCAGTTCCTTGCAATATGGCAACGACAGCTATTACCTCCGCAGTTGGGCAACGGGCTGGTATGCGCGGGACGACTGGCGTCCCAGCCGCGGACTATCGTTCAATCTAGGTCTGCGGTACGAATATTTCGCGCCTTACACGGAACTGTATGGCCGCATGGCGAACTTGGACGTCAGCGAGGGATTCACTGCCGTATCCGTCGTGACGCCGGGCCAAGCCGGAGTGCCGAGCAGCCTGATCCGGCCTGACAGGCACGCCTTTTCACCGCGCCTGGGTTTCGCCTGGCGGCCCTCCGAGAAAACGAGCACGGTGATCCGCGGGGGATACAGCATCTTTTACAGCCCGTCCGCATACGCGCAGCTCGGGACCACGTTGGCGACCCAGCCGCCCTATTCGACGACAGTTTCGCTGACTACGAGCCCGGCGAATCTACTCACGCTTCAGAACGGCTTTCCGATCATACCTTCCCAGACCATCCCCAACACTTTCGCCATCGATCCGAACTTCACACTGGCATACGCGCAAACGTGGTCATTCGCAATTCAGAACACGCTGCCGCACGGGCTGGTGCTCGAGCTTGAGTACATCGGCACCAAGGGCACAAACCTGCCCGTGGCCGAACAACCGAACCGGCCCCTGCCCGGATCTTCGCTGACCAATGCGCAGGAGCAGTTGCAAATTCCCTATGCCACCAGCTTCACTTACGAAACCTCGCAGGCCAATTCGATCTTCCATGCGGGGCAAGTGCGCCTCACTCGCCGCTTCGCGCGGGGGATCTCGGCAGTGCTGCTATACACCCGATCCAAGTCCATCGACGATGCTTCCAGTTTCAACGGTCCCGGCGGTACGGTGGTGCAATTCATCGACAACCTGGGCCTGGAGCGCGGCCTCTCTTCCTTCGACCAGCGGAATAACCTGCAGACCACTTTTCTGCTCTCATCGCCCGTCGGCGTGCATGGCATGTTGCGGAACGGCGGCTGGGCGACGAAAACTCTGGCTGGCTGGATGCTGAGCGGAACGTTTACGGCTGCTTCAGGAACGCCGCTCACCGCACTCGTTGGTGGCAACCTCTCCAACCTCGGAGGCCTTGCCGCTGCCGGAAACACGCGCGCTCAAGCGACCGGCCTTCCCATATCGGCGCCAGGTTATACCTATTTCAATCTCCTTGCCTTTACGACGCCTCCGACCGGGGAATTCGGAGATGCCGGCAGAGATACGATTACCGGACCGTTCCGCGTTTCCTTCAATTCCGCGTTGAACCGCGCGTTCCGCTTCGGCGACACTCGCCGCCAACTGCAATTGCGGCTCAGCGCGACCAACGCGCTCAACCACGTGGCCATCACCAGTTTCGGCACGACCGTCAACTCGGCCACGTATGGATTGCCCACCGCCGCCTCGGGGACCCGAACGGTTCAACTGCTGCTGAGGTTTAGTTTTTGAAACGACGGTTTTTAAAACGACGAATGATGCGGATCTTCGGCGGCGCGTTGGCTTTGCTGGCGCTCTCGGTGGCTGGACAGCAGCCGCAACCGAAAGGACCGCCGTCCGAAACCGGGCAAGTTGCCAAATTCTCGGCAAATAGCAACCTGGTCATCGTTGACGTGGTGGTGCGGGACAAATCCGGTAAGTCCATGGAAGGCCTGAAGCCGGATGATTTCACGGTGCTCGAGGATGGCAAGCCGCAGACGATCTCCGTGTTCGAGTTTCAGAAACTGAGCACTGAGCTAGAGCCGCCGCCGAAGTTATCCCTCGCGGACCAACTCAAACTCCCCGAGGTTCCCAAGACCACGATCACGGCGGAAAAGCCGGGCGAGGTGCAGTATCACGATAAACGCCTGATGGTTTTTTATCTGGACTTCTCGTCGATGGGAATCAGCGAGCAGTTGCGAGCGCAGCAGGCGGCGCTCGAATATGTCGACAAGCACATCACCAAAGACGATTTGGTCGCCATTTTGCTCTACACCAGCATGGTTCAGGTGCTCACCGACTTCACCAGCGACCGCGACGCGATGACGAGCATTCTCAAGGCGCTGCCCATGGGTGAAATGAGCGAGCTGGCCGGCCTGGCCGATACCGGCGACAGCAACGGCGAGGATACCGGGGCGGCCTTCGTGGCCGACGAAACTGAGTTCAATATATTCAATACCGACCAAAAACTCGCGGCGATAGAACAGGCGGCGCGTATGCTGTCACCGCTGCCCGAGAAGAAGGCCCTGCTTTATTTCTCGGCGGGCGTCAACAAGACCGGAATCGACAACCAGGCGCAGTTGGAAGCTACGATCAATGCGGCCGTGAAGGCGAACCTGGCGATTTATCCGATCGATGCGCGTGGGCTGATGGCGGATCCTCCCGGTGGAGACGCCAGCAAAGCCGCTTCGCGAGGAACCGGCATCTATAACGGTTCCGTATACAACCAGCAGCGGGCCACCATCAATGATTCCCAAGAAACGCTGTACACGCTCGCGGCCGACACCGGCGGCAAGGCCTTCTTCGACAGCAACGACATCACCGCGGGCATTGTTCAAGCGCAGCAGGAAATGCGCAGCTATTATCTGCTCGGATACTACACCAGTAACGCCGCTAAGGATGGCAAGTACCGGAAAATCACCGTCAAGCTGAACCATAACCTCTCGGCGAAACTGGAGCACCGGAAGGGCTACTACGCGTCCAAGGTGTGGGGCAGGTTGAATGGACAAGAGAAGGAGCAGCAGTTGAAGGAGGCGCTCTCCACGGGCGACCCGGTGACCGATCTGCCCCTGGCGCTCCAGGTCAACTATTTCCGGGTGTCCCCCACGAGTTATTTCGTTCCGGTTTCGATCAAGATTCCGGGGTCGGTGGTGGCGCTGGCGGCCAAGGGGGGCGCGAGCGTGACGCAATTCGATTTTGCCGGGCAGATCCAGGACGAACAACACGCCGTTGCCGGCAATGTGCGCGACAACATTGCGATCCGGCTGGATCAGGATAAGGCCGTGCAAGCCGGCCGGAAGAGTTTTCAGTACGATGCCGGGTTCACGCTCGAACCCGGCAAGTATCACATGAAGTTCGTCGTGCGCGAAAACGTAACCGGGAAGATGGGGACGTTCGAGATGCGCTTCACCATCCCGGATCTGAGCGCGGATACGACGGGTTTGAAGCTGAGCTCGATCGTGTGGAGCAGCCAGCGTGAGGCTCTGAAAGCCGCCGTCGGGGCCGCGCAGAAGATATCGTCAAAGGAAATCGTGGCCAACCCGCTGATCGTGGGTGAGGAGAAGGTGGTGCCCAGCATCACGCGCGTTTTCCGCCGCAACCAGAATCTCTACGTGACTTTCGACGTCTACGATGCGCAGCCGGACCCGGCGGATGTGAAAATGCGCCGGGTCAAAGTGAGCATGAGCCTGTTCAATGGTAAGGGCGTCAAGGCGTTTGAGGTAGGACCGGTCGACGTGACACAATTGGCCAGCACGCGCCCGGACGCAGTGCCGGTGCAGATTCAAGTTCCGCTGAAAAGTCTTGCCCCGGGGCGCTACATTTGCCAGATCAATGTGGTGGATCAACTGGGCCGCAAATTCGCATTTCCCCGCGCTCCGCTGGTGGTGCTATAGAAGCTTGTTTGAAAACTCTTTCGCGGACTAAAGTCCGCGCCACCGCCTGCTTTTCAACAAGACTAAGAGCCTCCCGCAGCGACCCCCAACTCCCGCAGCAACGGCGTGGCTTTGTAGACTTTCTCCAGCGCTTCCACTATGCCCTGCACGGCGACATGAACGGCCCGGGCCTGTTCGTCGGTGTAGAGGTAGGTATTGGGCAGGCTTTCCAGGTTGCCATCGAAGATCACGCCCACCAATTCGCCCGCGCGGTTGACGGTCGGACTGCCGTAATCCCCGCCGCCGATATCGCACGTGCTCACAAAGTCCAAGGGCATTTCCAGACGCAACATCGGTTTGATGTCCAGCCAGCGTGGCGGCACTTGATATGGCCCTTGGTTGTTTTGCCGATAGTAGAGGCCACCAAACGTGGCGGCGTAGGGCTGCGGGATCCCGGCGCGATCGGTATAGCCTTTGACCACGCCGAATTCCACGCGCGGTGTGGACGTGGCATCGGGATACTCGGCGTCGCCGAACAACAGGTAGCGATATTGTGCAATCTTCTCCGCCGCGGAGGCTTCGAGCGACCCAATAACATCCGCGCGCTTCTTCCTCAGCCGTCGTGCCGGTTCATCCAATAGCCGCGCCAGCCGGATGATGCCATCTTCGGACTGGAGTACCGCTTCGTGGTCCCTCATGAGCCGCCGCCGCTCCGCGGTGTCCCTCAGCCTGCTCGACTTCACGAGTGCTTCGGCCGCCTGCCTGGGTGTCTTACCGGCGAGGATCGCCTTGATCGGCGCTTCCTCTTTCTTCAGACCCTTCAATTCTTCAAGGTACTGTGCCAGGAGGATAATCTCCAGCGAGTCATCGGCCGGAGCATCGGAATCCTGCGTGAATTCCGGCCGGTCGGGCTCGTCCTGGAGCCGCACCAGACGACGCGCGATCCGAAACAAATTCGATCCCGGTGCGGGCGATCCTTCCAGAATCTGGTACGGCTTCTCAAACGGTGCCCATGCCTTATATGCCGCCGCCACCTGGTCCCACACTTTGCCGGCTGCAGTACCCAGTTTCGGGTCGCTCTCCACGGCGTGGCGAATCTTGAGATCGAATGCAGTCTTGCGAAGAACCAGCCGGTCGTCTCGCAGACCGATGAGCTTGCCGGCCGCGGATTTGTAACTTTCCAGGAAACCCGTCAGGATCGGTTGAGCGGTCCGCTGCTGTCCTTCGCTCTTCGCCGCAAACGCGGTCAGTTCTTGAATGCGCGGCCCCAATCGGGCGATCACAACCGGAAACGCAGTATCGCGGTAAAAAGTGAGTTGAGCGGCCGTGGTCTCGCGCACCGTGGCAGCGGGATTCCCTGCCGCAAACAGCAGGTCGCCGTTTTTCACTCCATCGGCAGACCACTTGAGATAGTGCGGCGTGGCGGCAGGCTTGCCATTCTCGTAGGCTCGGAGGAACGCGATGTCCAGGCCGTACCGCAGATAGGTGATGCTATCCCGCTCTCTGCCGAAGAAGGCGAGCGCGTATTCGGGAGCAAACACGAGACGGACGTCGGAGTATTTCTTGTACCGATATAGATCGTAGCGGGCTCCCGAAAACAGCGCGACCACTGCGCAAGTGTTTCCTGAGCTGGCCGCACACTCGCTTTCGATGTGCGCGATCTCAGCCCTCCGTGCCTCAAGCGCCTTTGCCGCCGGTGCGCCGTCCTTCGCCGCGGCTTTCACCTGCTTCGTCACGTCCTCGATATTCGTCAGAACGCTTGCATCCAAGCTCACGCACCGGGCTTCTGCCGGCTCGGAGGCGGCGTAAAAGCCATTGTTCATGTAGTCGCGGTGCGCGGAACTGAGCCTGGCCAGGCAACCGGACACAACGTGTTGATTCGTCAGTAGGAGCCCGTTGGGTGAAACGAATGAGCCCGATCCACCGCCTATTCTTACCGAAGCCAGCCGCAGGTTGTCCAGAAACTGGCTGGTGGCTTCGAAATTGTATTTTTGCCGAACCGCATCTTTGGGAAACTGCTGGAACGGCCACATGCCCTCGTCGGCAGCGATCGGCAATATGAAGATCCAGGCGAGCAGTATCGCCTTGCATTTCATGAAACTTCCTTGCTCATGACACGGTTCGATTGATTGCACGGCGAGCCTGTCGGTGCGTGATATTGAACGCCGGCTATCATGCTGGCACATCGGCTTTGTCGATGAGGAAGGCAGCAGACTCGCTCGCAGGCAGAACACTCATTGAAGCCGGTAGACGATATGAAACGCACGCGCGTTACCCCGAACTCCCAAAACACCTAGCGCGAAGTCACAAAGCTCTTCGGCCGCACGTCAGTCCTGCACGTTGGCGCAGCGGAGGACCAGCGGAGGAGGTAGAGGTCAGCAGCCTAAGCTCCGGCAAGCGTGCGAATCGGCGAACGTCCGAGCGCTCCTGCGTTCGTCCTCCGCCGCACCGCTGGGAAACGGGTGGAAGCCGGGGGATTCGTCCGTCCGACTATCTTACAGACACTGAGCAGCGCGACGGACCCTTTGGATGGTCTGAGCTGGCGACGGCTCGCCTCCGCTAGTCCTCCGTTGCACCAGCGGTTATTCCGCGTAACTGCCCCTCGCCTTCTTCAGTAACATGCGGCGGACGGCGGCGAAAATCCGTTCCACGGCCGGACGCCGGTAGGCCCATTTCTCGTCGGGTTCGGGCGGGTTCACCACCATGGTGGCATTGGCTTCGAACAGCAGCAGGTCGCCGGCCTGGTTCAAGCCGAAATCGATGCCCGCATAGTCCAGACCGAGCGCACTTTGAATCTGTTCGAGCGCGGTCATCGCGCGCGGCCCCAGCACCGTGGGCATGTTCTCGAGAAACTCCGCATCCTCGGCACGATGCTCGGCGCGGTCAGCCATTTCAGCCGTGAAGTAGTGGATCTTCCAGTGGCTCGAAATCGCCAGGTGCAAAGGATACAGACGGCCATCAATCATCATGACGCGGTACTTGCGGACTTTGCCGTCGGCTCCGCGGGAATCGAGATATTGAATGGCGGTTAACTCGGCGCCCGGCAACCCAGCCACGGCCTCCGCCAGCGCGTCGGCGTCTTCCACGCGCACAAAGTGGCGGCCAGTGTGAAAACCCGGCGTGCGGAGCAATAGCGGGAACTTTAAACCGTGGCGTGCCAGAGCGGTGGCTGCATCCGGCGAGATCAGCAGTTCGCGCGCCAACGTGACCGTGGCTGGAGTGATCACCCCGGGCAGCCGCGAAAGCCGCTGCGCATTTTCGGCCCGCCCCGTCGCCATCACTGCCGCGGGCGCGTTCACCACCGGCGCGATGCTGAGGGCGGCCAACGATTGCGCCGCCGCCAGCGCATCCCCGCACAGATCCGCATCGCCGATGGCATTGAGTACCAATTGATGGCGCGGCAGCGGCTGGTTGAAATCGTAGAACTCGGGCGCCACTACGGTGGTCTCAAACACGCGATCGTCCAGAAAATTGCGCGTTGGGATGTTGCCGCCGACCGCCGAAATCAGTAGCAACAGCGACACCGGAGGCCCCTCACCCCGATACGCTAAGGTCAGCACCGCGCGGTGCTCGAAACCCTTGTGGCGGTGCCAGGCCGCGCGCTGGGCGTCTCCCAGCTCAGCCAGCACGTACGACAGCCCCTGGTGCGCCTCCGGGTAATCCGGCGCGCAACGCAAGGCCGTTTCATAGTGCTCGCGCGCCGGCCCGTGCTCGCCGTTTTCGTAAAGCACGTTGGCCAGGTTGACGTGGCTCATGGCATCGTTGGGATGGCGCGCCGCAGCTTCAGCATAAGCGGTTCGCGCCGCAGTTCGATAGCCCGTGGCATGCAGCAGCGTACCCAGATTGTTGAGCGCCAGGCGGTCGGACGGCGCACGCGCCAATACGTCCAGGTAGGCGTTTCGGGCCTCCAGCGTGCGGCCGAGCTCGGTGAGTAGCCCGGCACGCTCCAGCCGCGGACCCACCACCTCGGGCTCGGCGGCAATGCGCACTTCGAGCTCGCGTAAAGCGGCTTCGCGAGCCAGGCGTGGCGGCCAATCGGTGGCACCGCCGTTCGCGGACGCGGTGCTGCGCACCGCCCGACCCCGCAGGGAGCAACCCAACGCCACCGTCCGCTGCACCAGAGCGTCCAGGTCGGCCGGCTGGGTCCGGTGATTCACGATCGCTGCCCGAATCACAAGCTTCCCCCCGACAAACGTGGTCGAGGGCGCCGCCACGCCGGATTCCTGCAGCTCGACGGCGATTCGCGCATTCACGCTATGTGCCTCTTCCGTCCGGTAACGGAAACAGACGATGTTCAACTCGACCGGCGCTGCCAGCTCCAGCTCGGGCGTCTCCGCGATGCGGCTTTCCAGGTAGCGCGCCAGCTCGCAGGTGTGCGCGATTGAGGCCCCCAACGCTTCCGCGCCGTACACCTTGAGCGTGAACCACGTCTTGAGCGCGCGAAAGCCGCGCGAAAGATCGGGCCCGAAATCGCATGGCCAGGGGGAGCCGGCAGCCAGCCCCTGCGCTTCCCGCCTCAAGTAAGGCGCCGCGGTGGCGAACGTCTGCCGATGCAACACGCCGTCGCGCACCAGCACAAAGCCGGCATCGTACGGAACTTGCCCCCACTTGTGAAAGTCGAAGGCCAGCGAATCGGCGCGCTCGATGCCCTTCAGCCGCGGCGCCAACCGTGGCGCCAGCATGGCCAGTGCGCCATAGGCGCCGTCTACGTGAAACCATAAACCCTCGGCGCGGGCCAGGCCGGCCAGCGCGTCGAGATTGTCGATGGCGCCGGTGTCTACCGTTCCCGCGGTGCCTACCAGAAGGAAGGGCGTACAACCCGCGCGGCGGTCCGCATCAATGGTCGCCCGCAAGGCGCCCAGATCGATGCGATAGCGGCCATCCACCGCGATCCGGCGCAGCGCATCGCTTCCGATGCCCGCGATATCCAGCGCCCTGCCGATGCAGCCATGGACCGCCGCCGAAGCGTACGCGGCCAGCCGCTTGCCGCCAGCCCCAACGCCGGCGCAGCGCGTCTCAAAGCCCAGCTCTGTATCCCGCGCCACCAGCACGCCGATGAGGTTCGCCATGGATGCGCCGGTCACGAACAGTCCGGTAGCGCTCTCCGGAAAACCAAACAGCTTCCGCATCCAGCCGGCGACCTGCCGTTCGACTTCGATCGGAATGTGGTCGCGTCCTCCCAGATTGGCGTTCAGCCCGGCCGCCAGCATTTCCGCCACCAGACCCACCGGCGTGCCGGCCCCGTGAACCCATCCTATGAATCCGGGATGCACGTTACCCGCGGCAAAGGGCAGAATGTAGCGCGTGAATTCTTCGTGAACCGCGGCCAGATCCGACGGCCCGGCGGGAAGCTCGCCGCGGAAACGCTCGCGGACGGCTTGGGGAATCGGTTGCCAGACGGGACGATCGCGAATGTTTTCGAGATAGTCCAGAATGTCATCGAGCATCCGGTGCGCCTGGCGCCGAAACCCGGCCCAATCAGGCGGATCGAGCGTGGCGTCAGCACCGGCATTGTTCTGCGGAAGTTGCGTGCTCATACTCAATAGTAGCCGCATCCCATCGGCTCGGACGGCAAGCCCGGATTGCGTGTGGTCAATCGATTTCGACGATACGAGGTGGGGAACTGGAAATCGCCGAAGAGCGCGGTTCAGATGCGCGCTCCCCTTCACCCAGCCACGCCCTCGCTGGGGTGATCAGCGGGCTTTCAAAACAGGTTAAGCAAATGGGTATCGAACCCAAACACGTTTTTGCAATCGACGTGAAATGGACAGGGAAGGCAAAGACCCGAACATTCGTGTTGGACGACTTTTTCTTGCACGCAGGCATCGAACAAAACTGGCCGGACGCATAGGAGAAAGGAACCGAAGAAGAGCAAACGCTAGGAAGTTAACGAGACTCAAGGACGTGACGCTGCGGGAGCCGCGAGATGCTTCCCCGAACGAACTATTTTCTATACTGACGCATGAGCTGCTGGAAACGCGGGTCGGAACGCAGCGAGGCGAGATACGGGCTGACATCAATCGCGGCGAAGTCGCGATAACCACCGGCGAGAGCCCGTTCCAGCGTGGCCAGGGCTTCTTCTTTCTTGCCCTGAGCTGCGAATACCTCGCAGATCCGGAAATCCACAAGGGGAACACGCGGCTCGCTCTGAAGTTCAGCAAGGGCCCGGCCGTAGTCCCCCTGCGCCAAGTAGATCTCCCCTAGACCAATGTGGGCGGCGAGGAATGAGGGATCTAATTCACGGGCGTGGTTGAGAGCGGCGAGGCCCTCCTGGTAGCGCTGCTGAACGAAAAGGCTGCGCCCCAGGTGGTAGTGTGCGCGGGCCAGGGTCGGTTGCAAGCGTATGGATTCGCGTGCCGCGGCTTCAGCGGCCTGGCCCTGCGGGGGCTGTTGATAGGCCAGCGCCCAGGCAAGATTGTCCCAGTTGTCTGCATTGCCCGGTTCGAGCCGAACCGTCTCCCGGAACTCCTCGGCGGCGCGAGTATAGTCATATTTGCAAGCGTGGATCGCCCCAATGACTGCATGCACTTGCGGCAGGCTCGCATCGAGCGCCAGGGCGCGCTCCGCGAGCTGCTCCGAGCGGCGCAGGCGCCCTGGAGCCCCCTCGATGTTCCGGTAGTACATCACCTCGATCCACGCCAGACCAGTCAACGCCAGCGGATAATTCGGGTCGGACTCCAGTGCCTGCCCGAAGTACCGGCGCCCCAATTCCAGTTTTTCTGGGTTGTCGATAAACTCGATCAGGGCGACTCCCCTCAGATAAGCGTCGTAAGCTTGAACGTTCTCGGTGTAGCGCCGTTGAATCGCTTGCCGCTCCTGCGGACTCAGGTGAAGGTCGAGCGCTCCGGCGATCTTCAAGGCCGTCTCCTCCTGCACGGCGAAAACGTCTTTTAGGTCCCTGTCGAAATCCTCAGCCCAGAGGTGAAAGCCTGTCGAGGCATCGATCAACTGGGCGGTGGTACGCACGTGGTTGGCGTCCTTGCGGACGCTTCCTTCCAGCAGAAAGCGGACTCCCAGTTCCCGCCCGATTTCTTTGATGTCTTTCTGTGTTCCTTTGAAGCGTGCCACCGAGGTGCGCGAAGCGATTGCCAGGCCCTGGATGCGAGACAACTTGCTGATGATTTCTTCCGTCATCCCGTCGCTGAAGTATTGGTTTTCCGGGTCGGCGCTGAGATTCAGGAATGGAAGGACGGCAACCGAAGGCTTGCCCGGCATCGTCGCGGGAACAGGCGCACTGCGCTGTCGATAGCGGATACCGACGCCGGCAATCACACCCGCAAGTAGCAGCACAACGGTTGCCACGAATGCCCAGCGGCTGAACATCTGCCGGCCGGTCAAGCCTGCCGCGACCGTCCGGCGCCCGGATTCCGTGTCGCGCCTCAGGCGCTTCAGATCGACCAGCAGGTCTTTGGCTGACTGGTAGCGTGTCTCGCGATCTTTTTCCAGCGCTTTGGTGATGATGCGTTCCAACTCGGCCGGCAACTCCGGATTCAAACGGGCTGCCGCGATCGGAGCCTTGTCGAGAATCGCCTCAAACACGACCGCTGTGGTTGCGCCCTTGAAGGGCAGCGTGCCGGTAGCCATCTCGTAGAGCACACCGCCGAAGGAGAACAAGTCGCTGCGCACGTCCAGTTCTTCTCCCCGCGCCTGTTCCGGCGACATGTACGCGACGGTGCCCAACGCCGAACCAGGGCTGGTGACCAGTTCTTTGGAAGCGGTCACCGTCGGCAGCGCCGAGCCTTCCGCCGGCTCCGCCGCCTTGCGTCGCTCGGCCGCCAGCTTGGCCAACCCGAAATCCATGATCTTCGCCTGACCGCGAGTGGTAACGAAGATGTTCGACGGCTTGATGTCGCGGTGAACGATGCCTTTCGCGTGCGCCGCATCCAACGCGTCGGCGATCTCGATGGCCAGATCCAGCAGTGCGTTGGTCGAGAGCGGCTTGCCGGCCAGGCGATGTGCCAGCGTCTGTCCTTCCAACAGCTCCATCACGATGAAGGGCCGGCCCACGGACTCGTCGATGTCGTGAATCGTGCAGATGTTCGGGTGATTCAGGGCCGAAGCGGTATGGGCTTCGCGCTGGAAACGTTCCAGCGCCTGGGGGTGCCGGCAGAATTCCTCGGGAAGGAACTTCAGCGCCACGAACCGGTGCAACTTGGTGTCTTCGGCCTTGTACACCACCCCCATGCCGCCTTCGCCCAGCTTTTCGAGGATCGTGTAATGCGCGATGGTGCGCCCGACCATACCGCCTCCTGAATTGCGGATGTCGAGATCTGATTCAGTGTACTGCTGGGATCGCGACCAGGCAATGCCGAATCCAGTCGCGAAGTCCCGGTCAGGGCTCGCTAAACGTCTGCCGCAGACTTACTGCACGCTTGCCGTGACCGCGTTCGACGTTCCCTGCTTGTTCGTCAACGTCACCGTGACGCCGCTGATGCCCGTCATATTGCCGCTGATCGTGAACTGCTGCGCGTAGGTGAACCGGCTGCCGTATTGCTGCGAGGTGGGATCACTGTACCAGGTAGCAAACAGTTGAGGGGCCGTCGGAACTGGCACTTGCGAGGTCTGTAGATTCGTGCCTGCAGCGGCTTGGAACTGGAAGCTGGCGCTGACGATCTCCCGCGTGTTGGAGAATCCCGTCACGTCCACCTCCAGGCCGGAAGAGTTGTTCTGCGCTGTCACCGCTGTGATGACCGGAGCCGCAGCCGCAATCTGGATGACCTGCGTGGGCGCCGGGGTAGGCGTGACGTCCTGGCCGCCGGCGATCTGGAAGTCGAGTGTCAGCGTGATTGTCCCGGCGACGGTGCCGGTGGAGAACTGAACATTCGGAGATGTGGTGGTTCCAGCAGGTATGGTGACCTGTGTGGTGCGCTTCCCGTTAGAAAACTGAATCGCCGGATCATCCACACCCACCGCAGACGCAAACGTGAGCGTGAACGTAACCGTAAGGTCCACCGGGTAGGCGGACGCGAGTTGCACGGAGGCCGTGGGCTGCTGAGCAGGCTGTTCGGTGGCGGTGACGCCGGTTACGGTGGGCGGTTGGAGCGCGGGCGGAGCGACCGTCAACTGGTAAGCCTGCGTGCCCGTCGATTTGTTCGCATCCGTGACGCGCACAACGAACTGGAACGCTTGGCCGATATCCGGAGCATTATTGGGCGTGCCGGCCAGAGTTCCCGTCGCGCTGAGCGTGATTCCGCCCGGAAGCGTGCCGCTGTCGAGAGTGAACGTGGTGGGCGGCGTGGCGCCGGTGACCGAGATTGATTCGCTATACGGCACGCCAAAGGTTGCTCCCGGCAGCGGTGAGGGTGTGGTGAACACGATCGCGATGACATTGATCGCCAGAGTCTTCGTGGCTATGATGCCGGCCGAGTCCGTTACTTGGGCGGTGAAGCTGTCGCGGCCGCCCTGGGTGGGCGTGCCCGTAATCGCACCCGTTGAGGAATTGAGCGTAAGGCCTGCCGGAAAACTGCCCGTCGTGGAGAAAGTATAGGGCGGTGTGCCCCCCGTAGCGGCGATCTTCTGGCCGGCCGGGTACGGTGTACCGACAGTGGCATCGGGCAGGACAGCGGTGGTGATCACAAGCTGTGGCGCGATGGTCAGGTTGAAGGCGTCCGAGACGGCCCTGGTCGTCTTGTCGGTCACCTGAACGGTGAACTGAAAGGCTCCCGCGGCGGTTGGAGTGCCGCTCAACACCCCGCTGGGGCTCAGGGTGAGACCTGCCGGCAGGGCTCCCGAAATCACGCTCCACGTGTAGGGCGGGCTGCCGCTGGCGGTGAACGTCAGATTATACGGAGAACCCACTGCGCCATTATTGAGCGGTGGAAAAGTGGTGATCGTTAACGCTGAGGAGATCGTAAGGGTGTAGTTGGCCGAAACCGAAGCACCCCAGATGTCTGTGGCAGCCACGGTGAAGGGGAACGTTCCGGTCTGCGTGGGCGTGCCGGAAATGACGCCGCTGGCAAACAAAGCCAAACCTTGCGGCAGAAAGCCTTCCGTAGCCACAAAGATAAATGGCCGGCTGCCGCCCTCAGCAATCAGAGAAGTTAGATATGGCGCGCCTAGCGTCCCACCCGGCAGAGTGCCACCCTCAAGCGTGGGGAACGGGTTTACCGTCAGAGTGAATGTAGCAACCGCATTCTGCGGATTGGCGGTGGAGCTGTCATTCACCTGAACATTGAATGTGAACGTGCCGGTCTGGGAAGGGATGCCCGATAACACGCCTCCGCTGCTGAGCGTCAGTCCGGGTGGCAGTCCTGGCGGCAGCGCGGCGGCCGCAAATGAGCCAGGAATCGACCAAATGTAGGGCGGGGTGCCGCCGGTGGCACTCAAGCTCACACTATAGTTAGCGCCAAGCGTCGCGTTGGGAAGGGTGGGCGACGTTGTGATGGCGAGCCCAACGGCCACTGTGATGCTGTACGCGTGGGTGACGGTTTGCTCGAATTGAGGATCGAAGGCCGACACATCGAAAACGTATGTGCCCGCGGTCGTCGGCGTGCCCGTGATGGTCGCGGAGGTCTGGTTCGGCGTGTTCGCATTCAGCATCAGACCCGGCGGCAAGTTCCCCTTTGTGGTCCAATTGGTCGGCCCCACTCCGTTGGTGGTGAGGGTGGCGCCGGAATACACTTGGGTCGTAAAGCCGACGGGCAGCGCCACGGTGGCCACGCTCCCAACAGGCGGGGCAGGTGAGAGGGTGAGTTGCGGGTAAGCTGCTCCCGCGGCGGACAAGAGCAATCCCGGTAACCAGAGACAACGCAACTGTCGGCGCAGGCGTTTCACTTGCTTGTTACTCCTGGTTCAAGGCTGGGGGGACGAACACGATGCGCGATTGGAGCGCGTCTACTTCCAGGACCCACATTGGCCCGCTCGACGGCTCGGTTAAACGAAAAACGTCGTCGCCCGCCAGGCGGTCGAGTCCCGTCGGTGTGCATCCACAGGAGAGCTTGCCGGTTTCCGTTTTCGACTGAAGATCGAGAATCGCAATGATTCCGGACTTGCTGTTGGCGACGAATGCACGCTTTCCGTCGTGGGATAGCGCGACAGCGACCGGCGCCGCTACGTCTTCTTTGGGGCCGGCGACGATGTCCGACTCGACCGCGCCCGTGACGTTGCGTAGACGGTGGATCTGATTTCCAACCGCATCGGCAACCAGCGCGGTCTGGCTGGAATCGAGCGAGATCGACACGATTTTCTGCAGACCCTTGAGGATGGGGACCTCGCCGCTCGGGCTCACCCAATACACCGTGCCGCCCACGCCCGCAAGCAGCGTCTCGCCGTCATCGCTTACGGCGAGCGCGGTTGCCGTCTGGCCGGCGGAAAGATAAAGCCGCGCCGAGATCTTGGGCGCACCCGGCAGCCCGCTGATCAACTCGAAGTGACCGTTGCTTTTGTAGTACAGAGCTGCTGCCTTGCCCCCCGCGCTGATGGTGAGCTGATCGGGACCGCGATCTGCGCCCTGTACGAGAACAGGAACCAAGGGCGTCTGGCTCGTCGCGAGCACGGCCACCTGGTTGTGTTCCCCCTCGGTGGCCAGCACGTAGTCCTGAGCCGGGGAGAGCGCGATCTTGCGCAGATCCAACCCTGACTCCAGCGACTGCCCCATCGTGGCAGCCCCGGGTATTCCCAGTATCGGGCGGATGGACTTGCTGGCCGGGTCAAAGACGTAACCCAGCCGAGGCCCTTCGATTGAAGCCGCCTGAAGAGCAACCGGCACTATCAGCAATGCAAACGAAAACCACACTTTACGGTAATTCATATCTGTCACCCTTGATTTAATGCGGCGCGCCCACGGTGCCAGTACCGGGGGAAATGGTCGTCGGAGGAGAGATTGTTGCCGTTGACCCACTTCCGCCACCACCGCGTGTGGCTGCCACTACACCGCCGGCAACTGCGGCTCCGGCTATCGCGAGAATGGCAATTAATTTGGCCGAAACCCCGGCCGCGGCGGCTCCAGCGGCAGCACTGACGGCATTCGTCTGGCTGATGGTAGCCGTGGCCGTCTGGCCCTGGTGCGATGCGGTCACATGAATCTGCAGCTTACCCTGCACGTTGTTGGGTTTGAAGCCGTGCGCCACGGCGCGGCCTTGAGCGTCGGTCATCACCGTCAAGGTGTGGGATCCGTTGGCAAAAACGCCGCTCGCGCCCTGATCCGGCAGCAGAAAGACTACCGCCGCTCCGGCGATGGGCTTGTGGTTCTGGTCCTCTACCTGGACGATGGGCTCGCGGGCTGTGCGCTGGCGAATGTTGTTAATGGCCCCTTCCCCCTCAACGATGACGATATTAAGTTGGCCGCCAGGCTCCTGCGCCCAAGCCGAGACAGGGCACAGCGGACACACCATGAGAAATGACAACACGCTTGCCAGGAGACGCATACTTTGGTTACTCTTTTCCTCGGACCGGCTAGGCTGCTATCTTATAGAAGATTAGGCAGTATTGCAACCAGTGAGTGACGGCTCACACCACGGGGAGGCTTTGCCATGAGAAGGATTTGGTTGTGCCTGCTGGCCGGTTGCAGCATCGGCGCCGGCGTGGCGGCCCAGCAGGATGGCAAGAAATTGACGGCTCGGGAGTTGTTCTACTCAGCCGTCGATACCCCGGCTCCCGCGGCTCAAAAGCCGGCGGCGAAAGCCAAGCCGGCGTCGCACAAAAAGACCGCGGCGTCCGACCAGACGGTGGCCAGTGGCGGCTCAACCGGCCAAGGGTCAAGCAGCGCAGCTCCGATGGTCAATGCCGCGTACCGGCCGCAGGGGCCCCATCCCGCCCTCGGCCTCCGCTACACCATCTTGAAGAGGACCGGCAACGAGCAGGTGGAGGCCGATGCCGAAGCCACCTTCCACGCCGGTGACCGCATCCGTTTGGCGGTTGAGGCCAACGACGACGGTTACCTCTACGTGGTGAGCCGCGGCTCGAGTGGGACCTGGAAGCTACTGTTTCCGTCGCCGGAGATTAAAGACGGTGATAACCGGGTGCAAAAACGTGTCCGCTACGAAATCCCGTCGGGCTACACCTTCACTTTCGACGAGCAGGCGGGCGAGGAGAAGCTGTTCATCGTGCTTTCGCGCCAGCCGGAGCCGGACCTCGAGGGGCTGATTTATTCGCTCGGCCAGGGCGGCCAACCGGCGGCGGAGAAGCCAAAGGTGCTAATGGCCAGCGCGGCGTTCGGTGATGACGTGATAGGCAAGCTGCGCACCGCCTATGCGCGCGACCTGATCGTGGAAAAAGTGGATGACGAGCAGACGCCGAAGAAAGAAAAGGCGGTGTACGCAGTGAATCCAACCGGCAGCGCCGATTCGCGCGTAGTGGCGGATGTGACGCTGAAACACAAATAGGACATGAAGCATTCCGCGCAATACGCTTGTGCCGCGCTGATCGCGCTGGCTTTGCCTCTGCCCGCACAGACGAATCCCCAACAGGGCCCTTATCGCATGGAGATTTCGCTCGAACGGCGAGAGTCGGGCGCCTGGCACACTGTCGACCCTGGGCTAGTCCTCGAGCAGAACGATCGCGTGCGTTTTCGCTTCCATACGAATTTCAGCGGCTACCTCTACGTGATGAACCGGAGCACGTCGGGGACGTATTCCATGCTTTTTCCTGGCGAAGAAACCGGGCGCGAAAACCAGATTCGCGCGGGCAAGGATTACGTAGTCCCCGCTACGCAGACGCTGTTTCGCATCGGGGGGCCGCCGGGGCACGAGATCGTTTATTGGATGGTGACGCCGGCGGAGCTTTCGACCGGTGAGGAAGGACACACCTATGTGCCGCTGCCGCCCCCGCCGCCAAAAGAAAAGCAACTGCCATCGAATATGACGCCGCGCTGCGATGATGCCCTGTTCCGCGCGCGGGGCGACTGCATCGACACATCGGCCGGGCCGAAAAACGTGACCAGCCGCGAGCTGCTGCCGGACAACCTGGCGCAAGTTCCTTCGGAAGGCTCGGGCGACCTGATGTTTATGCGCAAGCAGAATACCGCGGTAGTGTCGTCGCCGGTGCCGTTGAAGGGACCTGTTATTTATGAGTTTCATCTGGCGCATAAGTGAGGCCGACGCGGGGACGCCCGCTTTCGGGTCCGCAAGCGGACGGCGACGCGGCGACGCGGCGAAACATCTGTCATGGCTTGTCGCGTTTGCTGTGGCGCTTCCGCTCTTCGCGCAGCAGAAGCCGCCAAACAAAGAGCGTGATCTGAGGGTCGAAAAGGACGTTTCGATTCCTGCTCAGCCCCAGGGTGCGCGCATCCCGCGCAGCTACGCGGTGGTGGTCGGAATCGCGAATTATCAGAACCTGTCCGCGGCGCAGCAGCTTCAGTTTCCCGAGCGTGACGCTGAGGCCATTTATTCCATCCTCATCAGCACGGAGGGCGGAAACTTTCGCGCTGAGAATGTGCACAAGCTGGTAGGCCCCAAAGCCACGCTGGCGCGTCTGCGCTACGAACTGGAGGAGTGGCTGCCGTCTGTCGCCAAAGATGACGACCGGGTCCTGATTTACTTCGCCGGGCACGGGTTCGTCTACGGCGGCAAAGCCTATCTGGCGCCCTACGACATCGATCTCAAGAACATCGCGGCCACCGGCTACGGCATGGATGCGCTGGGCCGCGACGTTGGCGTCAAAATCAAAGGCAAATGGAAAGTGCTGCTCACCGATTCCTGCCACTCCGGCGCCATCAATCCCGACGCCGATGTGCAGTTGATTAATGGCACGCTGGGCACGTTGAATAAGTCGCTGTTCTCGTTGACGGCGAGCCGCGACCGCGAGCGCTCATTCGAGAGCAAGGATTGGGGCGGCGGCCACGGAATCTTTACTTACTACGTGGTGAAAGGCCTCGAGGGGGAGGCGGATGAGTCGGGAGACGGCATCGTCACAGCGGATGAACTGGCTGAATATGTGCACCGCAACGTGCGGGAGGTGACGGGCGGGCAGCAGAATCCTACATCCGACCGCGGCAGCTTCGACACCAACATGCTGCTGTCCTATGTACCCTCCCATGTCAAGCCCGGTGCGCCGCCGGCGCCCAAGTTCGGAACGCTGATCCTCGAAGCGAACATGGACGGCGTGGAGCTGTTCGTCGACGGTAAATCGGTGGGCGTGGTCGGCAAGGGCACGCCCCTGAGTTTGCCCGGCTTGGCGCCCGGCGTTCATGTCATCAAGGGCGTGAAGATGGGGTACGAGCCCGATGGCCCGCGCGAGGAAATGGTCTATCCCGGGCAGGAAACCACAGTCAGTATCAAGATTCTGATCGCCAAGCGGCGAAACAAAGCGGCGCTCGATGCCGTGGATGAGGGTCTGAAATATTACACAAAGGGTTTTGCCGATAACTATCGCAAAGCGGCCACTTACTTCGAGAAAGCGCTCAGTATTGATCCCACTTATAGTCAAGCCGCGCTCTACTTAGGCCGCACTTACAACGCCCTTTTTGAGGAAGACAAAGCCGAGCAGTATTTTCGCAAAGCTATCGAGATTGATCCGGATTATGTGGAGGCCCATTCCAGCTTCGCGGGTATGCTGCTCGACACCGGCAACGTAGATGAAGCCATCCGCCAGTTGAACGTGGCGACGCAGCGCGATGCTAATCACGCCATGTCCTGGTATCTGCTGGCCGAGGCCTACCGGCTCAAAGAAGCCTACCCGGAATCGATCGAAGCCGCGCGCAAAGCCATCCAGTTGACTCCCAACAAAGCGGAATCGCACTTCTGGCTGGCCGAGAGCCTGCGGCTGAGCGGCAAGTACCGCGAATCGGAAGACGAATACCAGCAGTATCTCAAGCTCAGCGATTTTGACAGCAAACTCGCCGGACAGTTGAATTACTACGTGCTAGGTTATCTGATGGGTTTCGGCAAAAAGAAGCGCGCCGCCCAGCAGGATATCTGGAAGGACCTGCGGAGCCTGGCGTATTTCGGCCTTTGCGACTCCGAGCGTAAGCAATCGCACTTCGACCAGGCAATCACTTACTGCGAGAAGTCGCTGAACTACTCAGCGGATGATCCGTATGTCCACCTCGCGCTCGGTTTGTCGCTCGCCAAGAAAGCGCAGCAGAACGGCATCGTCGAGATGCTTCCCGCGGCGAGACAGCATTTCGTGGCCATGCTGAATATCAATTCGGACCTAGCCGAAGCCGACCTGGCACGCAAGAACATCGCGAGCATCGATGCGTTTATGAAGAGTAGGTAGACGCACACGCGGGGAGCAGTTGAAAAACGCTGAAGACCACTCCCTGACGGTCGTGGCTCGGAATCCGCTGTCAGCAACGTACCGAGCCGCGACCGTCAGGGAGCGGTTGACTTAGCAAACCTTATTGACAACCTTCTCTACAGCTTGGTCAGCTCTCCCAGAAGTTGGTCAATCTTGTCGTTAACCCAAAGGGCCTACCGCCTTGCACCTTCCAGGCCTCCGAGCCCATCATTAACGCTACATGAAGGCCGCAACTGCCTATCGCCGCCGCGCGTTCCTATATGCAGAGAGGACGCATATGAAACGGGCGTTGTTAGTTCCTGCATTGGCGATGTTTCTTCTGGCCGGCTGCGCGGTTCACGCCGGCTATTATGTAGCGGGGCCGCCGCCACCGCCGCCGGTCGTTGGTGTGGTCGGATACGCACCGGGACCGGGCTACGTGTGGGTCGATGGCTTCTATGACTGGCGCGGGCGCTACGTCTGGGTCCCGGGCTATTGGGCTCGGCCTCCGCGTCCCCATGCCAGGTGGGTGCCCGGGCGCGCTTACTACAATCACGGCCACTACTCATATCGGCGAGGCTACTGGCGTTAATTGACGGCGCCACTTCCGGCGGGTTTAGAAGCGACTGGTCTCGCCCGCTGTTCGCTTCGCTTTCGAAATCACCGGGATGGCTTACTAACCGCCCGCAATGGCGCCGACCACCAGAAACGGCTCGGCTCCGGATGCCACCGCGTCGGGCAGGGCTGCGTCCGGCGGGGTGTGGGACAAATCCTCCTCACAGGCGAAGAACCTCACGAACGGGCGGCGTTTTTGAGTAACGTGATCGCGAAGTGTCCCTTGCAGCATCGGATAGCGAGCCTCGAGCGCGTCAAGGACGGAACGCTGCGTGATCGGTCCCTGGATCTCGAGCGTCACCTCGCCTTCAACGCGCGCCAGCGTCCGCAAGTGCGCCGGAAGCACGACTCGAATCATGGCAGCGTTTGCGCCTCGACGGAAAGTACAGGCGGAAGGTCGCGAACGATGGGCGCCCAGGTGTCTCCGGCATCAGGCGAGGCGTAGACTTGCCCGCCGGTCGTGCCGAAATACACGCCGCACCTATCGAGCGAGTCGACGGCCATGGCATCGCGCAGCACATTGACGTAGCAGTTGCTTTGCGGGAGGCCGTTGCTGAGCGGCTCCCACTCGTTTCCGCCCGTCCGGCTGCGGTAGACGCGCAGCTTCCCTTCGGGTGGGAAGTGCTGCGAGTCGCTCTTGATGGGGACGACGTAGATGGTCTCCGGCTCGTGGGCGTGAACGTCGATCACGAAACCGAAGCCTTTCAAGTCAAACTTCCGGGTAGTTCCGTCTTTGCCGGGGTGAATCACCTGGTCGCCCGGCAGGTTCCCGCTCACGTCGCGCCACGAGTCCCCGGCATCGTCGCTGCGCATTACCTCCCAGTGCTTTTGCATAAAGAGTACCTTAGGACGCGACGGGTGCATGGCAACGTGGTGAACACAGTGCCCCACCTCGGCAGTCGGGTCCGGGATGTATACGGAACGCAGTCCGCGGTTGATGGGCTTCCAGGTTTGGCCGCCGTCGTCGGTACGAAAAGCGCCCGCCGCCGAGATGGCGATAAAGATTCGTTGCGGATCGCTCGAATCGAGAATGATGGTGTGCAGGCACAGGCCACCGGCCCCTGGTTGCCAGTGGGGCCCTGTGCCGTGTTCCCGCAGTCCGGCGAGTTCCTGCCACGTCTGGCCGCCGTCGGTCGAGCGGAACAAGGCGGCGTCTTCTACGCCGGCGTAGACGGTATCCGGATCGGTCAACGACGGCTCGAGATGCCACACCCGCTTGAA